>JAEEGL015139241.1_pt1 | contig 19189 bp, 20 predicted proteins | sample 9134231 | NCBI WGS metagenome assembly JAEEGL01 (sample SAMN16246548, study PRJNA631951) | gut metagenome | biome: gut microbiome; feature: rumen; material: fiber-attached | host: Bos | place: Iran: Karaj | collected 2018-10 | reverse complement strand
CGCCGTTCTATTACGACAAGAAAACCCCCGAGACCCTGGAGGAGATCCAGGAATCGGAAAAGAGATATATCGAGGCCTATCACCAGCATCCCTTCGCCACCGACTGGCGGTATTTCTGGGGGACAATAGGCAACATTTTGTTCAAGCATAAAAGATCACATTAGCAATATGGCAGAAAAGAATGCCTCCGCGCAGGAGGAGAAGTGGGACATCGTTATCAAGCCGAAAGACAAGCTGCTGGCGGTCGATTTCAAGGAACTATGGCGTTACCGGGACTTGTGCACGCTGTTCGTCAAGCGCAACATCATTACCCAATACAAGCAAACCATCCTGGGCCCGGTCTGGTTCATCGTCCAGCCCGCCCTCACGGTCATCATGTACATGATCGTGTTCGGCGGCATCGCCGGCATTCCGACGGACGGCATCCCGCGGCCGCTGTTCTACCTCGCCGGTACGTGTACCTGGACCTATTTCTCCGGCTGTCTGGGAAAGACATCCAATACGTTCGTATCCAACGCCGGCATCTTTGGCAAGGTGTATTTCCCACGGATGGTCATGCCTATTTCGGCAGTCATCAGCAACCTGCTTAAACTGGGGATACAATTCGGGTTCTTTGTGATTGTCTATATCGTTTACACGATTGTGGATCCCGAGTGTATGGCCCATCTGACCTGGTTTGCGCTGCTTTTCCCCATCTTGATTGCGATGCTTGCGGGTTTGGCCCTGGGCTTCGGCGCCATCATCTCCTCGATGACCACCAAGTACCGTGACCTGCAGGTCCTGTTCTCCTTCTTCGTCTCCCTGTGGATGTACGCGACCCCTATCGTGTACCCGCTCAGTCGGACGAAAGACATGCTGTGGAACGGAATATCCGTCTATAACCTCATGTGCCTCAATCCGGTTACACCAGTCATCGAGACCTTCAAGTACGGCTTCCTGGGCTGCGGCGAATTCGTGGGCTGGGGCTGGCTGGCCTATAGTTTCGTCGTCATGTGTATCCTTCTGGCCCTCGGGACCGTGGTATTCAACAAGGTGCAGAAAAGCTTCATGGATACGGTGTAGGATGGGAGTGATGCCCCGGACATATTATGCGGTAAAGAAGTTCCTGAAGAACAGGCACAGGGTTGACTTGTTGTACAAGGAACAGTTCGCACAGAATGCCGGCCGGCAGGTGCAGCGATGGAACTGGTGGCGGGAGGATGCGCATTCAGGATGGTTCAATGACTTTATTCTCAAGCGTGGTTTGCTGGAAGGTTCCGACAAGAGGATTGCGCTTTGCTCCGTTTTCGGCGATAGGGAAGTGTTGGACAGGATCGATGCGGACGTGCGGGTTTTCTATTCCGGGGAGAACTTGCATCACCCCCATCGCGCACAGTATGCGGATTACATGCTTTCCGGAAAGCGTCCCTTTGATTTGGGAATCGGTTTCGATGTTTTCGAGAACGACCGTTATCTACGCTTTCCGTTGTGGATGATCTATATGTTTGCACCGGATTCCACGAAGGAGGATATTGTCAAGCGCTGCGAGCAAATGTGCCACCCGAATGTCGCTGATAAGGATCGATTCTGCGCTTTGATCGCCCGCGCCGACCGGAATGGAATTAGGACGCAGATCTATGATTCCGTGTCCGATTTGGGACGCGTCGATTGTCCGAGCTCCTTGCTCCATAATGATGACAGCCTGGTGGAACGTTATCAAGATGACAAGATAGCCTATCTCAGGCAGTATATGTTCAATGTGTGTCCCGAGAATGCCTCTTCTTACGGATACACGACGGAAAAGTTGTTTGAGTCGATCTCGGCAGGTTGCATCCCGGTTTATTGGGGAAATGATTGTTTGGACATCGTGAACCCCTCCATCGTGCTGTTCTGGAATCGGGGAGAAGACAATCAGGCGCTGATGGGAAGGATAGCGGATCTCCGGGACGATCAGGCGTTGTATGATGGGTTCACGTCGCAGGATTGGTTGCTGCCGAATGCCGCAAACTTCGTCATTGGCAAGTTTGAGGAATTGGAAGGGAAGTTGAAACGATTGCTGCACTGATGCTCTTGTCCATCATCATACCGGTTTACAATGTTGAGGAATATGTGGGCGGAACATTGGATTCCGTTTTCAACTCTACGGCACCGGCAGAAGATTTCGAGGTAATCGTCGTCAACGACGGCACGAAGGACGGATCGATGGATGTGGTACGGCAGTTCTCCGAAAGGCCAAATCTTACCGTCATCGAGCAGGAAAACCAGGGACTGAGCGCTGCACGGATGAAGGGCTTGTCAGCAGCACGGGGGGAGTATGTGTGGTTTGTGGACAGCGATGACTGTCTGGTGGAGGACGGTGTCCGACAGGTGTTAACGTTGTTGGACAAGTATGCCGATGCGGAGGTCTTGATGTTTCCGCTTCTCAGAAAGAATGGAGATGAGGTTCATCCGGATTACCGGCTTGAGGAGGAAACCCGGATGGAGGGGATTGACATCGTCAAGAACCCTAAGCTGCCGGAATGGAATGTAGCGCGCTATGTCCTGAAACGTTCGATGACGGAGAACAAGTGGGTTTTTTTTCCGAAGAACCTGATTCATGAGGACAATTATTTCGGAATCGTGCTGCTGTACCAGGCAAAAGAAGTACAGGTCATGACGAATCCGGTATACTGCCATCTGGAGGAACGTGCGGGATCGATCATGAGCACGCTTTCGGAGCGCTCTTTCATCGACATGGTCTCCATCCATCGGTTGCTGAACCGTTTTATGCGGAAGGCCTTGGACCCGTCCGAATGGCCTTGGTTTCGGGCATATACTTTTAATAAGCTTGCTTTTTGTTTCGACCGTTTCCCCCATTCCGGGGTTAACAGGAGAGGACTTTATCTCTGGCATGCTTGGACAGGGACCTGTCCGGAGAGTTCCGGGAAGACAAAGGTGAAAAGGTTGCTATACTATATGATGCCCGGGGTATTCGGGAGATACCGTAGTTAGGCCCCCATTGGATCTGGAAGAACCAGGCATATGAGAATCGGATCGACACGACAAAGTAATTTCGAGCTGCTGAGGCTCCTGTCGATGTTTTTCATCGTATTCTACCACATGTTTTTGCGGGCGGAATCCTGTTGTCCTTCCTTTGACTGGTATCAGGCGCTTTGGCTGCCTCTTCATGTCGGTGTGGTCTGCTTCGTCCTGATATCCGGCTATTTCGGGATCAGGACTTCTTCCCGGGGGCTGCTTCTCTATCTTGCTTTCCTGTTCGTTTACAGTCTCCCGGATATCGTTTTCGGTATCATGGAAGCAGATTCCATCCATGATATCGTCCATTCCCTGATGTTCGTTTCCCGGACTAACTATTGGTTCGCCCTTACTTATCTGGGTCTTTATCTGGTCGCTCCGCTGATGAATCGTTATTTTCAGCATTCGTCTGTCCGGGAGCAGTGGTACTTGTTGATCGTATTTGCTTTGATTTCGATCTATGTCGGCAATTTCGCGAGAAACCGTACATACTTGCTGGGAAAGAATTTGATTAACTTCCTGTTGATTTATCAAGTCGGTCATTTTCTCAAGTATTATGCATCGAAATGGATGGCTATTGGGAAGTGGAAGCTCTTGTGCGGTTACCTGATCCTGAATGCGATTCTCGTAACTTCCTATCTATTATTGCGGGACACAAGGTTGGGAGATGTCATATGGCGACTGAGTTTCCCGTATAATTCTCCCGTGCTCCTCTTGAATGCTGTATTGCTGTTCATGGTTTTCGGGCAGATGAACATCCACTCGCCGATTGTCAATAGAATGGCGGAGAGTTGTTTCGCGATTTACTTGATTCACGACAGCGCCGCTATCATGGAATTGATCCAGCGCCCCGTCTTCTTGAGTCTTTTTGAATTCTCTGATTCCAGCAGTTTGTTGTTCCTTCTTCTGTTATTTGTCTTCGCCATAGTCATCATGATAACCTGTATCGTTATCAATGCTTGCTTGAATCCTCTTTGGAGGTGTGTATCAAGATGGGGAGGAACATTGCAAGAAAAGATTGGTTATTAGTGCCTCATGATTTATTATACCATTATCATACCGCATAAGAACACTCCGGACCTGTTGCAGTTCTGCTTGAATTCCATCCCTGTCCGTGATGATGTCCAAGTCATCGTTGTCGATGATGACAGCAGCACTGACATTGTGGACTTCGACCACTTCCCAAACTGGGAAGGAACGCATTACGAGTTTTATCTGACCAAGGAAGGGAAAGGAGCCGGTTATGCGCGAAATGTGGGGCTTGAACATGCCGAAGGAAAGTGGATTACATTCGTCGGTGCAGACGATTTCCTTCTTCCGGGAGTCGGTGGCATTTTTGATGAAGAGAAGGAAACGGATGTCGACCTTGTTTTCTTCCGGCCGAAGGCAGTCATGTTGGATGACAAGGTGACCGAGTCTAAAAGAGGCGATCAGTATAATCGTTTGATTGATCGATTCATGCTGTCTCAAGACGAGACGGAGATCCGATGTCGATGGTTGTCAGATACAAATAAGTTTTACAGTTTGAGGATGATCCGGGACAATGGTATACGATTCGACGAAATCAGGTACAGCAATGACAATGTTTTCTCGGTAACGGCGGGAGTCTGTGCCGAAAAGATCGCCGTTCGGGACAAGTCATTCTACTGTATTACGGAGTCTAAGTCTTCCTTGACATCCAATTTCATGAAGAAACCCGGCGAAATCCAGATTCGCTCCGACGCTTTTTTCCGTGCCCAGCAGATTTTGCATGATCACGGTTATCCGGTTGACGAAAAGGTCGCCTTGAGTTTTCTGAACAAGCTGTTCTCCGCGGATAGGAAAGCGTTTGTGTTGAATTTCAACCGCATGCGGGCGATGGGATACAAGAAATCCTGGCTGCTCCGGGAAGTGTTCAAAGGGAACAGCGGGAAGTCCGCCTTCAAGCGGAGGGTTTATGCTTTCTTCTGTACCGGATTATAGTTTTATTTAGACGATATCCATATGTCCGATACCCCTCTTTTCTCTGTCCTGATTGCCAATTACAACAATGGCTGCTATCTGACGGAAGCAGTCGACAGTGTTCGTGGGCAATCCTACGATCATTGGGAGATCGTCATTGTCGATGATGCATCCACTGACAATTCTGACGAGGTGTTTGAAGAGTTGTCAAAGGATTCCCGGATTCGTGTTTTCCATAATGACAGGAACCATGGTGCCGGATATACCAAGCGCCGCTGTGCAGAGCTGGCTCAAGGCGAGATATGCGGTTTTGTGGATCCGGATGATCTGCTCGCCGACAAGGATGCCCTTGCAATCATGGTCCGGGCTCATCGGGAGCATCCGGACGCATCGATGGTTTATTCCGGTTATCATTCGACTGACGAAAATCTGAATGTGTTGGAAGATCGGATGGGAACGCCTTTACATGGGGTGTCTGCTTTGGAATCCTGCTCGTGGCCTTTCAAGCATTTCGTATCTTTCAAGAAAGAAAAGTACGATATGACGGTCGGAATCGATCCCTTGATGAAGCGGGCGGTCGATTATGACATGTATTACAAGTTGGAGGAAGTGGGGGAGCTTGTCCACATAGACAAGGTGCTGTATTATTACAGGCGCAATTCGAATTCCATCTCATTGAATAGCGGCGAGTACAAGTCCCGGGTGTGGCATTCCTATACCTGTGTGGAGGCGATGAAGCGCCGGGGGCTCACGGACGAGAAACTGATGCTGTTCCCTGTGGAGGAAATACTGAAGAAGGAGTACAAGAAGGGGCTTGAGCACATGAAGGGGACAAAGACATACAAAGTGGGAGAAGCGGTTCTCAGACCCCTGAAATGGATTCTTCGTTTGTTTGGGAAAAGCATTTGAGCGTCAACGGAATGACCCTTTCCATAATCATACCGGTCTATAACACGGAGAAGTATCTTTCTGCTTGTCTGGATAGCATTCTTCCCCAGAGTTTTGCAGACTTTGAGGTGTTGCTGGTCGATGACGGAAGTACGGATGGAAGCGGCGCAATCTGTGACAGGTATGCGGAGAGAGATCCGCGAGTTCGTGTTTTCCACAAGGAAAACGGCGGAGTAAGCTCTGCTCGAAATATGGGGCTGGAAAATGCCGTAGGAGAATGGGTTTATTTCGTCGACTCGGATGATGAGGTTTTCCCGAACGGTTTGCGGGCGATGGTCGATTGTATCAGTGACGATGTCGACATTGTCCTCGCCGGATATGAGCGGTATGATGAGAAAGGGAATCTGAGGTATGGCATCAGCGATCGGATAGTGACCCTGTTGCCAAAAGAAGAGTCCTTGACCACCCTTTATGAACGCCACGGGAAGTATTACGATTTCCTGACCTACGGATGCATCCGTTTTCTTAGACTCCCCATCATCCGGGAGTACCAGCTCCGGTTTGATACCGGTTTGTCGAACAAAGAGGATACCTTGTTCCTTAGCCAGTATATTTGTCGGTCTAACGGCGTCACGCGTTTTACGACGACTCCTGTATATCGGTACAATGACCGTTCGGACAGTGCGATGGGAAAGGTCCGGAATCATTTCGACATCCGTTATGTGGACAGTTTGTATGCCTTGATCAAGATGAAGAAAGAGATTGAGAAGGTGTATTCAACGTTCAGCGAGCCTGTTTTTGTTGCGAAAGAAGGTATCTGGATTCGGTATTGGAATTTGATTGGGTGGATGAAACGAGTGGGCGTCGAGGATGAAACTCTTAAGCGGCAGATGAAGAAGGACATGGACAAGGAACTGGGGATAGTTTTCTTCCTGCAAAAGAAGATCCGCAATCTGAAGCGGAAGCTTTCAATGCGTGTCCTCGCTTGCGTGTTTTGAAAAATGAAAATTGACAAAGAAACAGATATGTACAACAACCGAGTCGTCGTCTACACTTCCGGAACGTTCGACATGTTCCATTCCAATCATCTCAAGATGATCGAATACGCCCGCGGTCTGGGCGATACGCTGATTGTCGGCGTGAGCACCGACGAGCTGGTGGCGAGCTACAAGAACCCGCCCATCATTCCCTTCGAGGAGCGGATCGCCATCATCAAGGCGCTCAAGTATCCGGACATCGTCATCCCGCAGAAGACCCTGGACCATACCGAGGTCGTGAAGAAACTGAACATCGACGTGTTCGTGGTCGGGGACGACTGGGTGGGCAAGTACGACTACCTGAAGGAGCTTGGCGTGACCGTGTTCTACTTCCCCCGGGGCGAAGGCGCTTCGACGACGGAAATCAAGAAGACGGTACTGGATCGCTATCAGGGCACGATTCGCGCCATTGACCATCAGCCCAATCCCGACGTGGTGAAATGAAAGCGCTGGTTGTCGGGGGCAGTTCGGGCATCGGCTTGAGCATCGTGCTTGACCTTCTCGGGAGGAGAGAGGCCGAGGGAGTGTATGTCGTGGACAAGAATCCTTTCCCGGTCACTTATTCCAGCGGCCGGGTGACATACATCCCGTGCGATCTTTCGAAGGGGGATTACTCCTGTTTGGAGGCCGCGGAAGATATCCGGGCCCTCTACATCACCGCCGGCTTCGGGCATCTGAAGTTCTTCCAGGAATTGTCGGAGGCCTATATAGACGACAGTTTCTCGGTCAATGCCGTGGCACCCATCCAGATTATCCGGCATTATTATGACCGGTTGCTTGGCACCGAGGATTTCACCTGCGCCGTGATGGTGAGCATCGCCGGCAGGCTTTCATCTCCGCTGTTCAGCGTGTACAGCGCTACTAAGGCGGCCTTGAGCAAGTTCATCGAAGCCGTGAATGTGGAACTGGACGTGCAGGGAAGCAAGAACCGCATCCTGGAAGTATCGCCCGGTTCCCTGAAAGGAACGGGTTTCACGGGCGGCCCTTCTCAGCCAGAGCTGACTGCCACACTTGCGGCAGAAATCATTGCCCGCGCCGAGCGCCATGAACGACTGTTCATCCCACAGTACGAAGAAGTGTTCAAGGGGGTTATCGCACGCTACGAGACCGATGCGCACAAGTTCGGGGTGGAGAGTTATTTGTACAAGAAAAAAAGACTGGAGCAGCAATGACCGCTTCCTGGATGAAGGTTTCTCTCCTTTGTATTCTGTTTCCTTGCTTTGTGACCACGGCCTATTCGTGCACCAAGGGTGAGGATTTCGGCGTCCTGTCCGTGAATGAGACGAGTATGGAGGTCGATACGGTCTCCGTGATGACGGAACCTTATAAGGAGTGGGAGCCGGACAGTTCAGTCAAGATTAGCGAATTCGGTCCCTTGTCCTTTTACCATCAGAGCGCTGCGCGCTATCAGCATTATGCCTTTTTCGTGAAGGATGGCCGCAGTGAGATCTGTCTGTATGACTTGAAGAGTAAAACGAAACTGTATACGCTGTCCCTGAAGGTCCAAAACAGGAAAGTCTATCATTGTAACCAGAGTACGTTCGGTGTCGATAAATACGATCCTTCGGATTTCTTTCCCTTGCTGTACATCAGTCAACGCGACAAGTCTGGCGGGCGGTGCATGTTGGATGCCTATCGTATTCTTCCGGTCTTCGATGACGGGGGTGGATCGATTGTTTCATTCAACGTCCAATTGGTCCAGACCGTGTATCTTCCGCCCATGAGCAGTTCTAACTCTTTGGGAAATGCCAATTGCGCCATTGACGCATCTAAGCAAGTGATGTATGTCTATTCCAGGAATAACAATGACCAGGATGACAACTACCAGATGTGCAAGATTTCGGAATTTGCCATTCCCGATGTCCATCGTCCGCAGGTAGTTCTGGAAGATACCGATATCCTGTCATCTTTCATGTTGGACATTTCAGCGGTAAACATGCAGGGTGGGTGTATCGACAACGGGATGCTTTATATTGGGCAGGGGCTTTATTCCGCCGGGTATATTCTATTGAATGTGATTGACTTGGAGAAGAAGGAACTTGCCATTCAGGTGGACTTGATGGAATTGGGCGTGAGATGGGAGCCGGAGGGTTGTTTCTTTTATGATGGCAGTGTCATGCTCGCCCACACGGGAGCTATCTGCAGAATAGAAAAGTAGGGGAAATGGTTGCATTGAACATGAAAATCGATCCTTCGTTCTTCCTTCCGGAGGAGCGAGACGGATTTCTGGTCAGCCGGGCGATGAAGGAAATCTGGGCAGTGGAATTGGATTTGCTCCACGCCTTTGCATGTGTTTGCGAGGAGCACCATTTGAAATGGTTTGCTCACGCCGGAACGATGTTGGGGGCCGTCCGGCATCATGGGTTCATCCCATGGGACGACGATATCGACATCGTGATGCCGCGGCAGGATTATGAGATTCTCTGTCGGGTGGGACCGTCTTCTTTTTCCGCCCCGTATTTCTTTCAGAACGAAGATACGGACCCTCTCTTCTGCAGGAACTTTTCCCGGATCCGGAACAGTGCAACGACCGCCATACAGATTCAGGACAAAGACTTCGCATTTCCCTATAACCAAGGAATCTTCATCGATATCTTCCCGTACGACAATCTTCCGGACGACGACGGGCTGTTGGATTCGGACATGCGGGAGATGGAGCGTCTTCTGAGCCTGAGCGGACAGTATCGGAATCTGGTCCACTGCTATCGTCCCAAGAAGGGACAGGGGATGAAGAAAAGAATGAGTCATTGGCTCAAGTATCTTTGGTTCAGGTACGTCGATCGTTCCGGTCGGGATTATCTGAGAGTCTTGGCCGCCCATCGTGAAATCGCGACCAGATACAACGGAAGTGACACGGAACGTGTAGGCGAAATGATTGTTCCGCCTCTTGGCCGTCAGATTTGGCGCAGGGAGTGGTTGGACGGATCGGTCCTGATGCCGTTTGAGATGTTGCAGATTCCTGTTCCAGCCAGCTACGAGGAATGCCTGACTGCTTCTTTCGGAAAGGATTGGCGCATCCCGAAGAAACAGGAGAATTATCATGGATCCGTATTCTTCGACGTGGATCGGCCCTATACGGAGTATTTTAAGGACGGAAAATGTCTTTTCTGACCAAAATAAGGAAACATGGCGTGAGCGGGTCGTTCCGGATTATGCTTAATGCAATATGCCGGCCGATCCGTCCCAAAGTCTATGCGCTCTTCCGGAGACTTCCTCTTGATGAACGTCTGATTGTCTTTGAAAGCGAACCTGATTTCAGCGACAATACTTGGGCGCTGTATCAGTACCTGAGGGCCAGGAACCGGTTTCGTTTTGTTTGGGTGGTCTCCTATCCGGATCGTTATCAATCGACGCCTGACACCCGTTTTGTTTCCCGGCTGGGCCCCGGACTGCGGTTGAAGTCATATTATTACCATTCCCGCGCGGCGCATCTCATCTTTTCCCACTGCACGTTGCCCGATCATGTCAGGAATAGGGATCAGCGGCTGATCTATACGAGCCATGGCTGCGCCATCAAGGCTGGGAAAGGGGCAGGTTCCTTGCATTTTGATTATACATTGTCATTAGGTAAGAATGTGATTCCTGCCCAATCAGCCTTTTGCGGATGTAAGGAAGAGAAGGTGATTCCATTGGGATATCCCAGAAACGACATTTTGCTGCATAATATTGGAAGTGGGTTGGATAATCCGTTTTCATCGGGCAGGAATCAGAAGGTACTTCTTTGGATGCCGACGTTCAGGGCCTCTGGTCAGACGGCGATATCGGAGAATGAATGTGATACGCAAACCGGTCTTCCGCTTTTCACGGACAATGAATCCGTTGATGAATTGAATCGTTTTCTGGCGGCCAATGACCTGGAGATCATCTTGAAGATCCATCATCTTCAGATGGAGAAGCCTCTTTTCAGCCGGCGCTTGTCCAATATCATCTTTTTGACGGATCAGCAGATTCAAGGAAAGAGTTTGCAGCTCTATGAGATTGTCGGGAAGTCTGATGCTTTGATAACGGATTATTCCTCGATTAGTTTCGATTATTATCTGGTGGACCGGCCAATTTGTTACATTTTGGACGACATGGAATCGTACCGGTCTGACAGGGGCTTTGTCTGGGATGATATCCTTCAGGTCATGCCGGGTCATCATGTTTATGAGAAGCGGTCGTTTTATGATTTTTTGTTGGAAATCAAGTCGGGAAAGGACCACTACGCGTCAAAACGCAATGAGGTCAAGCATTTTGTCTATGACGATTGTGATGATCTGAGTTGTGAGAGGTTTGCGAAGTTCTTCTTCGGAGAGACTGTGTGATTGTTTATGATTTGACGATATGGATACTGAGTATAAAGAGCAGCGGATTCCAAAAATCATCCATTACTGCTGGTTCGGAAGGGGTGAGATGCCGGAACTTGCGAAAAAGTGTCTGGATTCGTGGCGCAAATATCTGCCGGAATATGAATTGAGACTGTGGAATGAAGACAGTTTCGACCTCTCTTGCAACAAGTTTGTCCAAGAAGCTTATCACCAGCGCAAATTTGCGTTTGTGACGGATTATGTCCGGTTGTATGCGCTCTATCATATCGGCGGCGTTTACATGGATACCGATGTGGAGGTCCTGCGGCCGTTGGATGAGTTCTTGAAGTATCCTGCTTTTTCCGGGTTTGAGGTGGCTGAAGCGATACCTACCGGGATAATGGCAGCCGAAAAGGGCAGTTCATGGGCCAAAAGGGAGATGGAGTACTATGAGACGCAGTCATTCATCCTTCCGAATGGAGCCTTGAACACGAAACCGAATGTCCAGATCATTACGGAACATGCCCTGAGATTGGGATTCGTCCCTAATAATCAGTTCCAGGTCATCAATGGGGAACTGGCCGTTTTCCCGAAAGATTATTTCTGCCCCAAATCCTATGTGGACGGCCAGATTTATTTGACCGATAACACCTACACCATTCATCATTTCGCCGGTTCCTGGCATGCGGATGACAAGGCATTGGTAAAGCTTGTCAAAGTGTTTGGAAAAGTATGGGGACATCGCTTCTGGAAGCTGAAGAACTTGTTCCGTAAGGCAATCAAGGGTGTTTGATGCGATATGAGCAATCTGATCCATATCGTCATGACTCCGGTCCGGAACGAGGCCTGGGTACTGCCCGCTTTCCTGGAGAGTACCTCCCGGTGGGCCGATTATATCATCATCGCCGACCAGATGTCCACGGATGGCAGCCGGGAGATCGCCCTTTCCTGTCCGAAGGTCATCCTGATCGACAATAGGAATCCGGAGTTCAATGAGCCGGAGCGTCAGGCAATGCTCATTGCCAAGGCCAGGGAGGTAGCGGCCGGACGGGATACCCTTTTGTGGGGATTGGACGCCGATGAAATCCTGGCCGCGAATTTCCGGGAAACGGAGGACTGGCAGAAGATTCTCCATTCGGTTCCAGGCGACGTGTTCTGGTTCAAGTGGGCGGAAATCTGCCCCAATCAGAAAGAGTACTGGATTTCTTCCAAGACCTATTATCCCTGGCTTTTCCACGATGACGGAAAAGAGCCTCACGGGAACTATGTCCGGAACATGCACTCGATGCGGATTCCGTATCCCATCGAGGAGAAGCAGCTCCACTATGTCGATGGTTTCCGGGTTCTGCACCTGGCCTACCTGAATCCTTTCCGGACGCGGGCGAAACGGCGGTTCTACTGTTTTGTCGACTGGGAGATGAACCATCGGGCCCCCATTTTCCTGGCACGGTCGTATGCCCATTTCAAGAAAACGGACCGGGTGGAACTCCTTCCCGAGTCCATGCTGTATACGCAGGAAAAAGACGGTTTCGACCTGCTGTCCCTTGTGGATACGACCGGGGAGAAGTGCTGGTTCGACGCATATGTCGTGGAGCGCATCCCGCGTCATCCCATGAAAGAACTGCGGAAGATTCCCATCTGGGACGATGAGTTCTGCAAGGCTTACGGGCTGAAGGACCCCCGGACTTTCATCGACAGAATCGTCCATCGCTACGCCGACCGGACCACCAGAAAAAGCAATCGAAAGGCCTTCCGGGCCATTGACATAGTTTTGAAACGCATATACCGATAAATCAATATGGCAACAGCAATCGAATTCGAGCATGTAGGAAAGCAATACAGGTTGGGCCTCGTGTCCACGAAAACCCTGTCGCACGACCTGAACCGCTGGTGGCAGACGAGCATTCGCGGAAAGGAAGACCCGTACCTCAAGATCGGTGAGACCAACGACCGTTCCACCGCGGGCAGCAGCGAGTACGTCTGGGCCCTGCGGGACATCGACTTCAAGGTCGAGCAGGGGGATGTCGTGGGCATCATCGGCAAGAACGGGGCGGGGAAGAGCACGCTCCTCAAGCTTCTGTCCAAGGTGACGGGCCCGACCGTGGGCACCATCCGCGCCCGCGGGCGCATCGGCTCCCTGCTGGAGGTCGGCACCGGTTTCCACCCGGAAATGACGGGGCGGGAGAACATTTACATGAACGGCGCCATCATGGGCATGACCAAGAACGATATTTCCCGGAAGCTGGACGAGATCGTGGCCTTCTCCGGCTGCGAGCGATACATCGACACCCCGGTCAAGCGGTACTCCTCCGGCATGACCGTCCGCCTGGGTTTCGCCGTCGCGGCGCACCTGGAGCCGGAAATCCTGGTCGTGGACGAAGTCCTGGCCGTGGGTGACGCGGAGTTCCAGAAGAAGGCCATCGGCAAAATGCAGGACGTGAGCCGGGGCGAGGGACGGACGGTGCTGTTCGTGAGCCACAACATGGCCAGCATCCGCGCCCTGTGCCACAATGGCATCCTGCTGGAGAACGGTGGCATCAAGTATTCCGGCGACATCGAAAGCGTGGTCCTGGAGTATCAGCGGACCAACCAGCAGTACATCGTCAGCCGGATTGCCGACCGCCTGGACCGCAAGGGGAACGGCAAGCTGAAGCTGATCGACATGAAGTTCAAGAACATGAACGACGAGGTGATCGACGGGGTCGCCATCGGCGACGCGTTCAAGATCTGTGTCACCCTGCAGAACAACGGATGGGGGGCCGCGGATGAGATCCAGCAGCTCAGCGTGGGCATCAACGACGAGTACGGCCAGCGGATCATCGTCGTCAACAACCAGTTCCTCGGGAAGGAGATCGACGTCCCGGAGGACGGCAGCCCCGCGCAGGTGGAGTTCGTCATCAAGAAGTGTCCGCTCGCCATCGGCACCTATACGATGGCTTTCTACCTGACCGACAAGTTCAACAACATCATCGACTGGATCGACAACATCACCACCCTGTATGTCGAGGGCGGCGATTTCTTCGGGACGGGCAAGATCAACCGCCAGGGCCTGGGCCGTTTCATCACCGATTATGAGATTCGACAGGCTTAGACGGCGGCTCCGCCGTATCTTCGACCGCACCGGCAACGCGTTCGCGCTGGGCGAGGGTTCGGCGTGTCCGATCCCGAAAGATGCGGACGTCCGGGATTGTTCGTTCCGTCTCCACGGCAAGTCGACCCTGATCGTGGAATCCGGCGCGAAGATGCGCAACGTCTCGTTCCAGGTCGATTCCGCCAGTACGGTCCGGATCGCTTCCGGGACGGTGTTGGAGGATGTGGACATCTGCGTCTGGAATCGTTCGGAATTGTCCATCGGCAAGGATTGCTCGGTGCACGGCGTCCGTTTCGTCGTCGAAAAGGGCAAGGTCGCCATCTCGGACCACAATGTCCTGTCCGGGGGAAGCCGGGCTGACATGCCTGTCATGACTGTAGCGGACGGATGCATTTCCCTGGGCGATCATAACCATCTCCAGAACTCGGTCTGGGTGCGGTTCGGCGGGAACCTTTCCATCGGCCGCTACAACTGCATCAATGCGGGATCCGAGATCCGCTGCGACGAATCGGTCACGATCGGGTCGTACAACATGGTCTCCTACGAGTGTGACATCTGGGACACGAACACCCACTCTTTCTACTCCCTGGAGGAGAAGAAGGCGATGTTCGAGGAGGACTTCCCGGCTATCGGAAAAGAGCCGAACAAACCCGACACCAAGCCGGTGGCCATCGGCGACGGCAACTGGATCGGCAAGCGGTCCTGCATCCTCAAGGGGAGCGTCCTGGGGAATGAAACCGTCGTCGGAACACGGGCCATCGTCTCGAACATGACCGTCGGCGACGGCGGGCGCGTCTTGCCTTCCAAAAGCGAAATCAAGTAAGTGAAACCGCTGTTCTCCGTCCTCGTCGCCAACTACAACAACGGCACGTATCTCCAGGAAGCCATCGACAGCGTCCTGGCGCAGACGTATGACAACTGGGAGGTCGTCCTGGTCGATGACAAGTCCACGGACGAGTCCTTGGCCATCTATGGGAAGTATGCGACGGACAAGCGGTTCAAGATTTATCACAACGATGCCAACCGGGGCTGCGGCTACACGAAACGCCGCTGCGCCGAACTTGCGGCCGGGGAGCTTTGCGGCTTCCTGGATCCGGACGACGCCCTGATGCCGGAGGCGCTGGAAACGATGGTCGAGGCCCATGCGGAGCACCCGGAATGCAGCCTGATCTATTCCACCTGCTACCGCTATCCCGGCGGGAGCAAGGAGGGGCTGGAAACCTGGGATTTCATCGGTCCGATTCCGGAAGGGTACGATTTCATCGTGTGGCGCAAAACGCTGGTGTCCCATTTCGTCTCGTTCAAGCGGGCAGCCTACCTGAAGAGCGTGGGGATCGATCCCGCCCTCAAGGCGGCCGTGGACCGGGACCTGTACTACAACCTGGAGGAGCAGGGAAAGCTCCTGCACATTCCGGTGCCCCTGTACTACTACCGGACCAACAACGCGGCGTCCATCTCCATCGGATCGGCCCGGGCGAAGAATACGGCGTACTACAGCTGCATCAAGAGCGAACTGAACGCCATCTGCCGCCGCATCGGCACGCCCCTGTACCGGCGGAACGAGGACCTGTACCGGAAATACATGCGGAAGATTCTCCGCGTCTATTACAAGTCCCCGCTCTTCGACCGGAAAGATTTCCTCCGCTTTGGCTGGAACTATGCCAAGGCCCTGCATTTCTCCCCGCACGCATTCAGTCACCTGTACAAAATCACGAAAGGCCGATGAAAAGAGTCCCTGTCATTTTCGCGATCGACAAGAATGTCGTTACCCCTTGTGGTGTAACCATCACCTCGTTGTTGTTGAACGCAGGGGAAGATACGTTCTATGACGTCTTTATCCTATGCGACGGATCACATCTCGGTCCGGAGGACAGAAAGGTGCTGACCGATGCCTTCAAAGGATCTGAGAAATGCTCTCTCTCTTTCGTCGACGTCGGTGACGCCTTCAAAGATGTCGATGGGATGACTTCTGGCCATATTACGACGGCGACTTATTACCGCTTGGAGATCCCTACTCTGTTCCCGCAGTATGACAAGGTAATCTATGCCGATATCGATATGATTTTCCAGCAGGATCTGTCGGCCCTGTTCGAGTCGGCCCTGCCGGACGGCGAACTGGTCGCGGCAGTGCTTGACCTTTCCATAGATAGCAAGTTCCAGTTCCGCTCCCCGCTGCCGGCTAAGATCGGGAAAAGCGGGAAGGACTACTTCAACGCAGGGTTTCTGGTGATGAACCTCAAGCAAATGCGGGAAGAAGGGGTTGTCGAGGCGTTCCGAGAGCATGCGAAGATCAAATATACCCAGAACGACCAGGACATCCTGAATATCGTGTGCAACGGCCGGGTGCAAATCCTTCCCTCATTGTACAATTTCCAGGTAAACCATTTCTTTAACTACATGTGGAACCGAAAGGATCCAAAACTGGTTTTCGAAGAACAGTTCCGGAAGGCCACCCTGCATTATACCTGGAAGAATAAGCCCTGGAACTCGTTGGAATGCATCGCTTGTGATACCTGGTGGCATTATTACAAGATGTCCCCGTTCTATGATGACCGGTCCTATTTTTCCCGGCAACTCTCACAGGTCGAGGCGGTCCGGAACGATTATCGCAGCCGGACGAATAAGCAACTCTTCCTGGCAATCCTGTCGAACATCAAGCAGAAGCTGTTCAAGAAGTAGTGTTCAAGAAACTCGAAAGATATCTCAGGAGCCCCTACTACGCGCTGGGGGACGACCTGTCCAAGACCCATCCCGAATGGATGTCGGACCGGTATTTCATCCGGGTGTTCTGGCATCAGATGTTCGGATATCCCCTGGACCTGAAGCACCCCGCGACCTTCAACGAGAAGATCCAGTGGATGAAACTCTACGACCACGATCCGCGGTATCCGGACCTCATCGACAAGTACAAGGTCAAGGAGTGGGTGAAGCGGGTGATCGGGGAGCAGTACGTGATTCCGACGCTCGCCGTGTACGACACCCCGGACGACATCACGCTGGAAGGCCTCCCGGATCAGTTCGTGCTGAAGTGCAACCACGATTCGGGCGGACTCGTCATCTGCCGGGACAAGGATTCCTTCGACCTGGAGGCGGCCCGGAAGGTCCTGTGGAAGAGCTTCGACTACAATTTCTTCGATGAATACCGGGAGTGGCCGTACAAGATGATCGGGCATAAGGTGTTCGCCGAGGCTTACATCGTCGATTCCGCCTCCGGCGAACTCCCCGACTACAAGTTCTTCACGTTCGGCGGCAAGCCCCATTACCTGTTCATCGCGACGGGACGCCAGTCCGGCCACGAGGTCATGTTTGATTTCTTCGACATGGACGGGAAGCGGCTTCCGGTGCGGAACGTCCACCCGAACAACCCCGGGGACGTCCCGCTGCCGGCCACCTTCGAGACCATGAAGGAGCTTGCGGCGAAGCTCGCGGCGGATTTCAAGCAGGTGAGGGTCGATTTCTACGAGGCCGACGGGAAGTGCTATTTCGGCGAGATGACCTTCTTCCACGGCGCGGGCTACATGCCTTTCACCCCCCATTCCTTCGACCGGGAGATGGGGGATTTATGGACTTTGTAATTCATGATCAGACTATCCTATATCCTCCCTTGCTACAATGTGGGCCGGTTCATCACGGACACGCTGGGCAGTCTCTATGCCCAGGGAATGCCCGAGGACGAGTTCGAGGTCATCTGCGTGAACGACTGTTCCACCGATGACACGCACGACCGGATCGCCGCGTTCGCCGAGGGACATACGAATCTCACCTTGCTGGACCAGCCCCGGAACATGTATTCCGGCGCGGCGCGCAACCGCGGCCTGGATGTCGCCAAAGGCGAATACATCTGGTTCGTGGACTCGGACGACATGGCGAAGCCGGGCATGGCCCCGCGCCTAGTGGACATTGCCTGCGCCGGGAAGCTGGACCTCCTGTTGTTCAATTACGACGAATTCCCGGACGGCCATCCGGAGGATCTCCGTCCCGCTCGCGCCATCTTCGGCGATACGGATGTCATGGACGGCCCCGCATTTGTTCACCAGTTTTTCCGAGATCGGCTCTCCCGGTTGTCCCTCCTCTGGCTTCGGTTGTTCCGGCGGGGGCTCATTGAAGAGAACGGAATCCGTTTCCCGGATCTGTATATCTCCCAAGACTGTCCTTTCGCCTGGGAGACCCTGCTCCGGGCGAAACGGGTGCAAGCCATTTCGGAGCGCTGCTATAACTATCGCGCCAGCGCCGGGTCTATCACGGCCAACAAAAACACGGCCAAGAAAGCGGCCGTTTGGTCTTTTCAGTTCCCGTATCAGTTGGAGCGCCTGAAACATACCTTCGATGGAAAGGTTCCTGCAGAGATTATCGAAGGGATTGAAAGCAGTATCCGAACAGAGGTGAATCTTTTCGCCAAACGGTACGTTCGGCTGCCCCTGAGTGAAAAGAAAGCCTATTTCCTGTCGATGCGGACAGATAAGGAGTGGTTTCCTCATTTCAAATCCTTTCTTACCAGAAAAAACCGCTTGATATATCGGACTGGTTACCTGGGAGAGCGCGTATTCTCTCTGACGGCGAAAAAGCTTGTACAAAAATAGCCATGGAAGAACCTCGCATCATCCAGCTTCCCAAGAACGGCGACCGCCGGGGCAACCTGTCGGTCATCGAGCAGCTGAAGCAGATTCCGTTCAAGGTGGAACGGGCGTTCTGGATCTATGATGTGCCCGGCGGCGAATACCGCGGCGGGCATGCGTACCGGGAATCGGAGGAGTTCATCGTGGCCCTCTCCGGGAGTTTCGACGTGGTCGTCGACGACGGGACGCAGAAGCAGGTGTTCTCCCTGAACCGGTCCTATTACGGGTTGTATGTCCCGAAGATGATCTGGCGCGGGATGGAGAACTTCTCCACCAATTCCCTCGCGCTGGTGCTGTCGTCCACCCCCTATGACGAGGCCGATTATTTCCGGGATT
>JAEEGL011641598.1_pt1 | contig 19189 bp, 13 predicted proteins | sample 9134231 | NCBI WGS metagenome assembly JAEEGL01 (sample SAMN16246548, study PRJNA631951) | gut metagenome | biome: gut microbiome; feature: rumen; material: fiber-attached | host: Bos | place: Iran: Karaj | collected 2018-10 | reverse complement strand
GAATAGTCGAGACGGCCGGGGCCTTCTTTGTAGCGGGTTTTCATTACCTCGACAGGTTGGGTGAGGAAGGTGCCGATGAGATAGTCGAGGTCGTCCTGATAGCCACCATTGTTGGAGCGGTTGTCGAGGATGATGCCAGCAAGCTGAGAACGCGGAGTGTCGGTGATGGCACGAAGCCAGTTGTTGAGAAGGACGGCACCAACACCGGTGGAAGTATTGCTGCCCAAGGAACGAATGACCGGAGTGAAAGCGGCCATGGACTGCCAAAGATAGGGGACCAGACGACCATCGGGCAACCGGAAGAGAATGTAATGGTAGGTTACCTCAGAGGAGATGGCCTCCTCATGGAACGGGAAAGTGCCATGTTGATGAACCAACACTGTATAGCCTCTACTTTCAATGCTATCGAGGAAGGCACGAATGGAGGTTCGTTCACTGGATGACTTCTCAATAAAATAATCGCGTTGTTCAACTTCTATCTGGCCTGGACGAACATAGACAAGACGGCCAGAATCGGAGGGATGAGGATGGATGTTCTGGACAATGACGGACATGTGATGGTCTTTCATACGACCAAAAATATCATTGTAAACCTTGCTTAAATCGTTGACGGTAACATTGCCGCTGTCGGAATAGCGCTGGTCTAAAGCTCTGAATTGGGGCAGAAATCGATTGTAGACGGCGTCCCAGTCGGTGGTGTCGACATCCCAGAAGACATAACCGGTGCTGATGCTCTTCCAAAGGAAGGTGAACTGCTCCTCGTAGGTGCTGTAAGCCAGCTTGTGACTTTCGCCGATGTAGGGGACATAGTCCGACTCTTTGCGGCAAGAACTAAAAAAGATAACGATGGCGGCGGTGAGTATGACTGTTTTTTTCATTGCTGTTCTTTTTTGTTGAGTTTATAAGCGATGCCTATTGTTAAAGAACCTGTGTTGAGGTAGCGGTAATCCTGAAGGATGCCATAGCCTTTGTTGTGACTGACAAGGTCGTAGTAGAAAAGCGCGTCGAGATTGAGGTCGATGCACTCGTTGAGGCTGCAGCTGAGACCAATGCCCCCAATGAGACCTGCATTAAAACGACGGTTCTCGCGATTGAAAGGACGAGGTTCGTTGAAATCGACAAAGAATACATCATAGTCGGTCATGACATAGGTGGTGCCTTCGACATGCTGACACAACCAGTAGCCGGAAAAGCCACCGAGAAACAGATGTCCACGCAAGTTCTTCCCACCAAAAGAGAAATCGGCCATGACGGGCAGGTCGAGATAGGTGTTGATATGGTCGGTGTAGACGGGTGATAGGTAATTGAGATGTCGCTGCAGTCTGTGGTTACGCTGCATGAGATTGAGGTCGGCACGAATGGACAACCAGGAATTGATGGAGTAGCGTGCGTTGATACCGAAATCATAGCCGCATAAGTTTCCATAGGTCTCGTCGATACGGTCGGCATGGGACCGGGTGATACTTGTACTGTTGACTCCTCCGCGAAAACCAACAGCCCACTGAGCCATGGCTACATTTTGCACGATGCAGAGGAGTAGAAGAAATAATAATCGTTTCATAAAATAAATGATGACTTTGTCACAACACCTAAGATAATAATTTATCGTAGGCTATAAACAGAAATAAAAAAAGTGCAGCTGATAAAAACCAACTGCACTTATTGTGATGATTAATTAGTCTTGGATGGCTTTGATGCCCGGAAGGACTTTGCCTTCGAGGTATTCGAGCATGGCACCACCGCCAGTGGAGACATAACTCATTTGGTCGGCAATGCCCATCTGCTTGACGGCAGCAACACTGTCGCCACCACCTACGGCAGCAAAACAACCCTGTTTGCAGGCTTCGGCAACACTCTTGGCGATTTCTTGAGTGCCTTTGGCGAAGGTGCTGAGTTCGAAGACACCGGCAGGACCATTCCAAAGGATAGTTTTGGAGGCCATGACAATGTCGTGGATGGCTTTGCAGCTTTCGGGGCCACAGTCCATACTCTCCCAACCATCGGGGACTTCACCGCTGGGGACAATCTGGGTGTTGGCATCGTTGCCGAACTTGTCACCAATGACACTGTCGACAGGAAGGTAGTATTTAACACCCTTTTCATCCATGCGACGCATGAGTTCTTTGGCAAGGTCGAGCTTGTCGTCCTCACAAATGCTATTACCAATCTTTCCACCCATGGCTTTGGTAAACGTGTAACGCATACCACCAATGATAATCATATTGTCCACCTTGTCGAGCAGGTTTTCGAGAATACCAATCTTGCTGCTGACCTTGCTACCGCCAATGATAGCGGTAAATGGACGCGGAGGATTTTGCATCAGTTTTTCGAGGTTGCGCACCTCATTTTCCATGAGGAAGCCGAAATATTTGTCGTTGGGGAAGAATTTGGCAATGACAGCTGTGGAGCTATGCTCACGGTGGGCGGCACCGAAGGCATCGTTGATGTAGCAATCGCCGAGGTCGGCCAGCTTGCGGGCAAGGTCTTCCCCACCCTTGGTTTCTTCAGGATAGAAACGGATGTTCTCGAGCAACATCACTTCGCCGTTCTTTAATTCCTTGGCCATGGCTTCGGGTTCACCGCTGCCAAGCAGAGCCTGGGTGAATTTCACTGGACGGTTAATAAGGGTTTCCAAATACTTGGCAACAGGTTGAAGAGTAAACTCAGCCTCGAAACCGCCTTTCTTGGGACGGCCAAAATGAGCCATGATAATGATGGCGGCGCCATCGTTCAACAACTTGTTGATAGTGGGGAGAGATTCGCGCATGCGCGTATCGTCGGTGATGTTCTTATTGTCGTCCATCGGGACGTTGAAATCGACGCGCAGCAACACCTTGCGACCGCCGAAGTTTACTTCTTTTATTGACTTCATAATGAATTTATTTTAGGTTAGACTACTGTATTAAGCCTCTACATGATGGGGTTCGTGAACAGCCATGCCGATATAAAGGGCGGAGAGCATGGTGAACACAAAAGCCTGGATGTATGCCACCAGACATTCCAGCACGCTGATGAACACACTGAAAACAACCGAAATCACAGAAACACCTGCACCAACACCCATGGAAATGGTATTGCTGATGATGAAGATGATGACCACAAAACCCAAGATGACAATGTGACCGGCAGTCATATTGGCAAATAGACGAATCATCAGAACTATGGGTTTGGTGAACACACCCACTAACTCAACAATAGGCATTAAAGGGAATATCTTTAGCCATGCGGGGACACCCGGAGTGTTGAAAATATCTACCCAATAGTGCTTATTGCCACTGAGGTTGGTAATGAGGAATGTGATAACTGCAAGGGTTGCAGTGACAGCAAGATTGCCTGTGACATTGGCACCGGCAGGGAAGAATGGAATCAGACCCATGCAGTTGCTAAAGAAAATGAAGAAAAACAGGGTGAGCATGTATGGCAGGTATTTTTCATAATGCTTCTCCCCTATCATAGGCCGAACTATACTGTCGCGTACAAAAACAACAAGCATTTCAACCAGCGACTGGAGTCCTTTGGGAGCTTGATTCTCGCGTTTCTTGTAACCGTTCTTGGCTATCATCACAATGACGATTAATAATACGACAATAATCATGATGGCTGCCGGCACTTTGGTAATGGAAAGGTCGATGGGCTTTACCATCTTGCCGGATTCATCCTGAAGAATCTGGCCGGCATTGTCAACACAGACAATCTCTTCCTTTTCAATGCCACCGCCTATCAGACGATATCCTTTATAATCGGCATGGCCGTGATGGAACTTTGACGACATGAATACATCAAGATGCCCATCGTTGATGAGGATTACAGGCAGAGGGATGGCAACAGCATGTTCTTTTCCGGACTTGTCGAAATAGTCGAACATGTGCCATGAATGTGCATCCGTGACATGTCCGATAATGGTTGAGCCAGGATTGAAAGCGGCTTCGCCTTCAGCAGTCACCTCCTCGGCATCGACACTGACGGAAGAGCCATCGACAGACACCGATTCCATTTCGTTTGCCGGAATACCATCGGTTCCTTGGGCAGAAAGATGCATCCCGAAAAGGAACGTCAATGATAACAGGAATGTAGATAATTTCTTCATCGTATTAATAATTGTTTCTGGTTATTCACTTATTTTCGAGGCATTATTAAAAATGTCAATCTGCAATGTGTCAAACAGTCCTAACTGGTTGCGGGGTTCGGATGACAATGACGAGGCTTTGTATTGCTTCAACGCCTCTCGCACCATCCTCTTCACCGCTGTCTGACGGCTAATACCCAACTCAGCCGCATAAGATTTCAGCATCTCACCCTCCCTCTCGGGGAGGGTGAAGCTGATTTTCTTAACCTTGTTTGACCTGTTGGCACACATATTACTTTAACTAAATTTGAATGCCTTGCATATCGAGGAGGGTCTTGGCCTGCTCAGCACGTCCATTGTCCTTCAACACCTCGAGAGCAAGACGGTGCAAGGTATAAAGTAACTGACAAGATTCTTCAATAAGATGTTTGACACCATCAGCCTTAGCTGTGCCTTTATATTGAGAATAGTATCCCAAATCCTGACTATAGTATTTGAAGATGCTGTCCCAAATTGCTGTGGCGCGTTCAACACCAAACACATCATTATAAAGATCTATCATAATGATGCTGTACTTGTCATAGCAGAAACTGCTTTCGGGGAAAAACTCATCGCTATACTCGAGCATTTTCCGTGCACGAACAGTGTCGCCTTTTTCAAGCAGCTCGCGTGCCGCAATGCAGAAAGACTGGCGCTGGACAGTACCCATGTTGACACTAACCGGGTCGACATAAATACCAGCGTTCAGATTACCCCATTGCAACGGATGCATCTCGCCATTTTCATCTTTGTATCCGTTGAGGAAATAGTCATAGGTCTCATCTGTGAAAGTCTGCAATACATAATGATTGTCACGCGCGTCGAACAAAACAGGCTGTGACAATTTTGCAGGATAAGGCAGCAGTTTGTAATTCATTCCATCCTGCACGCTATAAGTACGGATAGGAGTGAAAACACGCTGGATATAGCTTGGGTTCATGATATTAATGTCGCGCTCGAACTTATTGGTTCCCAAAATGTCGAGAATCATCAACTCATGACGGAACAGACTGCCCTTGCCAATCTGCCATTTTATGACAGAATCAACCTGGTCGGCGATTGCTGCGGGGATGACTCCTTTCTTAACCAAAGCGGGGACATCAATCGTGATTTTGAATCGATTGGTGGGAAGAACAATAGCCTCTTCGCCACGTGCATCGCGAGCAGTGAACTTCTCGGGATGGTCGCGCAGCAATGCCAGCACATCCGTGACTTCGAAATAGTCGCTGGTCCTGTCTTGCAGATAAATGACATCACGCCCTAACCCGTAAAAGTCTTTGGTAAGGGTGAACGACATCGGGTCTGACTCGTACAATTTGTTGAACAACTGCTCCACATACCAATGCATTCCCGACAGAGTATAATTGAGGATACGGACATCGGTACGGAACCCTTCCACTTCTTGTGCATACCACAAGGGGAAAGTATCGTTGTCGCCAAAAGTAATCAGCACACCATTTTTGTCAACCGAAGCAAGATAGTTCTTGGCAAAATCGCGGGCGGCATACTTTTCAGAACGGTCATGGTCGTCCCAGTTTTCAGCAGCCATCAATACCGGGGCGGCAAACATACAAGCCACAAACACCACCGGCATGACAAACTTATAAAGTTTATCATTCTTAAGCAAACGGGTAATCCAGTCTGCCAAAGCCATTACTGCCAAACCTATCCAGATGGCAAAGAAACTGAATGAGCCGACAAAGGCATAGTCTCTTTCACGAGGCTGACGGGGAGGCATGTTCAGATAAATACCAATGGCAATACCCGTCATAAAGAACATGATGAACACGATAAACGCGTCCTTCTTGTTGCGCTTGATATGATAAACCAAACCACAAAGGCCAAGCAACAAAGGCAGGAGATAATACACATTGCGTGCTTTGTTCTCTTTCATGTGGTCGGGCAAATTGTCCTGAGGTCCAAGACGAGCCTCATCAATTGCCTTGATTCCACAAATCCAGTTGCCGTTCATGTAGTCACGTGTACCATCGTCGTTAAAATAATGACCCTGAATGTCGTTTTGACGGCCTGCAAAATTCCACATGAAATAACGCCAATACATCCAGCCCATCTGATACCGGTTAAAGAATTTCAAGTTCTGCGATGCAGTGGGTTTGAGGTCGCCACGGCATTTGCCAGCCCAATATTCATAGAACTGAGGATGACGGCGTTCCTTATCATTGCTGTACATACGGGGGAAAACACCTGTATGAGCCTGGCGGTAAACAAATTTCTGTTGATATGAAGCCGCAATATAGCGGTCTCTTCCACGCTCATCTTTGCCCCGCACATACTTTGTATAACCCTTCTTGGCATCAATGGGGTCACCAGCTGTATAGTATTGACCCGTGAACAACGGCGTGTCACCATATTGTTCACGACCCAGATAGGCACGCATGGCAACAGCATCCTTGGGGGCATTCTCGTTAAGCGGAGTATTGGTGTTGGCACGGATAACCAAAAGGAAGAAGGTCGAATAACCGATTACCAGCATCAAGAAACCAAGGATGGCAGAATTGATGACGGGTTTGTTTTTCTTTTTGGACGAAGTGTACCAAAGCCCCCACACCACCAACGCAACCAACAACAGGAAAAACACGATTGTGCCGGTGTTGAAAGGCAAATGGAGTGTGTTGACAAAGAATACATCGAAATATGAATCGACATTGACTATGCCTGGAATAATGCCCCACAGAATCAACGCCAACAACACGACCGAAATCACTCCACTCCAAATAAAGCCCTTGACAGTGGTTTGGGGCCATTTGCGGAAATAGACCACATATACTATTGCAGGTACAGTAAGCAGATTCAACAGGTGGACGCCGATGGCTATTCCCACCAACAGGCATATCAACACCAACCAACGCAACGAGTGCGGGTCGTCGGCCTGCTCATCCCACTTAAGGATGGCCCAGAACACCACCGAAGTAAAGAACGATGACATGGCATACACCTCACCTTCTACAGCCGAGAACCAGAAAGTGTCGCTGAAAGTATAGGCAAGTGCGCCCACAACACCGGCAGCAAAAACCGCCCAGGTGCGGGCATCCTTCATATCGGGATTCTTCGGGTCAGGCAAAAGATGCTTGGCAAGAAGCGTGATGCTCCAGAAAAGGAACAAAATAGTGAAACCACTACATACCGCCGACATTACATTGACAGCATGGGCGACATTTTCAGGTGTCGAAAACATAGAGAACAAACGTCCAATCAATTGGAAAGAAGGAGCTCCCGGGGGGTGCCCCACTTGAAGTTTGTTAGCCGTAGCGATGTACTCGCCACAATCCCACCAAGATGCAGTAGCCTCGGCAGTGAGGATGTAAACAACACAGGCCGCAATGCAGACTGCCCAGCCTATGATGTTATTCATCAAATGGTATCTTTTCATAGTACTTTTAAGTAGTGTTATTATTATTTCTATCTTTATTTCCTGATAACGGTATTTCAGTCTCTGTTAATCGGCATTGTCATACAGCGAGCCCCTCCACCGGCACGAGGCAGTTCACTGGCCTTGAATGCAACCACAAACTTGTCATAGTCATGCATATCCACCTTCCCGTTGCACACCTCTTCGGCATCCAACACACTGAATCCGGCATTGTTTAGACTTTCGATGGTTCTCTCATTGCGCTCATAGCCTATTATCTTGCCATCGCCCAGGGCGAAAAAGTTTGCACCGCTGTGCCACTGCTCACGGTCTTGATACCAAGTATCATAACCGCCACAAAAAACAGGCTCCATATCCATTCCGCAAGCCTTGAGGCCTTCCAGCAGATTTTTGCACTCATGGGTCTTCAACCTACCGTTGTCACACTCGACAAGGGTGGTCGACATATTTGAAAAGAGGCCGTTCTTCTCCAACATGGGCTGATAGACCATGCACTGATGGCTACCCAAGAAAGTGAAAACCATGTCGAGATGAATGAACGATTCCGGCTTATGGGGCAACTCTTGCACTAAAATGCGGAAATTCCCCCGCTCACGGGCAAATTTGTCAGCAAGAAACTTTATACCTTTATAATTGGTGCGGATTCCCATGCCAATGCACAGCAGGTCGGGCGAAGCAATCTGAACATCACCACCCTCAGTGCGTGCCGCGGGATTGGCATCCATGGCACAGAAAGTATTTGCCCTGAAATAGTCCTCGAAAATGGACTTGTAAATAAGCGATTCACGCTTACGCACCTGAAACGACATCGAGTTAATCAACACCTCGTCGTACATCGACGACGACGCATCGCGGGTAAAGAAAAGATTGTAAAGCGGTTTCAGAGTGAAACGATCTTCTTTAAACGACAGCGGGTCGGTGTCGCCATGAAACGGAACACCCTCTATCAACTCCTTGGCGAGGCGGTCGCTTGGATGTTGCATCAACTCGTCAATCAAATGTTCGCATCCGTCCCACTTGCAACTTTGCGACACTATCAACTGGCGGACGTCGTCATTTTCCATCAAGTCGGTAAGAATGTCCTCCACATAATAAACCTTCGCCCATTTTTCAAACACCCCGCAGAACGAGGCGTACTCTTTATCCACAATGTGTTTGCTCAGAATGTCGCTAAACAAAGCCTCATTGGCATTATAGGGTGTCATTCTCTCAATCTCAATTCCTGGTCGATGCAATAATACAGCATTAAGCCTACCGTATTCACTCGAAACGTTCACAGTGGTTTTTACCTTATCGTTAGTTTCTGTCATATATCATAATTAATTGTTACACGTTATATTGCAGCAATTTCTTAACAAAATTCCACTCTTAGCAGAGTATGCAAATATACGCTTTTTTTTCGACACTGCGCCTTTTGCGACAGTTTTTTTCAATTATTTTATTAACAAGGTATATGTCACCAACGTTTATCCGACATCGACCACCCTTGGAATTGGTATTTATATGCCCTTCCGAATCAATCCAAATACAATTACAACAACTTTGATGTATCGACGGTCTGACTACACTTGTTTTACACTTGTTTTCCACTTTAAAAGTGGAAAACAAGTGTAAAACAACCGCTATTGGACAATAAAAAAGCCGACGGGTGGACGCTCCGTCGGCTTTTTCTTTCACCATTGTTCTATATCCTACCTAAAGGGGAACTGGTATCCTATTGTAAGCAATAATGCAAAGTTATTACCCATGGGTACAGTGGCATTCACATCTGTGCCCGTTGCAATCTTCAATGCATCGGGGCTTTCGGTTACAGCCATAAAGCCATAGTCCAACTGAAGCATGACCGAGAGATCCTGATACTCATAGCCTACACCCAGAAGGAAATCAACGTCCATTTTGTTCATTACATCGAAGGCAGGGGCCTCGAGCTTGTAGTTCCAGTCGCCTTGTGGCAGGCCGCGGGTAAACTTACGGTCGGTGACTTTTCCCAACAGGCCAAAACTGAAAGCCGGACCTGCTGATAGCAAGGCATGGTGACCCGGTTCACGGATAGGTAATTCGTAGCGTATGGTTGCAAGCAGAGGTATTTGTGCATACCATGCATCGTATTTCCCTTCGCGAATCGACATTGCCATTTCAAGCACTTCTCTGAAATTGCAACCACGACGAATGAGGTTGAGTCCTGTTTGCAAAAAGAAATTCTCGGCAAGCAAAGAGGCCGACTGGGTGAAACCAAACGTAACATAACCGCCGATATTGGCAGCCAAAATGGGTGAATTATCTGCCAAATCGTCAACATGAGTGGCCAGGCCTGTGCCTACACGCACACCATAGTTGAGGAATTGTGCCTGAGTCGTTGTTGCAAAGGCTGTGACAAGAGTCAGTACTATCAAAAATCTCTTCATATTGCTTAGTATAAAATCGTGCAAAAATACGACTTTTTTTTGAATTAGCAGATTTTTTTCTGTTTTATAGTTTGCGATGGATGAAATCGGTCATCAGTTCATATAGGTTGAGACGGGTGTTTCCACCATAAATGCTGTGGTTTTTGTTGGGGTAGATACGGAATTCGAACTGCTTTCCGGCAGCCTCGAGGGCGGTAACCATGTCGACGGCATTTTGGAAATGAACATTGTCGTCACCGGTACCATGGATGAGCAGATAGTTGCCCTTAAGGAGGTGTGCATAGTTGAGCGGTGAATTATCGTCATAGCCACGGGCATTGTCCTGGGGTCTCTGAAGGAAGCGTTCGGTATAGATATTGTCGTAATAGCGCCATGTGATGACAGGTGCAACGGCAATGGCGCTTTTGAACACATCGCATCCTTTCAGGATGGAAAGTGTTGAGAGATAGCCACCGAAACTCCATCCGAAAATGCCTATACGGCTTTCATCTATCCACTGTTTCTTACCAAACCATCGGGCTGCCTCAACCGCGTCCTCGCACTCGAGTCTCCCAAGATTTTTATAGGTCATTTTCTTGAAGCGTGCTCCACGGCCACCGGTGCCGCGTCCATCAAAACAAGCCACTACATAGCCCTGCTGTGCCAACATGTGGAACCAGTAATAGTCGCTATATCCATAGCTGTTGGTTACTTGTTGGTTGCCGGGACCGCCATAGACATAGAAGAAGAGGGGGTAACGTTTGGTAGAATCGAAGTCGGGCGGCAATATCATATAATAGTTCAATTCAGTTCCAAGGGTTGTGGTGAGGGTGCCGAATTGCTTACGTCCCACACCGTATTCTTTCATTCGTTGCTGCAGGTCGGCGTTGTCCTGAAGGGTTTTAAGGAGTTTGCCATTGCTGGTGTGAAGGGTGTAAACGGGAGGGGTGTTGGCATCAGTGAAAGTGCTGATGTAATATTTGCTTGTGGCGCTGAAGCTGGCGCTGTACCATCCGGCTTTCTCGCTCAGCTTCTTTTTCTTCTTGCCCTTAAAATCGATTGAGTAAAGCTCTTTGTTGATGGGGGATGATTCGTGTGAGAGATAATAGATTATCCCGTTCTTTTCATCAACAGAGCATATCGACACCACATCGTAGAAACCATCGGTAATCTGATTCACCAGTTTGCCGTTCAAGTCGTACATGTAGATATGGTTGAAGCCGTTTTTTTCACTCGTGAGAAGCATGTGTTTGCCGTCTTTAAGGAACATCCAGGTTTCGGGGACCTCGACATAGGCTTCATCCTCTTCGGTGTAAAGGGTGCGGATGGCACCTGTAGTGGCATCGGCCAACAACAGTTCCATTTTGTCCTGAAGTCTGTTCATGCGCATCAGAGCAAGAATATTGGGGTTCTGGGTCCACTGGATGCGGGGCATGTATTGGTCATTCTGGCTGCCGATGTTCAGTTTCAAAGTCTTTTGCGATTCCAAATCATACACCCTGACATCCACCACAGAATTGTCCTCGCCAGCTTTGGGATACTTATAGGTATAATTCTCGGGGTAGAGTTCTCCCCACATTTGCATGGTGTATTGTTTCACCTTGCTTTCGTCAAAGCGGTAAAAGGCAATCTTTTTGCTGTCGGGTGACCAATAAAAACCTTGCGTAATGCCGAACTCCTCTTCATACACCCAGTCGGTAGTGCCGTTGATAATCTCATTAAACTTTCCATCGGTAGTCACTGCCGTCTCTTTCAGTGAACTGAGTGACATTACATACAGGTTATTGTCGCGCACATAGGCAACCATTTTGCCATCGGGTGAAAAGGTGGTTAAACGCTGTTTGCCCTCTTTCGTGAGACAGACGATGCTACCATCGGCCACAGTGTAAAGATAATAGGTGCTGACACCGCTGTGACGGTAGATGGGTTCAAACTCGGCACTGAGCAGTATTTTTTGCTCATCGGACGAGAACTCATAGGATTCAATGGGAGGCAGGGGTTTCACCTTCTTGCGCATTGGGTCGCTGAAAGCACACACCACATCGACTTTTTCTCCAGTCTTGTAATTGTATTTCTCAATGCCGGAACGAGTCAAAACACAATAGTGTTCGCCATCTTGCATGGAACGGATGGAAGAGATGCCGCTGGGGCGGAAAGTGGAACGCGACCAGATGTCCTCAAGGGTTATTGTTTTGTTCTGGGCGATGGCACTTCCACATAATGCCATGACAGCAAGTACAAAAAATATATTCTTTCTCATTTTGCTTATGATATTAATAAGCCAATTGTGAATTGTAGGATGTTAGGCACAAGCCTTCACCCTCCGCAATTCACAATTGGCATTTTACAATGTATTACAGTTTGGGGCCAGCGGCAACCAGCGCCTTTCCAGCCTCATTGTAAGTAAACTTCTCAAAGTTCTTGATAAAGCGCGAGGCAAGGTCTTTGGCCTTGGTCTCCCACTCGCAAGCGCAACCGTATGTGTCGCGCGGGTCAAGAATCTTGGGGTCAACACCTGGCAGAGCCGTGGGTACCTCGAAATCGAAATAGGGTATTTTCTTGGTAGGAGCCTTTTCAATTGAGCCATCAAGAATGGCATCAATAATGCCACGGGTGTCTTTAATGGAAATGCGCTTGCCTGTGCCGTTCCAGCCGGTATTGACGAGATAGGCCTTGGCACCGCTCTTCTCCATGCGTTTGACCAATTCCTCGGCATACTTGGTGGGGTGCAGCTCGAGGAAAGCTTGGCCGAAACAAGCACTGAAGGTAGGAGTCGGCTCGGTGATGCCACGCTCAGTACCGGCAAGTTTAGCAGTGAAACCGCTCAAGAAATAATACTTGCACTGGTCGGGAGTGAGAATACTGACGGGAGGCAAAACACCAAATGCATCGGCACTAAGGAAGATAACGTTCTTTGCAGCAGGGGCGGCAGAGATGGGACGTACAATTTTCTCAATATGGTCAATAGGATAGCTGACACGTGTATTCTCAGTAACACTCTTGTCGGCAAAATCCAGCTTACCGTTGGCATCGACAGTGACATTCTCCAACAGGGCATTGCGACGGATGGCATTGTAGATGTCGGGCTCGCTATCTTTGTCGAGGTTGATGACTTTGGCGTAGCAGCCACCTTCGAAGTTGAACACTCCGTCGTCGTCCCAGCCGTGCTCGTCATCGCCGATTAACAGGCGCTTGGGGTCGGTGGACAGGGTGGTCTTGCCTGTGCCGCTGAGACCGAAGAAGATGGCGGTGTTCTTGCCTTCCATATCGGTATTGGCGGAGCAGTGCATAGAGGCGATGCCCTGCAGAGGGAGGTAGTAGTTCATCATGCTGAACATGCCCTTCTTCATCTCACCGCCGTACCATGTGTTGAGAATTACCTGCTCGCGGCTGGTGACATTGAAAGCCACGCAAGTCTCGCTGTTGAGGCCAAGTTCTTTATAGTTCTCCACTTTGGCTTTGCTGGCGGTATAGACTGTGAAACTGGGGGTAAAGGTCTTCAAATCCTCAGCAGAGGGACGGATGAACATGTTGGTCACAAAATGTGCCTGCCATGCAACTTCCATGATAAAGCGCACCGCAATACGGGTGTCCTTGTTTGCACCGCAGAAAGCATCGACAACATAGAGCTCTTTATTGGAGAGTTCGTTGACTGCAAGACTTTTCATCTGACCCCACACCTCTTCACTCATGGGGTGGTTATCATTCTTATACTCAGGGGTTGTCCACCAAACGGTATTTTTCGAGTTCTCGTCCATGACAATATATTTGTCTTTAGGCGAGCGACCGGTGTAAATGCCGGTCATCACATTGATGGCATTCAATTCAGTGAGCTGCCCCTTGTCATAACCAGTCAGGTTGGGGTTCATCTCCATCTGGAACAATTCTTCAAAAGAGGGGTTGTAGTGTATGTCCTTAACGCCGGTGATACCAAGTGCTTCGAGGTCTTTTCTAATTTTTTCTTTCATAATGTATAATGTTTAATTGTTATTATTCATTCATGGTCATTTTGTATAATCTGACGGAGCCGTCAATATTCTTTTCTTTGGCCGAGTTGCCATACTTGTCCACATCGAACACATTGCGGGGCGAGCGCGTAATGCTGAGCGGGCCACCGACGCAGCCTCCATCGCAGGCCATACCTTCGAAGAAGTTGGCAGTCTCCTTTTTAGCGCGCAACAATGTCAAGTGTTGGCGGCACTGGTCGATGCCGTTCATAACACATGGTTTCACGCCATCCACACCAAGAGATTTGGCCACGTCAGCCACACCCAATGCCAATCCGCCGCTCTTAGCGAAGATTCGGCCATAGAACGAGGCATTGTCGAGAATGGTGTCTTCACATTGTGTGGTGTCGATACCTCGGGCATCAACAAAAGCTTGCAACTCTTCGAAACTCATCACGCTGTCAATCATGCCACCGGTTTTCTCGAGGGTGTACTCCATTTTCTTAGCCGCACAGGGGCCGATGAAAACCACTTTGGCAGTGGGGTCGCTGTGTTTGATGAGCTTGGCTGTCATAACCATGGGCGACACCGATGAGGAAATGGCATCTTTTAGTTCGGGAAAGTTTGTCTCCACAAAACGCACGAAGGCCGGGCAGCACGAGGTGGTCATCACTGGGTTCTCACAGGTTTCGGCTTTCTCTTTGAATTCAAGTGCCTCATTGTATAGGGTGATGTCGGCGCCCAAAGCCGCTTCAACAACCTGGTGGAAACCCAGTTTCTTGATGGCTGAAACAACCTGTTCTATGCGACCGAAGCGACACTGGCTGACAATGGCAGGAGCAATGACCGCATAGCAGCGATAGCGGGTATTGTTTTCAGACTCTTTCAACATCTTTATAATGTCAAGCACCAAACTCTTGTCGCTGATAGCACCAAACGGACAGCTTACGATGCAGGCACCGCAGGCAATACACTTATTGTTGTCAATCACGGCTTTGTCTTCATCGTTGATGCTGATAGCTTTTACTTTGCAGCTTTTGATGCAGGGGCGTTTCTGTGCAATGATGGCACTATAAGGGCACACCGAAGCACATTTGCCACATTCTATGCATTTCGATTTGTCAATAAAGCAACGATGGTCGACAATGGAGATGGCTTCCTTGGGGCACACTTCTTTGCAGGAGTGCATAAGGCAACCACGGCACACATCGGTGACAATCATGCCGCCTGCAGGACATTCATCGCAAGCTTCGTAGAGTACCTCCACCACATTGGGGTTCTCCTTGTCGCCACCCATGGCCATCTGCACACGGTCCATAAGCACGGCACGTTCTTTGTGTATGCAGCAGCGGGTGTCGGGCTTGGGTCCGGGGGCAATGGTACGCGGTATAGTATACGCATTTTCCAAGCCACCCTCGTAGGCCCGCTTGATGACCTCTTTGAGCACTTGGTACTTAATCCATTGTACGTTAGTATCAAATAGTTTCTGTTCCATAATATTCAATGATTGGAGTCAAAGGGTTCCCTTCAATCTTAATCATAATTTACTGTTACTATCTTGCCCATTTTGCGCAGGTTGTCGGCCAGACGCTCAACGAGCTTGAGTTTCATTGTAATGTCTATCTCCAGGCCAGCATGTGCGGCGTTGACATTTTGTCCTACAAAGAATACAATGTGAGTGGCCTCTTCAAAGATGATATTGGCCAAAAGAGAACCACCGTCCTTCTTCACATAGGTTTTGGGAGTGAGATCCTTGGCAGAGACGTATTTCTCCGATAGAGCCAACAGACGGCGGAGGGTGATAACACCTTCGGTAGTGAGGTCTATACCATCTATAAAACCAATGGGGGGCACTTCCTTGTCGGGGAAGTCAAAACTCGTCTTGAGTTCACGTCCCAGACAGCGGGCCACCACCTGCGATGTAGTTCCACCACACACAATGCGTTTGTCAGCATCCATCATAAAACGCTGCACATATTCGGCATCCTTTTCCTTGTCCACTGGTGGGCCTACCATGATGTGGGTCTCGCAGCGTGGACGGATACGGACGGCGGCGACGGTGGTGTCGTCGCCGGGTCGGTCGAGATAGAGATCGTTGCAGGCTGATGCCAGCAGACAGGCAGCAGCACGAGCAGACATGTGGGCATCGACATAATGGTCAAGGTGCTCCATTATTTCCTTGCGCTGCCAGCCGAAATTAAGCATCTGTCCGATGCCGGCATGTATGGTACCGTCGCTCATCACAAAAACCAGGTCGCCTGATTCCAGATTCAGCTCAGTATGGTATACTTTCTTGCCACAGATGTCCAACTCGACTCTGGGGAAGTCGGCCGTATGACCATTGTGGTACCAGATGGCTTCAGGGTTGTCAAATTCAAAAAGATGGCCTTTCCCCTCGTTGTTAACATGAATCAGGGAAAAAGTGCTGTAGGCAACCTGCCGCTCTTTACATACGGGCAAAGTCTGGATGATAGTCTCAACGCAGTCCTGCATGTCGGCTCCACCGGCAGTCATCGTACACAGAATCTTGCTGGTCAGAGTGGAGAGGATGTTGGCTTTCACTCCGCTGCCTAAACCATCGGCCAAGACAAGCGTCGTCCACTCGTCATTCACGCTTATCTCAACGTTGTCGCCGCAGAGTTCCTCGCCATAATGGTTCAGCGAGGTGTAGCCATAGTCAATCCATAGTCGTTTCATAGTTTAGCTGTTTTCCAGTCTGTAGGGCGGCCGTCTACACCAAGATCTCCCTGGCCGTCGGTAAGCGTTTTCTTCAGTTTTAGCAGAGCGACCTTGGTTTCTGCCGTAGTTTCGCCCAGCAGCGAGGCAATCTCCTGTGCCACACGCATCTGCTTCATGATAAGGTCGTCTGTGGTAGTAACAGTATCCATACGAACCTTTTCCAGCTTCTTGTCATAGTTCACCATTTCGGAGATGTCCTTCATCAAGCCGAAAAGCAGATTCTGTTCGCTCAGCAGGCTGACTGTCAGACTCAGGTATCTATCGGTGGAATTGATATGCAGACGAGGATTCTCAACGCGCTGCTTCTTCGAGTAAGCGTTGTAGAAGTCTATCGGCTGGAAGCAGTCCGAAACAGGGCGACCCACCGCACTATCCGGCGTACCAGTGAGGCCAAGCATCTTCATGGCCGAAGCATTGATATCCACGATATTCATGTCGGGGTCGACAATCATCACTCCTTCCGGCGAGTTGCGGACAATATCAACAGCCAAACTCTCCGCGCGTTTGCGCATATAGGGCAGGCAGATGTCGATGTCGGCATAGCCGTTCACCACAGCCCAAGCCTTTTCGCGGCAAGTACGATAACCGCAGGCACCGCAGTCAAGTTCGTCGGCTTTGGTCATCTTGCCGGTGCGGTGCAGCACGTCCTCGATTTCCTTCTCTGTGGCAGGACGGCTTTTGGCACGCAGACGTGGATGTGCGTAGGCAAGCTCTACTCCTGAATCTGGGGCGGGCAGATGCTTGCGAGTTGCCAACTCATGTTCCACATAGCGGTCGATATCAGCCTCGGCTTTTATCATGCCACCTTCGTGTGCTATGGAACAGGGACCGTTGATGCAGCCACCGGGACACACATTCATCTCGATAAACACGTGGTCCATCGATTCAATATTCTCCAGCACGTCGGCGATGCGGTCTACACCGTCCACCGACATGTAGCGGTAACCTTTCGGCAGAATATCAAACGAGCGGATAATGCCTTGAGTGGCCGGGTAGGCTTTAGCACGGTTTGCAACCGTGGCTTCGTCACCCACCGTCAGTCTGTTAATGGTACTGAGGTCGATGCCGTTCTCCTCAAAAAGCTGTAATAGTTCCTCAAAAGTGATGACGGCATCAATGGCGTGTTCATCGGCTTCGCGCTTCTTGGCGATACAGGGTCCGATGAAGACCAGTTTGAGGTCGGGGTCGTTGCGGCGCAACATCTTAGCATGTGCCACCATGGGAGAGTCAACAGGAGCCAAATAGGGCAATGCCTTGGGATAGTACATCTGTATCAGTCGACAAGCAGCCGGACATGCAGAGGTAATAAAGTTGCGCATCTCGCCTTGGGACAATAACCGTTTGTATTCTTCCGTGACAGCCTGCGCTCCCACGGCAGTCTCTTCGGCGACGGAAAAACCAAGTTTGGCAAGTGCTATGCGCAGTATCGAGAAATCTTCCTGACCCAGACTGCTGATGAACGACGGTGCCACAGTGGCACCCACGCGGGCATTGCTCTTCAGCAACTCACGCACCACGGGCAACTCGCTGTGCTCTATCTTGGCATGCTGAGGACACACCTGAGTGCAATGGCCACACAGGATGCAATGCTCCTCAATAATCTGCGCGTGGTGGTCTTTGATGTTAATAGCCTTCACTGGACATTCACGAAGGCAACGGTAGCAGTCTTTGCATTGAACAGTCTTGAATTCCAAATACTCGGACATAATTCTTTCGTTGTAGTAGTATTAGTTAATTAGTTAAGAAATAGTTTGGGGTAAATCTCTTTGGCAAACAGGTCCTCAACATTGCCAGCATTGACACTGTGCAAAATGAACCCGTCCGCGGTTTCCTCCACCTGCGGACCACGCTCCGAGGGCTCCAGGCCTTCGCATCCTACGGTTACGCCCAGGGCGCAGTGACCGAGACAGAAGCTTGCCTGTAAATCGATGATATCCTCCACATCGTATTTTTTCAGCACCTCCTTGAAGGCTTCAATAACCTCGTATGACCCTTTTAGGTGGCAGGAACTGCCAACACATACTTTGATTGTCATATTATCGAATGAATTTTATTCTTTCGGTTTTAAGCCGTGAGCTTTAAGTTTTAAGTGTTAGTCTGAACTATTACTGATTCATTTACTTACATCTTAAAGCTTAAAGCTCACAGATTAATGTTTACAATTACTTTTCTCTTGATTCCTTAATGGCTGCCTGAGCTGCTGCCAAACGGGCCACAGGTACGCGGAACGGGCTGCAGCTGACATAGTTCATGCCGTTCTTGTAGAAGAACTCAGCAGCAGTCGGGTCGCCACCATGCTCACCACACACGCCGCACTTCAGGTTGGCGCGTGTGCTGCGGCCACGCTCGATACCAATCTTCACCAACTCACCAACACACTCGCGGTCGAAGTTGTTGAACGGGTCAGCGGGGATAATCTTCTCATCGACGTAAGTCTTCACGATAGCGTTCACATCGTCGCGGCTGAAACCAAATGTCATCTGGGTCAGGTCGTTGGTACCGAAACTGAAGAACTCGGCAACCTCGGCAATCTGGTTGGCAACCAGTGCGGCGCGCGGAATCTCAATCATGGTGCCGAACTTATAGTTGAACTGAATGCCATACTTCTCTTCAACCTCTTTCT
>JAEEGL010934514.1_pt1 | contig 19189 bp, 15 predicted proteins | sample 9134231 | NCBI WGS metagenome assembly JAEEGL01 (sample SAMN16246548, study PRJNA631951) | gut metagenome | biome: gut microbiome; feature: rumen; material: fiber-attached | host: Bos | place: Iran: Karaj | collected 2018-10 | reverse complement strand
ACCAGCTCATGATGCAGATCATGCAGAAGGCCGCAGCACGCCATGGTCTGGTATGCCTCTTACACGAGAAGCCTTTCGCAGGCGTTAACGGATCAGGTAAGCACAACAACTGGTCAATGTCCACTGATACAGGCATTAACTTGCTTTCGCCCGGCGCTACACCTTATGAGAACGCACAGTTCCTGCTCTTCCTCTGCGCAGTTATCAAGGCAGTAGATGACTATCAGGATCTCTTGAGGCTCGCTGTAGCTACGGCAGGCAACGACCACAGACTGGGTGCCAACGAGGCTCCGCCGGCAATCATCTCGATCTTCCTGGGTGACGAGCTTTCAGCTATCCTCGATGCTATCGAGAACGATAAGCCTTACGAGGGCGCTGAGAAGAAGATCATGAAGCTCGGTGTTGATGTACTCCCGAGATTTGCACGTGATACAACAGACCGTAACAGAACTTCACCGTTTGCTTTCACAGGCAATAAGTTCGAGTTCAGAAGCCTTGGTTCCTCCAACAGCATCGCATGCGCAAACATGATGCTCAACGCGGCTGTAGCAGAGTCTCTGAAGATCTATGCTGACAGACTTGAAGGCGCTGAAGACTTTGAGACCGCTCTGCACGATATGATCAAGAAGACCATCAAGGATCACAAGAGGATACTCTTCAACGGCAACGGCTATGATGATGCATGGGTCAAGGAAGCTACGGAAGTAAGAGGCCTGTCCAACTATAAGACAACACCTGACTGTATGCCTCACCTCCTTGATGAGAAGAACGTAAAGATGCTCACAGCTCATAAGGTCTTCACGGAAGCCGAGCTCAAGTCAAGAGTTGATATCATGCTCGAGAACTACAGCAAGTCAGTTCTTATCGAAGCAAATACAATGCTCGAGATGAGCAGACGCATGATCCTTCCTGCGATCGAGTGCTATGAGAATAAGCTTGCCGGAGCAGTTTCCGCAAAGAAGGCAGTATCTCCTTCCGCTGCATGTGTTTACGAAGGTGACATCATCTCCAAGCTGTCAGATCTTGCAGACAAGGTATATGCAGGTGCCAACGATCTCGAAAAGGCAATTGCTGATGCGGGCAACGAATCCGACATTATCGCGGAGAGCCTTTACATCAAGGATAATGTCATCTCTTCGATGAATGATATCCGTAAGGCTGCCGATGAGGCAGAGACATATGTATCCAGGGAATGCTGGCCGCTTCCTTCCTACGGTGACCTGCTCTTCAGTGTAAAATAACAGATCCTCATATTCCACCCAACTAAGTAACCCCCGGAGTTTTCGGACTCTGGGGATTACTTAGAATTATGTTTAGAGGTTTTTTCGGATAATCAGATAAGAAAAGAGATAATGACGTATGACTAAGTTTATATTCGTTACAGGCGGAGTTGTTTCAGGATTGGGAAAAGGAATCACTGCCGCTTCACTGGGAAGGCTTCTTAAAGCCAGAGGACTTAAAGTCGCAGCCCAAAAACTTGACCCATATATTAACGTTGATCCGGGTACAATGAGCCCTTACCAGCACGGAGAGGTGTATGTTACTGAAGACGGTGCCGAGACGGATCTCGACCTGGGGCACTATGAGAGATTCATAGATGAGGACCTCAATAAATATTCGAACCTTACATCCGGCAGGGTTTACTGGAATGTCCTCAACAGAGAAAGAAGAGGAGAATACTTAGGTTCGACAGTTCAGGTTATTCCGCATATCACAAACGAGATAAAGGAATTCGTTTACCGCGTCGGAAAGAAGACAAATGCCGATGTCGTTATCACCGAGATCGGAGGAACGGTCGGTGACATCGAATCACAGCCTTTCATCGAAGCAGTCAGACAGATATCTTTGGAAGTCGGCAGGGAGAACAGTCTTTTTATCCACGTTACGCTCGTTCCTTTCTTAAGAGGTTCAGATGAGCACAAGTCCAAGCCTACGCAGCATTCCGTAAAGGAACTGCAGGGAATGGGAGTTAACCCCGGTGTTCTGATCCTCCGCTGTGACGAGCCTCTTGAAGATGAGATCATGAAGAAGATTGCGCATTTCTGCAACGTTAAGGAAGACTGCGTTATAGAGAATATTACGTTGCCGAATCTTTATGAGGCTCCTCTGATGCTCGAAGAATCGAAGTTCTCTGAGATCGTATGCAGAGAGCTTAATATCGATGCCGGCGAACCTGATCTTACGCATTGGAAGGAAATGGTAGATAAGATCCATAACATAGACGAAGAGGTTAAGATCGGACTGGTAGGTAAATATGTTCATCTTCATGATGCGTATTTGTCTGTAGCAGAAGCTCTTAAGAGCGCAGGATATGCAAACGATGTTAAAGTGAATATTGAATGGATCGATTCCGAATTCATCACGGAACAGACTGTAGAGGAAAATCTTTCGGGACTCGACGGAATAATCGTTCCGGGCGGCTTCGGAGACAGAGGTATACACGGTATGATCCTTGCAGCGAAATACGCGCGTGAGAATAATATCCCATACTTCGGAATCTGCCTCGGAATGCAGATCGCCGTCATCGAGTATGCAAGAAATGTTCTCGGTATTGCTGATGCCAACTCAGGCGAATTTGATGAGCAGTGCGCCAACAAGGTTATCGACTTCATGCCCGGCCAGAGTGATGACATAGACAAGGGCGGTACGCTCCGTCTTGGCGCGTATCCCTGCAAGATCGCTGAGGGCAGCCTTCTTCATGAATGCTACGGCAAGGACGAGATCTTTGAACGTCACAGACACAGATATGAAGTAAACAACGATTACAGGTCAAGGTTCGTTGAAAGCGGCGCACGCTTTGCGGGTACCGCCCCTGATGATTCTCTTGTCGAGGAGATGGAACTGCCCGGTCATAAGTTCTATCTGGGTGTTCAGTATCACCCCGAATTCAAATCAAGACCTGACAGGGCTCATCCGATCTTTAAGAGATTTATTGCAGCGTCAAAAGAGAAATAAGCATATCAGAACAAAGTGTGAAATAATACATTATTGATTAAGTCTTGAGGCCTCGGCAAATATTGCTGAGGCTTTTTCGCGCAGTTCAATAGGCTGTATTATCTCAACATCCGGAGCATTCATTCTGACGAATTTCAGCATGGCTTTTTCAGGCACGGAAATGATCGCGGTATAACGGTCACTATCTCTGGATCCTGCTTTGAATAGCATGCTCTTGGAACCGAAATAATCGACTGCCTCATAGATCATAAACGCGGGGAAACTGAATTTTATCTGAATGTTCTCTTCAGGGATCATCTTAAATCTTCTGTTTGTTAATTCCCTGCATGTTGTAAGGCCTTTTCCGAGAATATCATAGATATCATATTTGGGCCAGCTGACCTGTTGAATATTTCTCATAAGTTCTATACGGATATAAGAAAGTCCGCTTCCGTGTATGCCGATGTTCCTGCAGCACAGAAGATAGTAAATTCCGTCTTCTTTAATTATCCTGCATGGAGATGCGTATTTTGTGTCGCGCTTTAAAAGCCCAGGCATGCCGTGTGTTCCCAAAGGGACCTCATAAAAGGAAACAGCCTTCCGTTCCTTAATGGCTTCCCTCAGGATCTTCAGATTCCCGTAAAGTATGTCTGAATCCGCGTAATCACGTTTGACTCTGGCAGCGCCTTTTGAGTTCAGTGTAAAGTCTAATGTGGACGACAGATTTTCCAATGTGTCCACAAGATCCTTGTAATCTGATTCAGGCAGGAACCGTTCGTTTAGAAGCGCATCGTAAAGTATCTCGATCTGACGGTCCGAGATAAGAACAGGACCTGCCAGATAGCAGTCCTTATTGATCGGGGAATCAAGCACGGTGCCGTCGCCGTGTCGTATCTCTCTTTCAAAGGTCCCGATAAACCTTATGTCATATCCGAAGGATTGCAGGGCATGAATATCGCTCCTTATGGTTTTCTCGCTTATATCTATTCCGTATTCCTCGTGGACAAGGACTTTTATCTGTTTTATCAGAAGCGGATTATTTCTGTCAGTGTGTTTCTTAAGGACCTTCAGGACAGCGAGTGCTGAATACTTTTTATTAGACATTATTGTTTCTCCTGATCTCTTTTAAACAAGAATAATACAGTTTCGCCGATAGTTCAAATTTTGCCTATCGTTGCTTCGAAAAACCATTCACAAACGACATGCCGGAAGCGTAGGATGAGATATAAGATCGATCGCAAAACTATAAAGGAGTAATGGAAAATGAGATATTTCGAATTCACATTAAAGCTAAAAAAAGAAGATATTCAGTCAACAAAGATCAGACTTAAGGATTATTCATACGACAGCCCGGTGGAAGCATTGACATGCTATATTTTCAAGACTTTATCCAACGGAAGTTCCTTTGTTATCTACAGGGAAGAAGAGAGCGGCCTTAAGTCGATGTACGCTATCGACGAGAAGATCAGGCAGCCTAAAGAAGCTTTGGATGAGATCCTCGCGGTGATCGGGGATGTGCTTGATAAAAAGATCAGGATCAGCGATCCCTTCGAGATTACGATGTTTGAGTTTGATGCCAATCTCAGGGAAGCCAAAAGAAGAAGCCTTTGCCAGTGCTGGACTAAGATCGTCGATCAGGCAGGCATCCTTGTCTACGATGACAGGGATTCCATAATGACCGGAAGGTGCGGCTTTTTCCTCAGTGAGAAAGTCGCAGGAAAAGATGCTGCCGGCGATACTGAAGACCATCTCTTTGATAAGAGCCTGATAAATGAACTTGAAAGCATCAGGAAGAATAATAAGAACTCAAAGAAAAGCGCATCTGAAGAGATCGGCGTGATCCCCGCGCATTACGTCATCTCATCAAGAAGCAGTGAAGCGGGCAGCGATATCACAGCTGTGCTCGCAAAAGCCCTTTCTGAAGCCGGCAGACTTTCTTCCGGAAGGATGGAGATCTTTACAGGGATAGATGTTGATCTGTACAGGCATCCCGGGCTTTTCGAGAAGGTCATCGAAAACTCTTATGGATGCATTCTTGTCCTGGATCTCAGGGGAAGATTTGCTACCGATCCGGCTTCCTACGGATTAACATGCAGCTATCTTGCCAAAACTATATGCAGATATAAGAACGACAATCTTTTTGTCTTCTTATATGACATCGAAGCTCCGGGCTTTGCGTATTCTCTCCTGACGCAGATCAGGAAAAGCCTTTTCCTCGTAACTCTCCGCGAAGGCAAAGGCAGCAGGGAAGATGCGGAAAAGTATTTAAAGCATCTTATAAGAAATTCGGAAGTCTCCGGTTATGAGAGCCAGGCCGGTGAGTTCCTGGATAACTTTAAACAGTCTGAATTTACCCAGACTGATGTCATAAGGGCTTTTGAAAGTTTTGAGTCCTGGGCTGTAAGGAAGAATATCTTAAAGTCTTACGGACTTGAAGCCGAAGAAGGCTTTATGCTGGACCGTGACGGCGATGTCAGATCCGGATATGAAAAGCTGAAAGGTCTTATCGGTCTTAAAGCAGTCAAGGATCAGATAGACAAGGTCATACTTGCCAACAAGGCAGAAAGCCAGAGAAAAATGCACGGAAGCAAGGGCAGGGCCATGCATATGGTCTTTACGGGAAATCCCGGTACTGCCAAGACAACAGTTGCGGAGCTTTTTGCTCAGATCGCCAAGGAATCCGGCATTCTCAAGAGCGGTGTTATCGTCGAGAAGAGCGGGCTCGAACTCTCAGGCTTCGGTTCCGCCATCCGCCTTACACAGGCGTTTGATGATGCAATGGGCGGTGTGCTCTTTATAGATGAAGCATATTCATTAAGCGGTGAAGGCGCATTTACGACACTCATCCGTGAGATGGAAGCCAGAAGAAATGACGTTATCGTTATTTTCGCAGGATATAAAGACAGGATGAAGACATTCCTGGAACAGAACGAAGGGTTAAAGAGCAGGATACCTTATACCGTGGATTTTCCTGACTATAAGCCTGACGAGCTTTTGCAGATATTTAACTATATCCTGAAGCAGGAAGGCTTTACGGCGACTCCCGGAGCCGTATCCGCCGCCCGTGAGATCTTCGGTAAAGCTTCAAGGATAAAGGACTTCGGCAACGGAAGATATGCAAGGAACATTGTCGAAAAGTCCACTCTTAATTTGTCTGTAAGGCTTGCCAAAAAATACGGTGATAATATCCCGGAAAAAATGCTCTACAAGATCACAAAAGATGATGTCCTGAGCATCGATGATCCTTTTGTCAACATCAATAACGGTGAGAAAAGAAAGGGCAAAAAAGAGCCTGAGAAGACACCTTATGAAAAGCTTGAGTCCATGATAGGTCTTGAGTCCGCCAAGAAAGTGATAGAGCAGGCAGTAGCTACATTTAAAATGCAGAAGCGCCTCGGAAAGAAAGGTGTTGATATCGGCAGGAATACCATGCATATGGTATTTACCGGCAATCCCGGAACAGCCAAGACCACTGTGGCGAGACTGGTCGCAGAGATCTTAAAGGACGAAGGCATACTGTCATCAGGTGTTTTTGTCGAAGCAGGCAGGGCGGATCTTATCGGACAGTTTGTAGGCCAGACTGCACCCAAGGTCAGAAAAAAGTTTGAAGACGCCATGGGCGGCGTGCTCTTTATCGACGAGGCATACTCGCTGAACGACGGACAGTATCACGGATCCTACGGCGACGAAGCAATCAACACAATAGTCCAGGAAATGGACAACCGAAGGGATGACATTATCGTTATCTTCGCAGGTTACCCGGATGAGATGAAGGAATTCATCGAGAGAAATCCCGGTATGTCCTCCAGAATAGCTCTCCGCGTTGATTTCGGCGATTATTCCACGGAAGAACTGATAGAGATAACCAAATATCAGGTTTCTGAGAAGCACCTTCATATTACTGACGAAGCTCTTGATAAACTTGTTCCCATATATGAGACGGCAAAATGTGACAGATCGTTCGGCAACGGCCGTTATGTCAGGAGAGCAGTGGAACTTGCCATATCCAATCTTGCCTTAAGGCTGGATAAGATCCCGGAAAAAGAACTGACAGATGAGCTCCTTACGACCATCACTGCTGAAGACATATCAGTTCCTGAGCTGGACGGTTCGGGAAAGCCTCAGAGAAAGATCGGCTTTGCTGCCTGACGGTCAGCTGTTACGGAATAACTTGTTTGTGTCATAGTCTCTCTTGACTATGCTACGTATACGTAGTATGCTACGTATGCGTAGCAATAAGGGAGGCATAGTATTGATATGAGAAAACTGTTCAGATTCAACATAACGAAGGAAACAGGCATAGCTGCAATTGCAGGGCTTGTAATGATAGCGCTTAGCCTTTTGATGATCCCCTTCGGAGGGGATTCATTAAGAGACACTGTGATTTCATTCATTCTCAGAGATCTTCTGATGATCTTCGGATTGGGAGTTGTATTCGTAACTCTTTATATAGAGAAGAAGGGCCCGGAAGTCCTCGCTGAACTCGGATTCACGAACAGAAAATGGATCCTCAGTTTAATCATCAATGTTGTCCTGGCAGCAGGCCTTCTCGCAATGTTCCTGAAGGAAGAGGTGCCGGAGAATATCATTAACCTTAAAAATCTATATGGTGCTTCCTATATCCTTGTTGCCGGCATTTTCGAGATGACATTTATATACGGTTTTCTCAGGATGAGTTTTGAGAAAGCCTTCGGGATAATACCGGCGGTAGTTCTGACATCCGTTTTTTACTCGCTGCATCATGCGGGATTCCAGCCTGAATTCCTGCATCTGTTCCTGGTAGGACTGATGTACTGCTCTGTTTTTTACATCACTAAGAATATGCTCGTTATATTTCCGTTCTTCTGGGGTGTGGGTGCTTTATGGGATGTTCTTGTATCATCTGAAGCGGGAGATGATATAAAGAACCCGGTATCGTTTATAATAGCAATTGTGATTCTTTCAGCTTCGGCTATATGGGTCTTATACAGAAAGAGGAGGAAAGACATTAATGCTGTCAAAAACATCGATAGTGATCATGGGAATGCTGGTCAAAGGCGAAATGAATGCCTATGACATGCTCAAGATGATCGAAAAGATGAATATGAAATACTGGTTCCCGATAGGTGCCACCACTCTTTATGAGACATGTTTAAGACTTGAGAAGAAGGATTATATTGAGAACACAGGAGAATCGGACAAGAAAGCCATCTACCATCTTACCGCCGCAGGTATGAAGGAACTCAAGAGCACGATATGTGAGCTTTTTGAGAGAGTTGATTTTGATTCTGTATGGTTTTGCCTGGCCGTAATGTATTCCGGAGTCCTGAATAAAAAGGAGTTGAAACGTGAGATAGGAATACGCACAAGGCTCCTTGACGAATATGAGAAAGGGACACTTGAGAATAAAGAGATAATGCTTAAGTACGGTCCTTCGTATATTGAGGTCTGTGCAATTGACAGAATGCTTCAGATCATAAGAATGGAGAAAGAGACATTGGAAAGATTTGCCGGACAGGCGGAAAACAACGTTTTGTAACATTGTTAAGTGAACTGTTAATTGAAAAAGGCTGCCCCGGTTTCGGATGAGGCAGCCCTTTCCATTTTATGGCATATGAATTCTTTTTCAGTTTTTGTTTTTGCTGTGGCATTTTCCTGCCATGGCACAGTGCGAACAATTACATCCGCAGGAACTTTTGCCTGCTTTTTTGTCTTTGATCAGGCTTCTTGCTGCAAAGAATACGGCAACAGCAACAAGTGCTATTACTAAGATGTTTACCCAATTTGCAGCAAGCCAGCCGATCATTAGTACAGTCCTTTACTTTGCTGTTTTTGCAGGTCTTACAAGGAGGTACACAAGTCCTGCAAGAACCAGCAGAGCAGCTATCAGTCCGATAACATTAACTGATCCTGTGAAGAGAAGACCAAACTGATATACGATGAGCGCAATTGCATAAGCGAATACGCACTGATAACCGATTGCGAACCATGTCCACTTAGCAGAGTTCATCTCTCTCTTGATAGCGCCGATAGCTGCAAAGCAGGGAGCGCAGAGAAGGTTGAAGATGAGGAATGCGAAGCCTGAGAGCTGTGTTAAGCCTTCGAAGTCAAGGACACCGAATACGCCTACAACTTCTTCCTTGGCAACAAGACCCATTATCGTTGCGATAGTAGCCTTGATGTTGGCAAAGCCCAAAGGAGCGAAGATCCACTTGATAGCATTTCCGATGATGCCCAATACTGAAGCTTCGAGTTCCATGTCAGGATCGAATCCGAAGCCGGCACCTGTATTTCCGAAAACTGATCCGAGCCAGATGGCGATGGAGGAGATGAGGATTACTGTACCTGCCTTTTTAATGAAGGACCATCCGCGTTCCCACATAGATCTTAAAAGATTTCCTAATGTAGGCCAGTGGTATGCAGGGAGCTCCATAACGAAAGGAGCAGGATCACCTGCAAAAGGCTTTGTCTTCTTAAGAAGGATGCCTGAGATAACAACTGCGGCAACACCGATGAAGTAGGCGGATGGTGCTACCCATGAACCGCTAAATACCGTGTGACGGAACAGAGCTGCCGTGATCAAAGCTATGATAGGGAGCTTAGCGCCGCAGGGGATAAAAGTTGTTGTCATGATGGTCATTCTGCGGTCACGCTGATTCTCTATCGTACGTGATGCCATGATACCCGGAACGCCGCATCCTGAGGATACGAGCATAGGGATGAACGACTTGCCCGACAGACCGAATCTTCTGAAGATCCTGTCGAGTACGAATGCGACTCTTGCCATATATCCGCAGGACTCGAGGAACGCGAGGAGGAAGAAGAGTACGAGCATCTGGGGAACGAAGCCCAGGACTGCGCCGACGCCGCCTACTATACCGTCGACAACGAGACCTGTAACGAAGTCGTTTGCGCCTGCCTTCTCAAGAAGTCCGGAAACCATATCAGGGATACTGGGAACGAATACAGCGCCTTCTGTCTCATCCATGCCGGGAGCAGTAAACTCGCCGTCTTCATCGAGTGCGCCTGATTCTGCAAGCGGTGCTTCGATGTCGAAACCGTTTTCAATGAGTTCATCGGCAAAGAAACCGTAGTCTTCTTCGAAGGCGCCGAAATCAGCATCTTCAAAATCGCCCTGAAGGTTCTCTGCACCTGTAATATCGTTAGCTGCCGCTTCATCGATTACGACCTTTACGCCGTCAACGAAAACACATTCTTCAGCCCATGCATCCACATCTTCATCATACTGCTTCTGTCCGATTCCGAAGAGGAAGAATCCGTCACCGAAGAGGTTATCATTGGTCCAGTCTGTCATGTTGGCACCAAATGTTGTCATAGCGATGAGGTAAACGAGCCACATTATCAAGGCGAATATAGGAAGACCTAAAACTCTGTTTGTTACGATCTTATCGATCTTATCCGAAGTTGAAAGCTTACCCTTTGATTGCTTCTTGTAGCAGCTCTTAATAATGGAAGCGATATAAACATAGCGCTCGTTTGTGATGATGGACTCGGCATCATCATCGAGTTCAGCTTCTGCAGCTTTGATATCATTTTCAATGTGATCTAACTTGTCCTTGGAGATACCGAGCTTCTCGATGACTTTCTCATCACGCTCGAAAACTTTGATCGCATACCATCTCTGCTTGTCAGCATCCATATCGTGCAGACATGCTTCCTCGATGTGTGCGAGAGCGTGCTCAACAGGACCAGAGAAAGAGTGGGGAGGAAGTGTCTTTGTTGCTTTTGCAGCCTTGATAGCTTCTTCTGCAGCCTCCTGGATACCTGTGCCTTTGAGAGCGGAGATGGATACTGCTTTGCATCCCATCTGCTTGCCGAGCATCTCAAGGTTGATTTTGTCACCGTTCTTCTCAACGATATCCATCATGTTTACTGCCATGACGACAGGGATACCTAATTCTGTGAGCTGTGTTGTGAGGTAGAGGTTACGCTCGAGGTTAGTACCGTCAACAATATTGAGGATTGCATCAGGCTTTTCATCGATGAGGTAATTACGAGCAACAACTTCTTCCAATGTATAAGGTGAGAGGGAGTAGATACCCGGAAGGTCTGTGATGGTTACTCCGTCATGCTTTTTGAGCTTACCCTCTTTTTTCTCTACAGTTACACCCGGCCAGTTACCTACGAACTGATTGGAACCCGTGAGAGCGTTGAAGAGTGTAGTCTTACCGCTGTTCGGGTTACCCGCTAACGCGATCTTTATTTCATTACTTGCCATTTATAATTATTCCTCCATTCAATATCACTCAACTTCAATCATATCGGCGTCATTTTTCCGGAGAGATAATTCATAACCTCTTACAGTAACTTCAACAGGGTCACCAAGAGGTGCTACCTTGCGGACATAAATCTCAACGCCTTTGGTAATGCCCATGTCCATGATCCTGCGCTTTACGGCGCCTTCACCGTGAAGCTTCACGACCTTTACGGTCTGTCCAATCTTTACTTCCTTTAATGTCTTCATATATTCCTCCTCTTAATTGATAACAACTGATCAGACCATGATCTTCATGGCCATATCTTTGTTTAATGCGATGCGGGATTCCTTTACCTTGAGAATGACGTTGCCGTCATTAACGTTTATCAGGGTAACGAGCCCACCGGGAACGATACCGAGATTCTCAAGATGAAGTTTTACTTCGGGATTTCCGCCGACCTTCCTTACGATCATTTCCTCGCCTGTGTCGGCAACTGTAATAGGCATCATGTCGTACTCCTAAATAGAATTATTGATTGGATAGGCTATTCGCACAAATGTTAGCCTAAACTAATTAGTTTCGGCTAACATTATATTTGTCCTTCGCAAAATTGCAAGTGGGAAATGGCAAAAATGTCAATTGTCACAAGGGATTGCGATTAATCAAGAAAATTTATATTGACAAGTTAGATAAGACTAACTATCATATTTTCCGAATGTTAGATTAGACTAACTTCTGTGTTTATTTGATTTCGGGGGTGTAAAAGTGAAGAAGAAAAGTACGCTTACTTGGGTGTTTGAATTCGCAGGCAGGAAGATCAAGTATTTCGGTTGGAGTGTTGTGCTCGCGATCTTTGGCGTTGCCTTATCGTTCGCACCGTATCTGATAATTTCCGATATGGTTGTTCAACTTTTGGACGGCAATAGAGATTGGTATTACTATTTCAATAAGATAATCCTAATGACTGTTTGTTGGGTATTAAGACTTACATGTCATTCGATATCCACTTCCTTATCTCATATGGGAACGTTCAATGTTCTTGGTGGTGTAAGAAGACAGCTCTGTGAGAAGCTGTCAACGATTCCTTTGGGATCAGTGCTGGCTGATAACAGCGGCGCTTATAAGAACATTATCGTTGAGCGTGTAGATTCCATGGAGACGACACTTGCTCACATTATTCCTGAGTTTTCGGCAAATATAATTCTTCCGATAGTTATATTCGGATATCTTCTTTCAATAGATTGGAAAATGGGCCTTGCAAATCTTATCTCTGTCGTCATAGGCGGAGTTCTGGCAGCAGGAATGCTTATTAAGAGCGGAAACGGTTATGAAGTATCTGTCAAAAAGACAAAGGCATTGAACGATACAGCCGTTGAATACATAAACGGAATTGAAGTAATTAAGGCGTTTGGTAAATCCAAGACTTCTTACGATAAGTTTGTAACAGCAGCAAGAGAAGGAGCAGACTGTTTCATTGACTGGATGAGAAGATGCATCTGGTGGCAGGAAGGATTCATGGCTTTTATGCCTGCAACATTCTTGGGCGTTTTGCCTGTAGGAATGCTGCTTGTAAATAAAGGGAGCCTTACTCCGGAGAACTTTGTAATGAGTGTCATTCTCTCTGCCAGCCTTATCACGCCTCTTATTGTTGCGTTCTCTTATACTGATGATTTCTTAAAGATGAAGACGATCTTCGGTGAAGTTACTGAGATCCTTGAAAGAGAAGATATGAAGAGACCTGAGACTCTTGCAAAAGAGCCGGTTGGATCAGATATCAAGCTCAGCAACGTTAAGTTCAAGTATAAGGAAGCTGAGGTCCTCCATGGAATCAACATGGAGATAAAGCAGGGTGAAGTCAGCGCTATCGTCGGACCTTCAGGTTCAGGCAAGAGTACTGTTGCAAGGCTCATAGATTCTTTGTGGGATCCTAATGAAGGAGAGATTACATTCGGTGGAGTAAATATCAAGGATATTCCTCTTGATTTCTACATGAGTCAGATTGCTTATGTGGCTCAGGATAACTATCTTTTCGATCTCTCCATCAAGGAAAATATCAGATTGGGTAAGAAGGGCGCTACGGATGACGAAGTAGTCGATGCTGCAATGAAGTGCGGTTGTCACGAATTCATCTTAGGGCTCGAAAACGGTTACGATACGATCGTCGGTGGTGCCGGCGGACACTTATCAGGCGGTGAGCGACAGAGAATCTGCATAGCCAGAGCAATGCTTAAGAATGCACCGGTCGTTATTCTCGATGAGGCTACGGCTTATACCGATCCTGAGAATGAGGCTCTTGTTCAGTCCAGTGTCGCAAAGCTCGTTCAGGGCAAGACTTTGATAGTAATAGCACACAGACTCTCAACAATCGTAGACGCAGATAAGATCTTCGTTATCAATAAGGGTAATCTTGAAGCTTCCGGTACACATGAGGAACTCATAGCATCCTGTCCTCTCTACAGCAACATGTGGACAGCCCATACCATGGCAAAAGATGAAGCTGAGATTGAAAGCGTTGCCATGAGCGGAAAGGAGGCCCTTAATGTATGAGATGATAAAAAAGTTCTTCGATTTCTGTGATAAGAAGAACAGAAAAAAATTATATAAATCAGTAATTCTGGGAGTTTTCGATGCCATCTTAGGAGCAATGAAGATCCCTGCAGCGTTCGTAGCGTTTGGGGCGGTGATCAATCAGACAATTAATAAGAAGACTATCCTTCTGGTTATCGGGCTTATGCTCTTAAGCACTGTAGGCAAGACCATTGTAAACAGATTTGCGCATATGCTTCAGACAGAAGGCGGTTACGATACATGCGCAAGCAAGAGGATCCAGATCGCAGAGCACTTGAGATATCTTCCGATGGGTTATTTCAACGATACAAGTTTCCAAAAGCAGCTGTAGTATTGGCTCCTACATCTATGAGTATCATTGCAAAGATAATCGGAGCTGTACTTGTTGCCGTGGGAAGCCCGCTCGGTTTTCTTACTGCCTGCGGGGAGTCATGGGGCTGGGGCTTTATGTGTCTGGCCTTTTATGCGGTTGTGGTTAAGGAAGAGAAAAAATCAAAAAAATACCTGTAACGTTTTTGAAATTGCTCCGTCTAACCTTTGGAAATCATAGAAAGAAAGGTTGTTATAAAGATGGAGACCAATACGGAATCGGCACAGGAAAAGGGCAGTGTTAAGAGGCTTTTCAGCCGCAAGGAGAAGAAACAGAAGAAAGAAAACAGGCTTAAAGCTTTTATTAAGCGTAAGACCGGACCTGCAGCGGAATTCATGCGCGCGGGACGTGCCGGCGGGATGATCGCGGTAATGATGCTTGCTTCTCTCATGAACGGTTGGATCATAAGCGGGTTAACATTTGACAAGATACCGTGGATCGTCGGCTGTCTTATCCTTTCAGTATTGCTTGTTCTTTCAGCTGAACTTATAAACCTTGTATTGAAGTTGCTGTTTGGAGCGGGAAAAAGATGTAAATCCTACTTTTTTGTTTCTCTTTTTACGATCGTTTTTGACAACCTGGCGGGAACGCAGGCTAACTGTATTCCCGCTTTCTCTGTAATGAGTTTTCTTCTCGTTCTTGCAGCAGACATCCTGGGAAGATGCGCATGGGCTTTTTTATTTAAGCGGAGATTCAAACAGGTGTTTGCCTATGTCGCTGCCGCACTGTCACTTGTCTACGCAGGGTTCTATGTATATTTCATGGTCAACGATAACTTCGGTAAGGACCGTATTGAATTCTATAATCAGATTCCGGTTGCTTCGGCTTCAGAACAGGCAGTTGGATTTGATTCATATCTCGAAAAGGGACCTTATGAGATTTCAACATTGTCTTACGGCCCTGAAGATACCAATGACATTGTGACTGCGACACTGGATTTTACTGTTTTCGACAGTGTCAGGGATAGAAAGGGGATGGATGCGTTAAATGATCTGTTTATGGATTATGATTTTGCGGAAGTTCCGGTCAAGGGTCATATATGGTATCCGTCGGGATTAAAGAACAGCCCCGTATTCTTTATGGTTCACGGCAATCACGATTCATTTGTACCGTCATATATGGGTTATGAATATCTCGGTGAGTATCTTGCTTCAAACGGATATGCCGTGATCTCTGTCGATGAGAACATTATCAATGCTTCGGGTGAGGGCAATGATAAGCGCGCGATACTCCTTCTCGAAAATATGAAGACGGTTTTCGAACTTAATAATTCATCAGGCAATCCTCTTAGCGGACTCCTGAATGAAGATGCGGTCGCTATCGGAGGGCATTCCAGAGGAGGTGAGATGGTGGCCACGGCATATCTGTTCAATGACCTTGATGCTTATCCCGAGGATGGCAATATAAAGTTTGATTATCATTTTAATATCACTTCAATAGTTGCGATCGCCCCTGTTGTTGACCAGTACAGACCTGTAAGCCGTTCCGTTGAGATCAGTGACGTAAACTATCTTCTTATTCACGGCGCGAATGACCAGGATGTCTCAAGCATGATGGGCGAGAAACAGTATAACAACATAACATTCACAGGTTCTGACGGCAGTTTCTATATGAAGTCATCTGTCTATATGCTTGGCGCAAATCACGGCCAGTTTAACAGCCTGTGGGGCAGGTATGATTCCGAGGCGATCTGCAACAACTATCTGAACACTAATTATTTTCTTGATGAAGGTGATCAGAAGCTTATAGCCAAAGCCTATATCCGTGCTTTTCTCGATTCAACTTTGGATATTGATAATACATATGAATCCTTGCTGTCTGATATATCCGCATACCGCGAGTATCTTCCTGAGACTGTTTATATAACCGATTACTCGGATTCGGAATTCATTAATCTCTGTTCCTTTGATGACACAGTTGATATTGCCAATGGTGAAGGCGGGGCTTCTGTTGAATGCACCGGAGCTGAGACCTGGACGATATCGGCATATTCAAGAGGCGATAACGGTGAGGGCGAGAACTACGTGCTTGATATTAACTGGGAGGAAGACTCGGAGCCTGCTGTAGAAGTGACATTCCCCGCGATCGATATCTCCGGCGGCCGTCTTTCTTTTGAGATCGCTGATATGAGAGAGGACACGGAGGATCTTGCTGAAAGCCTGAGATACACAGTGGAACTTACAGATGCTGCAGGAAATAAGGTAACGGTTGATGAACCTGTTATTGTTTTTCATTCGCTTGCGATCCAGTTCGGCAAACAGGATGCGATTTTCGGAACATACGAGTATAAGCACCAGCTTCAGCAGGTATCGGTTGAACCTTCAATGTTTGTTTCATACGGATTCGATTTCACGAAAGTTGTTTCGGTGAAGATCAGCACTGACGGCAGTGAAGAAGGTGAGATCATGATCAACAATATAGGTTACTGGAAATAGTTTTTTTGTTTGGCTTATTCTGGGATTCTTTTCCACTGCCTCGATTTTTGTCTTTTACGAGACAATCATACCTGTTTTCGAGAATATGGTAATGACCGATGAAGCGTTTGCTTTTATTGACGAACTGATCTTCGCGGTTCATCGCTTGAAGTAAAGGATATCAATAAGGAACAGGTTAGTGCTGTCCATCTCATATCTGCTGAAGCGGAAAACACTGATATGAAACCTGAAATAAAGAGACATACTGATTAAGGATTATGAAGAGCAGAAGCATTAATTTTGGAAAAGGCATTCTGCTGTTTTCCTCAAGACTATACGTTCTATATCCGAATACAAACACCACGGAATAATGTATAATGCTTATTGGAAGCCGTTTTAACGGCAAAAGGAATAAGTGAATAGTTTTCGGGGAAGAGTAGATATGCCACATTCATCAGGAGGCGGATCTCACAGCGGCGGAAGCCACAGCGGAGGATCACACAGCAGTCATTCAAGCAGCAGGAGCAGCGGAGGCGGCAGCGGAAGCTATTCCGGCAGACGCACATCCAGCCAGCCTTTCCGCGGTGCAAAGAGATATCTTTATTACAACAATAACAAGCCGTATCTGATATATGCCAATTACGATATACGCAAGACAGATTATTCGCCTTTGATATCGTTCATAATTATCTATACGATCTTATTCCTGCCTATTCTGGCAGGGATCTTCTGGTTGATGATCTCTTCGGTGCATATCCCGAAGAAACTGGATTATTTCGAGAATAAAGGTAAAAAACCTGAAATAGTCATAGAGGATAATCTAGGGATCTTTGAAGATGAGAAGGCACTCAAAAAATCCATGAAGGCATTCTATGAAGAGACCGGTATCATGCCGGCCGTCATTACCGTGAGCAATGAAACATGGAATGAAGATTATCCCAATCTCGAAAAATATGCGTATAACACTTACGTTGAGCGTTTCCATGACGAAGCCCACTGGCTGATCATCTACTCCTCATCTTATAAGGATAACGGATTTGAGGACTGGTATTGGGAAGGAATGCAGGGCGATCTTACGGATCCCATCATAACTTCGGAACGTGCAGACAAATTTACCGTATCACTTCATAACCGTTTGTTACAACGCGACACATATTCAGTTGATGAGGCAATAGCGGCCACGCTTGATGAATACAGACCGCTTATGATGAATGTATATGTCGAAAAGGTAAAGTTCGTCGTATTCATGTTTATGTTCCTTCTTTTTTCCGGGCTTTCCGTCCTAAGCTTTTTCACCTCCGCCAAACCAAAGAAGGCTCCGGATTATTACAGGAATGCAAAAGTGTGCGAACTCACGGCAGTCTATCAGGAACCTTGCGCCTTCTGCGGCGGTGTATATATCATCGGCATGCATACGGAATGCCCACACTGCGGAGCTGCCATTCCTGCTCACCATTACATGAAGGATGCACAGGGTAATGTAGTCCAGATCATGTGATCCGGGCAACCGTCAGTATTTATTCAGCAGAAGAGGATCGGTCGCTTACCGCTCGAACCAGCCGGTCCTTCCTGTCATTTTCATTTTGCCCTTATCGGAAACATAACAATAGTATTCATGTGACGGCAGCTTGTTTGTGTAGTAGAAGAAAAGTTGCAACTCGTCCTTGTCGGGGTCGGCTTTTCGGGAGACAGCGTCAACATCTTGTTTTGAGGCTATGTGCACTTCGATTCTGACGTTGTAATCTCCGAAAACATCATCAATTGCTTTCTCAATAGCCTTATGGTCATCAACATCGTCAACTGCGAGTATACACATATATTTCATGTCCCAGTCTTCCAGGGCATCTTCGAAATCAAGTTCTTCCAATTCTGTCTCGCCGTCGCCAAAGTCCCTCAAAATATATGGTGCAATGACTCCGCCCGGGAATTTCTTTTCGAGCTCGGCCGTATAGTAATCAGCCAATTCAGGACGGTACAAAATGTAATTGACGTTTGTCTGGTAACCGTCCCCCTTGGTTGTAACCCATATTTCTTCACCTTTGTACTGATCCCATTTATAGAAATATTGGTAATGTGACGGAACCGGGGATTTTATGAAGTAGATAGCTGGACGGACTGCCACACTGTCTGTCAGCGTAAAACGTCCGCCGTAAGTATCTTCAAGCATCTCTTCTATTACTTTGCCCTTGTTCGCGTCCCGGCATGATGTCAGAAGCATTGATGAGCATAAAACCAGTACAAATGCCGAAGCCGTTATCTTTTTGAATTTCATAAATTTATTCCTTGTTAATTTTTTCCGTTCCCGAAAAGACAGGCACATTATAACAAAAGTTCAGTTTGCAAAAAGATTAAGGAATTAACCATAGTATAAATGCCGTAGGAGATAACTGAAGTCGAAAAGAATTTTGTCTGTAAAATTCATAATTAATCGAACGAACACCGATGAATCTGAAAAAACAATTGACACCGTTAGCGAAGTGTATATAATGTGTATATACACTAATTAGTTTATGCGGTGAAGGCTCTGAATGCGCGCGGGATGTCTGATCCGCTGCAACAAGCGCAGTTGCAAAGAGGTAAGAATGGATATCATCATCAGCAATACTTCCGGTGTGCCCATCTATGAGCAGATCGAGGAGCAGATCAAGAGTCAGATCATGACTGGCTCTTTGGTGGCAGGTGAAGCCTTGCCGTCTATGAGAGTT
>JAEEGL013865065.1_pt1 | contig 19190 bp, 17 predicted proteins | sample 9134231 | NCBI WGS metagenome assembly JAEEGL01 (sample SAMN16246548, study PRJNA631951) | gut metagenome | biome: gut microbiome; feature: rumen; material: fiber-attached | host: Bos | place: Iran: Karaj | collected 2018-10 | reverse complement strand
GGGAGGTTTATATGAATATAAATAATCCACAAGAATTATTAGATTATATGGATAAAAATTTTTCATATGGATATCTAGATAAAAATGGAAATATCCACAGGGTAGAAGATGAAGACTTCGATGACGTTTGGTATGATTCATATGTTCTTGAAAACTATGATGATGTATCAAGAACTAATATAGGTAACTGTTTCGATATGACTGAATTTGAAAGAGAATGGTTTACTAGTCATGGATATAAAGTATCTACATTCTTCGAAATGGTTGTTCTTCCATATGAAAATATATATCCTACACATTCATTTTTAGTATTTGAAAAAGATAATAAATATTATCATTTCGAGTATTCAGACTTCTATAATAGAGGAATACATGAATATGATAGTTTAGAAGAACTACTTGATAGACAGTTTGATACATATTTGAAATATTTAGATGAATTTAATATTAAAGAAGAAGAGAAAAATAATATAATACTTAAAATATTTGATAGACCAAAGGAACATATTAGTGCTAAAGAGTACTTAGATCATGCTTCCCTTGACAGTACAAACCTTGTAAAAGGACGTTCAAAGTGATAAAATATTGAAAGACAAGGAGTGATTCTTTTGAAAAAAGAAAAGGACAATGTAGTAATAAGAGTTAGTCATGTTAATAAATTCTTTAACGTTTATTATGACAAAGCCAATACTTTAAAAGAGAGAATAATATTTTTTAATAGAAATAAAAAAGAAGTAAGAAAAGTACTTCAAGATATTAATTTGGAAATAAATAGAGGAGAAACTGTAGCTCTTATCGGAGTTAATGGTAGTGGTAAATCAACTCTATTAAAATTAATTACTAAGATTATATATCCTAATAGTGGAACTATTAAAGTTAATGGAAGACTAACATCACTTCTTGAACTTGGAGCAGGATTCCATCCAGACTTTTCAGGAAGAGAAAATATTTATTTTAATGCTTCAATATTTGGTTTATCTAAAAAAGAAATAGATAAGAGAATAGATGATATTATAGAGTTCTCTGAACTTGGAGAATTTATAGATAATCCTATTAGAACATATTCTAGTGGTATGTATATGCGTCTTGCCTTTGCAGTAGCAATCAATGTAGATGCAGATGTCCTTCTAATAGATGAAATACTTGCAGTAGGAGATCATCATTTCCAAGAGAAATGTTTAAATAAGATGAAAGAATTAAAATCTAAAGGTAAGACAATGGTTTTTGTAAGCCATTCAGCAGAACAAGTTAGATTCCTATGTGATAGAGCAGTATGGTTATCTAATGGTAAAATCAAGATGGATGGTAATACTAACGAAGTACTTGATAAATACCTTAAGGAATGTGCATAGGAGGTTTTTATGAGTTTGTTTAAAGAATTATTTGTTTATAGAGAATTCTTAAAGACTTCTATATTAAAAGAGTTTAGAGGTAAATATAAGAAATCGTTTTTAGGAGTGCTTTGGTCATTTATTAATCCATTATTACAATTGTTAGTATATGCTTTAGTATTCCCATTTATAATGAGAGTTCAAGTAGAGAATTATACTTTATTCCTAGTAGTAGCATTAATACCATGGACATTCTTTAATACTACTGTATCTCAGTGTGCAGGAACTATTATTTCATCAAGTGGTATTATTAAAAAAGTATATTTCCCTAGAATAATACTTCCAATATCAAACGTAACAGCTAACTTAATTAACTTCTTTATATCATGCATCATAGTAGTAGCAGCATTATTTATTGGAGGAATAGGTATTGGAGAAAGCATTGTAGCACTTCCTCTAGTAATATTAATCGAATATATACTATGCCTTGCTATATCATTCTTCTTATCTTCAGTAACAGTATATATAAGAGATTTAGAATATTTCGTAAATGTACTTATGATGTTATGGTTCTATATAACACCAGTATTGTATGAGATGACAATGATACCAGAGACTGCTACAATTTTTGGATTAACTTTTAACCCAAGAGGACTATTTGGACTTAATCCAATGGCACATGTAATTACTGCATATAGACAAATCTTGTACTATAAAGAAATACCTAATATGCTTAATTTATTAATACTTTTAGGAATTTCATTGTTACTACTTGTACTTGGATACGTAGTATTTAATAAATGTGAAAAGAGTTTTGCAGAAGAATTATAAAAAAATACCTTGTCTTCAAAAAATATAAGACGAGGTTTTATATTGCAAGATTTTATGATATTATATAAGAGCAAGGGGGATAGAGATGCACAACTATAGAACAATCGAATTATATGATGATTACGAAGAAGAACATGTTTCTAGAAGTTATAGTATTCCTGGTGGATTAGTAATACTATTAATATTCATGATAGTTGTTGCATTCTTTGTAATTACAAGTAAAGGTAATAAATAAAACTTTCTTATTAGGAAGTTTTTTATTTACAATAAAATAGTAAATATGTGTTAATAATAATTAAAAATAGTTGAAATATGTATTATAATAATAATTGAAAATAGGGTATTAGGAGAATGAGTATGAAGGTATATAATGTAGAATTACTTTTAATAGATGTTTTATCGATACTAGCATGTATATTCTTTTGCTATACAGAAAACTATATTATGCTAACTATTTTATTAATATTATTAGTTTTACTTAATATTGTTCATATTCTTAGTAGAATTACTAAATTTAGATATAGTTTAATACCTCATAAGAAGACCATCATATTAGCAAATATAGATAATCAAAGTATATTGAGACTTTATTATGGAAGAAAAAAAGAAAAAGAAGCTATAGATAAGATATTAGATATTATTGAGGATAATACTAAAAAGGGTACTTATATAAAGAAGTATGGTAATAGATTCTTAATTATTACACAATATACTAATACTCCTGAAATAATAAGTATTATTAATAAGATCAACGAAGGTGTATCTAAAATATTCGAAGATGATTTCTTTACTTTGACTCTTAGATTTGGAATACAATTATGTGATGAAGAAGACTTTAATTCAAATTTAAATAAAGCTTTTATCGCATGCTCTAATGCTAAGAGAGAAAAGATGAGTTATTACAGTATCTACGATGATGAAGATGTAGAAACTCAGTTAAAAGAAAAGAAAAAATTAATAGAGCTTGTTAAATCTTTAAAGAATCATGAATTTGAAGTATTCTACCAACCAAAATACGATTATAAAGAAAAGAAAATAGTAGGCAGTGAAGCTTTAGTTAGACTTGTACAAGATGGTCATGTAGTACCAGCTGGAGAGTTTATCGAAGTAGCAGAAAAACATGGATTTACCACTTATTTAGATAAGTATGTACTTAGAGAAGTATGTAAAAAAATAAATGAATTAAAAAGAGATAAAGTAGAATTTAATACTATATCAGTAAACGTATCTAGAAATACTTTATGTGAAGAAAAAATGCTAGAGTACTATGCTAGTATGCTTGATAAATACGATATTAAGAAAAAAGATATAGAGTTTGAAGTAACTGAAAGAAGTGAAAATGGAATGGTATCTTCGGAAGATAAGATCCATGAATTAAGTAAGTTATTCAACGTATCTATAGATGACTTTGGAGTAGGTAACTCTTCTTTATCTATGCTTGTAGAAAGTAAGATTAAAACAATTAAAATAGATAGACAATTCATAATAGATGAGAGTGAAAAAGGAAGAACTATATTAAATAATATTATTAAATTAATAAAGGAACTTGGTTTTGAAATAGTAGCTGAAGGAGTAGAGACAGAAGAACAAAAAGAGTATCTAACTAAGAGAGGATGCAATGTAATCCAAGGATACTATTATTCTAGGCCACTTACTTTCGATGAATATAAGAAAGCTCTAGAAAGTGAGGATAACTAATATGGATTTACGAGAAGTAACTGAATTTTGTAGAGATTTTATGGGATATATAATTGCAGTAGCTGTATTATTATTTGTAATGTTATTCATAATAGCAGTACAACCTATAGCAGGTAATTCAATGAATCCTACACTAAAAGATGGACAATTTACGTTAGTACTTAAATGTTCATATTTATTTTCACCAGTAGAAAGAGGAGATATAGTAGCTCTAACTAACCATGATAAATCATATGTTAAAAGAGTAATTGGACTTCCAGGAGAGAAAATAGAGTACATGGATGGAAAATTATTAATAAATGATGAAACTTATCTAGAAAAATATCTTGGGGATAAAGTTGTAACTACTAACTTCACTTTTAGTGATATTTGTAGTAAGAAAGATTGCCCTGATGGTAAGATACCAGAAGGTAAATACATGGTTATGGGAGATAATAGACCAGAGTCTAAAGATAGTAGAGATAAAGAAGAATTCGGACTTGTGGATAAGAAGGATATCAAGGGTAAAATATTCTTTAGTTTGAACCCTTTTGGAGGAGTTTAATAAAGGTAGCTAAAAGCTATCTTTTTTTATCTCTTTTTACCTCTTTAGGTGTTGTCAAGAAATTGTGGATAATGTTATAATATATATGAATATAATATAGGATAGTAGTTAAACTGTGGATTACTTGAAAAGAAAGGAGAATGATTACATGTTTAATAAGAAAAGAATTGTAATTTTTGTAGTATTTATAGCTTTGATGTTTTTCTTAACAACATTCGCTGGAGCACCAGCTGAAATAGCAAAAGTTGCAACTCGTGATGTTATATTTACTGACAGTTTCGATGGTATTAATATTTCGGAACAAAAAGTAGTTGTAGGTACAAATGCTACAGTACCTGCTACTCCAAAACATCAAAATATAGTATTCTCTGGATGGTACGATTATTTAGACCATGATAGAGAAGTTACTAATTTTGAAAGAGTAACTGAAGATATACATGTAGTTGCTTTATACGATCCAGATATAAACAATAATGGAATACCTGACGATAAAGATGTTTACTATAATGTTATTTTCATGGATGGAGTAAATAGCAAAGAATTAAAGAGGGAGAAAGTATTAGAAGGATTAGATGCGACAGCACCAATTGAACCTGTTCATCCAAACTATGAATTCTTAGGTTGGGATCAAGATTATGCTGGTATTAAATCTGATATGACTGTTACAGCGACATATAGATTTACTGGAAACAACAATCCAAATAATCCAAATCCAAATCCTGAACCACAACCAACAATGTACACTGTTACATTCGTTGATGGTGATACAAATAAGACTATTTCTAAAGCAAACGTTGCTGAAGGAAAGAGTGCAACAGCTCCAACAGCTCCAACACACGAAGATAGATTATTTGATAAATGGGACGGAGAATATACAAATGTAACAAGCAATAGAACAGTTACAGCAGTATATACAGATAACAAGAATCATAACGATGAAAAAGATTACCTAGAAGAGCATTTCAATATTACATTTGCTTCTGAAGGTAAAGGTGAATTAAAAGGTGAAACTAGTTATACAGGCATACTTGTTGGACTAACATTTGAAGAAGCAGGTATCGAAATACCTGAAGTTGTTCCAAATAAGTATTACAAAGCACTTGATTGGGATCCAACAATTGTTACTACAGTTGAAGGAAACGCTGATTACTTAATTAAGTTTGTTCCTATTAATGATGAATTAAGTGAGAATGGTGGACCTGATAAGGTTGCAGATGAAGAACATGATTATAAACTAGTTATCAAGCATGTATTTGATGACGAAAAAGTAACTCTAGAAGATTCAGTTTATAAGAGAGACTATGATAATAGAGATTATGAAATAACAGTTGATCCAGTTGAGTTCTACGATAATGAACCAGCTAAAGTAGTTGGTACAATTGGAGAACCTGACAAAAAGACAACTAAATATGAAACAGTTAACTATACTAGAAAAACATTCCATGTTAAATTTGTTGATGAAGATGGAAAAACTATATTAAAAGAAGAAGATGTTAAGGCTGAGGAAGCTGCAACAGCACCAACAGTACCTGACAAGATTGTTTCAGAAAAGATTGTTAAAGTATTCAAAGCTTGGGACAAAACTTTCGATAGAATCGTAGAAGATACTACAATAACTGCTTCTTATGAAGAAACTGTTAGAAAATACAAAGTAAAATTCGTTGATGAAGATGGTACTACAGTAATTAAGGATACTAAAGAGTATGAATACAATACTAAACCTAAAGATATAGATGTACCTGAAGATCCAACTAAAGAAGCTGATGAGATGTATACATATACATTCGATAAGTGGGATCCAAAACTTTCTAAAGTAACTGAAGATGTAACTTACAAAGCTACATATAAAGCTAAAGATAGAAAGTACACAATCACATGGAAGAACTATGATGGAACAACTCTTGCAACAGATAACGTTAAATACGGAAAGACTCCTGAATATGAAGGAGAAACACCAGTTAAAAAAGGAACTGGACAATATAGTTATGTATTTGCAGGATGGACTCCAGAAGTTAAACCAGTAAGTGGTGATGCTACTTATACAGCAGAGTTTACTGAAGTTGAAAACAAATATACAGTAACTTGGAAGAACGAAGACGGTACAGTACTTAAAGTAGATAAAGATTTATCATATGGTACTATGCCAGAATATAAAGGAGATACACCTACAAAAGATAATACAGCACAATATACTTATACTTTTGCGGGATGGACTCCAGGAGTAACTGCTGTTGAAAGCGATGCTACATATACAGCACAATTTGACAAAACAATTAATGAATATACAATTACATGGACTGACGAAGATGGAACAGTTCTTGAAGAAGACAAAAATGTTCCATACGGAGTAATGCCTACATATGAAAGCAAAGAACCAACTAAAGAAGCAACTGCAGAATTTACTTATGGATTTGGTGGATGGACACCAACAGTTGAAACAGTAAAAGGAAATGCTACTTATAAAGCAACTTATACTAATACAACTAATAAGTACACTGTAACTTGGAAGAATTCTGATGGAACAGTTCTTGAAACAGATGAAGAAGTTTTATATGGTACAATGCCAACATATGATGGAAAAGATCCAGTAAAAGAAGGTAATGCACAATATACATATACTTTCAAAGGTTGGGATAAAGAAGTATCTAAAGTAGTTGGAAATGTTACTTACACAGCTGAATTTACTGAAACAGTAAATAAATACGTAGTAACATGGAAGAATGAAGATGGAACCGTGCTTGCAACTGATAAAGAAGTTCCATATGGTACAATGCCAACATATACTGGAGAAGAACCAACTAAAGAAAAAACTCCAGAATTCACTTATACATTCGATAAGTGGACACCAGAATTAGAAGAAGTTAAAGGTGATGTTACTTATACAGCAACATTTACTAAGATAACTAATAAGTACAAAGTAACATTTGTAGATGAAGATGGAAAAGTATTAAAAGAGTCTACTGAATACAAGTATGGAACTAAGGCAACTGATATAGTTAAACCTGAAGATCCAACAAAACCATCTACACCAGAGTACACATATACATTTGCTGGATGGACACCAGAGATTGAAGATGTAAAAGGAGATGCTACTTACAAAGCTACTTATAAAGAAACATTAAATAAATATACTGTAACTTGGGTTAACTACGATGGTAAAGTTCTAGAAACAGATAAAGATGTTCCATATGGTGCAAGACCTGATTATAATGGAATTAAACCAATTAAACCAAGTACAGAACAATATGAATATACATTTGCTGGATGGGCTCCAACATTATCTCCAGTAGAAGGAAATGTTACTTATACTGCTACATTTACTGAAAAAGTAAGACAATATACAGTAACATGGAAGAACTATGATGGAACAGTTCTAGAAACTGATGAAAATGTTAATTATGGAACACTTCCAACTTATAATGGAGAAGATCCTGTAAAAGAAGGAACTCCAGAATTCACTTATACATTTGATAAGTGGACACCTGAAGTAAAAGAAGTTCTTGGAGATGTTACTTATACAGCAACATTTACTGAAACTGTTAATAAATACAAAGTTACATTCGTAGATGAAGATGGAAAAGTACTTAAAGATGAAACTGAGTACAAGTATGGAACTAAGGCTGCTGATATAGTTAAACCTAAAGATCCAGTTAAAGAAGGAGATGCTCATTACAGCTACACATTCGCTGGATGGGATCCTGAAATAAAAGATGTAACTAAGGATGCAACTTATAAAGCTACATATAAACAAGTAGTAAATAAATACACTGTAACATGGAAAAATGCAGATGGAACTTTACTTAAAGAAGATAAAGATGTAGAATATGGAGTAAGACCTTCATATGATGGAGAAAAACCAACACAAGAACCAACAGTATCAACTGTATATACATTTGCTGGTTGGGATAAAGAAATAACTCCAGTTGAAGGAAATGTTACTTACACTGCTACATATAATGAAGCAGTAAGAACATATAAAGTAACATTCGTTGATCATGACGATAAAGTACTTAAAGAAACTCAAACAGTTGAATACAATAAAGCTGCTACAGCACCAACTGATCCAACAAGAACAAATTGGACATTCACTGGATGGGATAAAGCATTTGATCATGTTCAAAGTGATTTAACAGTTAAAGCTACTTATAAAGCTAACCAAATAGGAATTAAAGTAGAAGAAAAACCAAATGTTAACTGGGTATTCCAAAAAGGACAAACAGCAGATCTTAAAGCATTAATAGATGTTTATGAAGTATATGCTGATGGTTCAAAAAAAGAGACGGTTAATTACACTGATAATTTCTCTACAAATAGAAATATTGGCGAATATGTATTAACAATTACTGAAAATGGATTCACAGATGAATCAATTACATATAAGATTCAAAATGAAGAAGCAGCTCAAACTAAATTCGAAGTATTGATGAGTGTTAAAAATACATATAAGAAGTCTGATGCTGATTGTACAAATAACTGTACATCTAATAAAAATACAACTGATGTTACACTTCCATATAACTTCTTAGAAGTAATTGAACATTATGACGAATTTATTACTGTTAACAAAATAGAAATTAAATATAAAAATGGAACTGAAGAAGAACTTAACTTCAGCGATATGGTAAGATGGACAAGAGTTTCATGTGTCAAATATGATAAGCATGGAAAGTGCGAAAAATACGCAAATTATGATCCAGTAAGAATAGCCTCATCTAAGAGAACTTATGATAGAACAGATCTATTCACAATGCATGAAATTGATTTTATAGATACTTATCCAGTAAGTGCTGTAAGTACAAGTAATAAACCATTATCTGGAAAATGTACTACTCTATGGGGATGTACATATTTGATTCCAGCTGAGTTACCATTAAAAACTAGTGGTGTAACATATTACGAATTAAATAGTAAAAAGAACGGATTTAACAATGCTACTATTACTAAGATTCCATACGATGTTACAGATAGCGATCATCAAATTGATACAGTATCAATAACTTATTATAGAGAGAGCGATGATTCTTCAATAGCAGGAGATTACAAAGTAATATTTAGATATACTCCAAATGCTGAAAAAGAATTCACTGCAATAGATGAATATAAAATATAAAGAGAAGAGGTTAAAATATGGCATATATTAAATACAAAGAGATAACAAAATATTTTAACTTCTCATCTGCTATTGACAAAAAACGATTACCGAAGTATGTTAATGATTATGTATTCCAAGACGAATTAATCTTGGCTTCATACAAAACTTCTACCGATCATGGAATATTTACAGATAAGAAAATAGTATTATTTGATAACTATAGCCCATTCGGTGCAAAGAAGACAATCTATGCGATACCATATGAAGAAATATCAACATGTTCTGTAATCTTTTACCCAATGAGTGCAGAGTTAAGCCTATTCTTAGAATGTGGATACCCTGTAAGATTAAAATTTGTTAGAATGAAAGCAGAAGACAAGTTGAGATTAAGATTATTGTATTCAGCAATTTTAAAGATTGTTTGTAAACAAACTCTTACTAGTGAAGAAAAACAAAGACTAGTAAATGATAGTATATCGTTTGAAAAGGATGGTGAAAAAAATGGCTGAAAAAGAAAAAGAAGTAGTTGAAAAAGAAGAGAAAGAAGTAAAAGAAGAGAAAAAAGAAACAAAGAAGAAAAACAAAGACGATGAAGAATTTTATGAAACTAAAAAAGAAAAATCTACATTCCAAAGAGTAATGAATGTTATTCTATGGATCGTACTTATCGTTTGGATGGTTATTTGTTTAATTGATTTCTTCAGAGTACAAGCTAAACAAGAACCAATTATGTGTATTTTCGGTAAAGAGACAACTACTTATACTGAAAAAGATGAATCATCTGCAACATATGGAGAAGGAACAGTTGATAGATGGACTGGATTAGGTTACAGAGTATATCGTTATAAGAGAGCTAATTATGATGGTATTGAATATGGACCATTCTGGATTGGAGACAGAACAGCTACTGTTGAAAAGAAATAAAAGAAGTCAATAGACTTCTTTTTTTGTGTTATAATTACTTTAGGTGATTAATAATGGGTAGAATAGAGGACAATGAAAAGAAATTAGATACTTTAAATAAAGTAGTATTAAGTTTAGATAAACATCTAGATGATTTTGAAGATGTTATTCATGAGTATTATGAGTTAAATGAATATTATGGTAGTAAAGAATGGCTTCAAGATAAAGAAGATTTCGAAAGCGGTAAAATAAAAAATGTTAAAGCAGGAGTTCTTTCTGAAGATGCTGTGTGGGACCTAGATGAAAGAATAAATGATCTTACTATTAGAATGTCTGGTATTATAGAATTGCTTGAAAAAGAAAAAGACAATTAATTGTCTTTTTTTTAATCTATTTTATATTTAACTATCTTATTTATTTTGGGATAAGCAAAGAAGTATTTATCTGAACTATTTTCAAATAATATGTGGATATATCCATCTTTATAGAATATTCCTTCAGCCATTGGGGGAATCTTTTTATTTTCTATTAAGTTTTTATTATCGAATCTATATTCTTCTTTATTTTCTTCTAGTACATTTTTATAGATACTTAATCCTGAATTAATTAGATTAGTAAATGAACTAGTAAAAACGAATCTACCATCTGGGAGTATTGCCATTCCTTGAACCATTTTAGGTAGATGAATTATATAATCAGGTTTATTATAATCTACTTCTTCACTAAGTTTATATCCGTATAGTAGGGGATCATCATTAGGAACAGTATAGAATGGTTTTAAGAAGAAGTCTCCAATCCATAATATTCCTTCATGATAGTAACAGAAGTCTCCTCTTAAAGGTATTTTAATCTCTTTAAGTGGTTTTAAATCTTTAATATCACTATTCATAACAGTTTCAATATCATATATATCTAACTCGTAATCATTACTTATCCATACATAGTTATCATTGGTAGCGACACCACCTACATGTTTAGTATTATTAGAGTTATTCATATTAATTAGATTGTATTCTTTTAATAATTTATTATTAGTAAAATCAACTACGTATAACTTACTTACTTCTTTAGAATAAGATGTTTGAAGAATTGCATCATACTTTTCTGAATAAGAAAGTCCTTGAGGAACATCGGATCCTTTATTACCATGTATATCTATAACTTCTTCATATTCATCTTTATGAATAAAATATCTTATATTTAGTCTTATATAGTCTACGATTAGGAAAAGTATTACTGCTAAAAGAATAATTCCTAGTACTTTTAATACCTTCTTTAGTATGTTCATATCATCACCTATAATAATTCTATCAAAGTAAATAGACATTGTAAAATGTCTATTTATTTGAAATATTAAAAATATATTAGTATAATTATATTCATAATAGGATTGAAATAGAAAGGTTGTAATAGATCTTAAGCGCCTGGACCATAATAGGTTGACGAGGATTGTAGTTATCGAAAGATTCGGCGGGTTCTACAACGGAGAATAAGCTTCGTTAGATATATTTGAAAAAGTAAAATTAAAATTATAACAAAGAAATATATCCTCTTACATGTTTTTATGATGGGAGGATTTTTTATATGTGTGGAATTATAGGATACATAGGAAAAAGAAATACAGTAGAAGTTCTTCTTAAAGGTTTATATTCATTAGAATATAGGGGATATGACTCTGCAGGTATATGTATATCTGATAATACTACTTCTAAGATAATTAGAAGCGTAGGAAGAGTCTCGAAATTAGAAGAAAAGATAAAGAAAGAAAACGATATAAATAGTACTTTTGGTATAGCACACACTAGATGGGCTACTAATGGAGAAGCATGTGAAAGAAATGCTCATCCTCATAAAGTAGGTAAAGTAACTATCGTACACAATGGTATTATAGAAAATGCTGATGCATTAAGGGAAGATTTAAGATCCCTTGAATATACTTTTAATAGTGATACAGATACTGAAGTAGCAGCAGCTCTTCTAGATAGATTACTAAATAATCATAGTACTTTAGAAGCAATAGATTTGCTTACTAAGAATTTAACAGGTAGTTATGCATTTGGAATAATGATAGATGGTGATGATAAGCTATATGCATTAAGAAAGGATAGTCCACTTCTTATTGGAATAGGTGAGGATGAATACTTCTTAGCTAGCGATATAACTGCTATAGCAAACTATACTAAGAAATATATACTTCTTGAAAAAGATGAAATAGCAGTACTATCTAAATATAACTATAAGATATATAAGAATAGACATGAAATTATTAAGAAGATTTTAGTATCTGATTCAAATGGAGTAGTTCAGTCTAAAGACGGATATGAACACTTTATGATGAAAGAGATAATGGAAGAACCTATAGTTATTAAAAGATTAATAGATAGATATGAAAATAAAGAAAAGAGAAAAGAATTAGATTTATCTTCTTATAAAGAGATAGATATAGTAGGATGTGGATCAGCTAAATATGCTGGTATGATAGGTCAATCCCTAATAGAAGAATTTGCTGAGATTAAGACTAATGTATATTCAGCTAGCGAGTATAGATACAAGAAGAAAATATATAATAATAAGACTTTAGTTATACTTATCAGTCAAAGCGGTGAAACAGCAGACACCATAGCAGCGCTTAGAGAGGCCAAAAATTTAAAAATAGACACTTTAGGTATAGTTAATAACCCAGACTCTACAATCGCAAGAGAAGCAGATATTACGATACTTATAGAGGCTGGTGTAGAAGTAGCAGTTGCAACAACCAAAGCATATTTAGCACAAGTGTGCATATTATCTTTGATGGCATATGAAACAGCAGTTAATAAAGGACTTATTAAAGATGATTATAGCGAGTATATCTCTTTACCTATTAAACTTAGAAAAGTAATAGAAAGAAAAGAAGATTATATGAGAATAGCAAAAGAGATATTCTTAAGTGATAGATGTTTCTTCATAGGAAGAGGAATTGATTATGCGATTAGTATGGAAGGATCTTTAAAATTAAAAGAAGTATCTTATCTACACTGTGAAGCATACGAAGCAGGAGAATTAAAACATGGAACAATATCTCTAATAGAAGAGAATATTCCTGTATTTGCTATAATGACTGATAAAAGATTAAAAGATAAGACTATGTCTAATCTAAAAGAAACTTTAGCAAGAGGATCTAACGGAATAGTAGTTACTTTAGAAGATATGGATACTGAAGATGAACTAGAATCAATAACAGTACCTAATTCTAGTTTACTTACTAGTTCGATGTTAATAGTACCAGCACTTCAATTAATAGCGTACTACACAGCTAAAAATAGAAACTGTGATATAGATAAGCCAAGAAACTTAGCTAAATCAGTTACAGTAGAATAATAAGGATGACTATTTGTCATCCTTTTTCATGTTATAATAAATATGTATGTTATGGAGGAAGTATGAAGAAAGATAAAAAAACTATAATAATTCTTATCTTTTTAGTAGTAATATGCTCTATATGGTTATTTTCTAAAGGTATAGTCCATTTAGATGATATAGATTTCCATGTAGGTAGAATAGAAGGACTTGCTAATACTATTAGAAATGGAGACTTCTTAGCATACATTCACGATACTTTAAATGGATATGGATATCCTAGTGGAATATTCTATAGCAATTTCTTCATATATATTCCTGCTATATTAAATATACTTGGAATATCCTCAATTAACTCTTTTAAAATATTAATAATATTACTCAATATAATTACAGTAATAAATAGTTATATATGTTTCTCTAAATTATTAAAGAAGAAAGGAACTATACTTATAAGCACTTTTTTATATACACTTTCTTCTTATAGGCTTGCTAATATGTTTGTAAGAGGTGCTATTGGAGAATTAACAGCTCAAGCATTTATCCCATTTATAATATTAGGTCTATATGAACTTATATATGGTGATTATAAGAAATGGTATTATTTTGCTATTGGATTTGTATTAGTATTCTTATCACACAATATAACTACGTTCTTATTTGCAGTGTTTTCAGTTATATTAATGCTTATTAACTATAAAAGATTTATTAAAGAAAAAGATAGAATTAAATATGTAATTATATCTGGAATAGTAGGTTTATCCCTAGGAGCTTTTACTCTTCTTCCAATGATAGAAGGATTAATGCGTAATAATATATTTATTACTAATCTAGGAAGTCTTGCTCATATTCCACATGAAAATGCAGTAAATATTTTATTATCGATGATATTTACTATTAATGGTCATCCTGCTTTAGGATACAACATCGGATATAGATTACTATTATTGATACCAATATATTTTATCTATAGAAAAGAAAAGAAGAAGAAAGAAAGTATAGTATCTTTTGCTAACATATTATTTGTTTCCTCTATAGTGTTATTTATCTTGTCAAGCAATATAATCCCTTGGGAGTTATTCGAAAAATATATTTCATTTATACAATTTCCATCTAGACTATATGTTATTCTAAGTCCATGTATTATTCTTTCTACAGGAATATATTATGAAAGAATTAAAAATAAAAAAGGTATATCTATAGCAAGAGGATTCTATGTATTTGTAGGTATAATGACAATTATACTTTTATCTACTTATACAGCAATAACTGGATTTTCTATTAATCGTTTAAATAAGATAGAAACAGATATTGGAGACTGTGACTATCTACTTATGTATTCAAATTTAGAAGATCCTACTTTTAGAACTAATAATAACGATATTAAATATGTTATGAATAGAAAAGGTAAAGATATAGAGTTAATCTATTCAAATAATAATATGGATAATTCTTATATCGATATACCTTTATATAACTATTATGGATATAAGGTAGAAGGGGCTACATTATCTAATGGTGAGAATAATACTATAAGATTAAATTTAAAAGATAAAGAAGGAAAAGTCAAAGTATATTATGGTGGTACTAAAATACAAAAAATATCTTTAATATACTCTGCAATATTCTTTATTGGATTAGTAATATTCTTTATTAAAAAGAAAGATAAAGTGATATAATATATATGTTAACGGAGGAATATATGAAAAATAAACCAGTAGTATTATGTATCCTAGATGGATGCGGAGTAAGAGAAGAGACAGATGGTAATGCATTTAAAAATGCTAATAAGCCAACTTTTGATAAATTAATGGATGAGTATCCTCATTCTATATTACAAGCTAGTGGGCCTTATGTAGGTCTTCCAGAAGGACAAATGGGAACTAGTGAAGTAGGACATATGAATTTAGGTTCAGGTAGAATCGCCCTTCAGCCACTAGAAGCTATTACAGGTGCTATAGAAAGCGGAGATCTATTTAAAAATGAAAAAATATTAGATGTACTTAATCATGTTAAAAACAATAATAGTAATCTACATATATTTGGGCTATTATCTGATGGTGGAGTACACTCTCATATAAATCATGTTTTAGCACTTCTTGAAATGTGCAAGAAAGAAGGAGTAAACAATGTTTACTTCGATATATGTCTTGATGGAAGAGATACTTATGAGAAGAGTGCTCTAACTTATCTAGATAAATTAAATGATAAAATGAATGAACTAGGTATAGGAAAGATAAGTACTATAAGTGGAAGATATTATGGAATGGATAGAGATAATAACTTCGATAGATTAAAACTAGCATACGACGCTATAGTATACGGAGAAGGATCTAGATATAACAGTTATAAAGAATTAATTGAAACTAACTATAATAATGGTAAATTCGATGAATTCGTAATACCAGGAATAATTGATTCTAATCCACTTGCTGATAAAGATGGAATAATAGCATTCAATTTTAGAAAAGATAGATTAAGAGAGATGTTTACTTTATTTAGTAATCCAACTGCATATGAAGCTGATGCTAATGCTAAAGGATTAGAAGTAAAACACTTCAATGATTTAAAAGTATTAACTATGTATCCTGTTACAGAGACAGTTACATGTCCACATGCTTTTGATGATTTAGATATGAAAAATATTATGGTAGATTATCTACATAACAATGGATTAAGTCAGCTTAGAATAGCAGAGACAGAAAAATATCCACACGTTACATTCTTCTTCGATGGAGGAAAAGAAGTAGAGTATCCTGATATGAAGAAAATACTTATACCATCTCCTAAAGTTGCTACATACGATTTAAAACCAGAGATGAGTGTATACGAAGTAACTGAAAACTTCTTAAAAGAAGTTGGTAATTACGATGTTACTATCATGAATTTAGCTAATGGAGATATGGTAGGACACACAGGCGTATACGAAGCAGCTAAAGCTGCTGTTGAGCATATGGATAAATGTATCACTAAGATATATGACAAAGTAGTTAATGAATTAGGGGGAGTATTAATGATCATTGCAGACCATGGTAACTGCGATATGATGTGGGATGAAAATCACAATCCAGTAACTAGTCATACTACTAATCCAGTACACTGTATAGTTACTAAAAAAGGTATCGAACTTAAAGATGGTAAACTAGCTGATGTAGCACCTACAATGCTAGAGTTAATTGGACTCCCAATACCAGAAGAAATGACTGGTGAATCTTTAATAAAGGAGTAATATATGGATTTAGAAAAAAGAATAGAAAAGATAGAAGCAAGAAATAAAAAAGTAGAACTTAATAAAGCATGGGAGACTAGTATGACTAGAAGAATATGTATTATGGTACTTACTTATTTAGTAGTACTTACATATTTGTTCTTAGTAGATAAGATTAATAATATTTTCTTAAGTGCACTAGTACCAGTAATTGGATTTACTTTATCAACTCTTTCACTGGGACTAGTAAGAAAAGCATGGGAGAAAAATAAAAAATAAAAGATAAATAAGAAACAGAAATGTTTCTTATTTTTTTGTTTAAAAGAGTAGAAAAAATCTGTTATTAAAAAAATGTTAAAAAGACCATTGACAAATTTAACTCTTTGACTTATAATGTAATTGAGAGATGAAGAAAGAGTCTCTTAAATTTAAACCCTATGATATTAACAAAATGTTATTAAGAGATGAAAACAGATCTCTTAAAATTATATCCTTTGATATTAACAATATGTTAAAAAGAGGTGATTGTATGAAGCAGTACAAGATAGGGATGTATGGAGGAAAGTTCATGCCATTACATAAAGGACATAACTACTGTATTGAAGTAGCCTCGAAAGAGTGCGAAAAGGTATACGCAATACTGTTCTATGGTGGCAGTGACGAGATGAAGATACTGAAAAATAACAAAGAGGACTATTTAACAGTAGAGGAAAGAACAAAGCATCTTAAAAGAATATGCAAAAAGTATGACAACGTAATCCCAATACTAATAGATGTTAGTAAATGTAGATATCCAAATGGAGAGGAAGACTGGGATGCAGAAACACCATTAGTAAGAGAGGTTACAGGACCAAGACTTGATGCAGTGTACAGCAGTGAACCATCGTATGAACCCTACTTCAATAGAGCGTACCCAGAAGCGGTTCATAGAGTAGTAGATTACAAAAGAATCCACTACCCAATAAGTGGTACAAAAATTAGGAATATGAAAAATGAAAAGGAGAGAGAATTATGGGTAATATAATTAAAAGTTTTAAACAGTTAAAATGGTACGAAATATTAATGATCGTAATAATGGTCGCAATAGCAGGATTAGCAGTATATAACGCAATAGTAGATCCTACTGGAAAGACACCTCTTTGGTTAGCAATAGTTAACTTCATCAGTGCAATCGCTGGAATAGTATGTATCTTCTTCTGTGCGAAAGCAAATATATCTAACTTCATCTTTGGAGCAGTAAATACAATTACTTATGCAATATATCTATATGTATCTAAGATCTATGGTACATTCGCACTAGAAGTACTTTTCTACCTACCAGTAAACTTCATAAGCTGGTACATTTGGGCTAAGCACAGAGACGAAGTACTAACAGAGAAAACTAAATCTAAGAGATTAACTAGAGTACAGAACATCGTAACTACAATCTTAATAGTAGCAGGTGGATTAGTATACCACATGATCCTAGTAAGACTTGGAGGAGAAGTAGCTTGGCTTGACGCATTCACATTAAGTATCGGTATCGTAGCAGTACTTCTAGAAATGTTCAGATTTAAAGAACAATATGTATGGTGGATTATAACAGACATCATCGCAGTACTAATATACATCGTACACTTCGATCCAGTATACTTAACTAAAAAAACAATCTACTTAATCATGGCTGTAATCGGACTAATTAACTGGCATAAACTTAATAAAGAAAGAAATAAAGAAAACGAATAACTAAATAAAAAAAATAAAAATACCCCCTCAGGGTATTTTTATTATGTTATAATAGTTCTATGTGAGGTAAAATATGAGCAATGAAGATATTAAAGTAATTAAAGAGATTAAGAGATTGGAAGGTATTAAAACACTATTTATGATATTAACTATCATAGTAGGTATTATAACAGTAGTAGATTATATTATACCTGATCCAGTTCTATTTATAGATGAAGCAGTATTTACAGCAATAGTAGGATTATTTACTTATATTACATCTGTAATTGATTCTAAAATAAAGAACATTAGAAATGGAGAAAAGTTAAAATTAACCAGTGCAGATGTAGAAGGATTTACTAATGCAGTTGGTAATACAACTAATACTATCAAGAATTCAAAAAATAACAAATTAAAATAGGAAGTTTAAATACTTCCTATTTTTTTTACTTTTTCTTTCTCTTTACCTTCAGCATATTGCTTAGCATATCTTTCATTTTTATATACTAACATATCATTTAGTTCATCAGTAGCTTTCTT
>JAEEGL011974552.1_pt1 | contig 19190 bp, 19 predicted proteins | sample 9134231 | NCBI WGS metagenome assembly JAEEGL01 (sample SAMN16246548, study PRJNA631951) | gut metagenome | biome: gut microbiome; feature: rumen; material: fiber-attached | host: Bos | place: Iran: Karaj | collected 2018-10 | reverse complement strand
GAAGGAAAAGCCCTCCTCTTCTTCAAGCAGGACTTTCAACAACCGTTTCGGCGACCATTCCCCGGGGAGGACACCGAGGTCAATGTCGTCATCATGGGGAAGAAAGCCCTTGTCCCGGACAAAGCCAAGCAATGTGCCGTAAGCGGCAAAGGCGGGAATTTCATGCCGCTCTATCACCTCTGCAAGATGCGCCAGCACTGCTTTGCCATGTCTGCGCAGCATGCGCCGTCTATGAGGAACGGAATACAGCCTGTAGACCTTATGCAAAGGTTCGTAAACGAATCTACCGAGCGCGCAAGACTTAAGAATCCTAACGACAGCCGCTTTCATGTAATATCCCCGTTCTGTTTGGATTGAACACAAACATTGTTCCTTGAAGCATTTGGCCACGGAAACAAAGAGTTAACAAATCCATCATAAACAACTCCAAGCAAAAAGCAACACGTAATGCAAAGTGCCAATCTTAAACCACGATTTATGGGCAGATTCAATATAACGACAGCGGGGAACGCATAAAAGATTTTCTGCACAAGAAAAATCGCATATGTTCGCTTTCCTATGTTCAGGAGAATGAAGTTTATTGATTTCAGGAGATTCGCGTTTTCATACTTTGCGCCATGAACTCCGTGCTTATACCAGACAATCCATCCCATGACAAAATAAAACCCACCAACAGTATAAAGGGCTGATACTAGTGACGTTGTTTTCCATCTACAAAAAATTATTGGACTATAATGTCCATAACATGAAAGATAAAGATAAAACGCTCCGCACAAAAACATCACCCCGCCACTAATGATCATTCGCAAATAAGCATCTCTGCGAGTAAGGCCAGATTCAAATAAACCAGCCGCAAAGGTACCAAATGCTACAACGCCCAAATGACGCAATATGCAAATACGATATATTTCATGATGCACTCCTATCTTTGTGCAATAGTACTCATATACTACATTTACAAACACGAGAAGCACCAGGCCGCTAATTCGCCATTTGCACACACACAGATATATTAGCGGAAAGGTTAGAACAAATTGAATCATCATAGGAATGTAGTAACTATCCGGCCCTTGTCCCCCTAAGAAAATCCTAAATGCACATGTCGAAAAAGGCATGTGCTTTGGGCCAAACATTCCGCATAGCATATCGAACGGCACTATTAAGGCAAAAGGTATGACAAATCGAGCAAGCCTTCTGCACAAACCTGACACCTTGTAGACATCAAAAAGATTTTTGGTTCCCTTGGCATAAAACGACTTGAAGCAAAGATAACCAGACAGCATCATAAAAATCGGCATTGCCGTATCAATCCAAAACGGGAAACCATATTGCAACCTCTCCACTGCTGTCCATGGGAAATGCGTAATAACCACACACAAGATCGCGAACACCTTTAGTATGTCAAAAAAAGCCTGCCGACCACCTGTGTTCATGGCGGACAGATTTGTTGATAAATACTTATGATCCAATGCCCGCATTAGAAAATCAGACGAATAAGTTGATTCGCATGCACAATAGAGTTGATATTAGTCCTACCCCCGATGGCAAAATCTATAAACGAGGCCATCTCCCGCATGTAACTCGCATTACGCTCCTCGGATTCCTTGAGGAAATCAAACTTGACTACCCCATCACTGGAAAATAATTCGCAGTAGCGCTGAGGCACCCGGCCAAAATAGTCGAGGTGCAGTTCGACCAACTTGTCAATATATTTAGCCGCAAAGATAAACAGATCCGGGCAGGCAATCTCAAGAGACGACACATTGGCCTCGAACATTTTCGCAACTAAAGGGAATCCAAAAAGGGAAATCAGATAATCTAATTCATGTATGAGATCAAATTTCACGCCACCGCTGTCTGCTGAAGCGGAATACAGCTTACGGTAATCCACACCTGGTCGCCAATCTGGCAAGTACGACGAGCAAATGGCCCTTACGGAATAAATCCGATGCGTATCGACGTATGACTTTATGTCATGAAAAGTCTTGGTATACCTCAATGGGCAAGCAACATAGAATTTCCGCTCATCGCATAATGGTTCTAACTCAGCATCTGAGAGTGGACGGGTAAACGCCGGCTTCTCAAGAAACACGTGGCCTGCGTAATTGCTTAACGCAAGAACAGTTTCATGATGCTTTTGTGAGGGATTGCAAATGAACATCAGATCGTAATTTGGAATCGTGTCCCCCAATAGGTATTGCTTTCTCACAAGAGGTGATATCTCATCACTTAATGGACTCGGCGCATGGCGAATAGCGTCAATCTTCAGATCAATGCAACGCTCCCTGCAAACGGCGCTAAGATTCTTGAGGTGCCGCCTACCAATGCTGCCAAGCCCTACGAAGCATGCTGTCAAACTATTATTCATGGTCATCTCCCCATTATTCCCCCATGTTTAGATGGAAATTGCTTTGGTCGGATTTTTCAATCCGATCAATAAGTGCCAGGACTTTCTTGTCCTTTGCAAAGGAATACTTAGGCGTGGATTTACCATCTAACCACGCAAAGAAATCGACAATTTCTTCACGATACGCATTCTCAATTATGTTCGCGTTGTATCCTTCTCGCTGTTCCACATGATCATACAGAGTAATTGGCTCAAGCGCCTTCTTATCTAAATCATAGACCGAAAGGGTGCTCGGGGTCCCTTCCCAGAAAATGTGCATCGTTTCCGCAAAGACCTCGAGTCTTCGCAGTCCTTTGCGCGAAAGAATGTCTTGGCATAACACGCCCTTGTTACCATTCTTGTGCCGAATTGAAATGATATAATTATCCGCAAAATCTATGTCGAGAGAGGAATTCCTTCCCTTCATCACATATATGCCCTCAACATCGCCGAACGCTTCGATTATCCATGGGAACTCAAATGCAAGAATCTCTCGACATGCATTGGTACGCTTGTCGGAAACAAAATAATCCTTATAGCTTTCCCATGGATGCCAATCCGGCAAATACTGGCCGGAATGGTATATGTAATTGATCTTTACCCCTCTAACGGCATTTGTTATGTATTCGATCTCCCTGCGATAGAGGAAGGTAGACGAAATAAAAAGTTTTAGTCCCTTCGACTTGGCCAACCTCGCAGCTACGTCATACCAATCGCCAATAAGATTAATTTCCGTAAAGACATTCAACCCCTTTTCAAGGCATTCCATTACAATCGATCCGTGACTTGCGGGAGATGTACAGACAAACGCAACGTCAAGGGCAGTTGTTTCCAACACCTTGACAAGTGAAGGATATGTTCGTATGCCACACTCTTTTTCCGCCTGAGTCCTTCGCGACTCCGCCAAATCGATTCCCTTTATCTCCAAGACGGAACTAAACGTCTTCAAAAGACGAATGCGTCTCCGCCCCATGGATCCTAGCCCTATCACAACAACTCTCATTGGCACTCCCTCAACCATTCAACCTCGCTCGAAGATACTTCTCAGCCAACTCAAAATCTTCTATATGATCGACATCTATGCTCGAAATTTCATCCATCACGTATGCATAGGGGTTGTAGCCGAATTTAAGTTCCGGTGTAAGTTCCTCCCATGCATTTATGTAGATTGCGGCGTTGAGCTGATAATACACAGGTTCGTCTTGTCGCCGCAATATCTGCCGCGACTGAAGAATCGGCGTTGCCCGTCCGTCCGAATCCAGGGTCCGCATGATCATGGGGCGCGCTTTACTGCGGACAACACTTACAACGCCTGCATGAACCTTGTCAAAAAGAGCAATAGCACCGACAATGTCCTCCGGGCGGCAAAGCGGCGAGGTGGCCTCTAGAAGGCAGAATGTATCAAACCGCTCTCCAATGGCTTCAAGCCTCGCCTTGTCAGAACAAACCGTCTCAATTGATGAAGTTGTATCCTTGGCGACCTCAGGATCTCGAAGGAAAGGAACCCACGCACCGCACGAACGTGCCACATCGGCAAACTCTTCTGTATCAGTCGAAACCATCACCCGATCAAACAATCCGGTCTTCTGCGCGGCTTCGACCATCCAACCAAGCAATGGCCTGCCGCAAAGCGGACGGATATTCTTCTTGGGTATGCCCTTTGAGCCAGAGCGGGCAGGAATATAGGCTATTCTCTTCATGGCAATCCTCCTTACAGTTCAATCATGTCGTTTTCATCGAAGCGGCGTTTCGCGACTTTGCCGACGACATCGTACCACAGCATCGGAGATATTCCCGTTCCCGGTCTTTTCGTGGTAAGGTTTGCCTCGCTAAACACATCGCCAGTCTCTATGTGGCATGCGGCGACTATACTTTTACGCACTATGTCGCGATTCGCCAATTCGCTGCCGTCCGCAGGCTTCTTTATGCCATCTCCAAGCGCGGCATGAACCGCATGAACGGCCTTTACCAATTGCTTAAGTTCGTCTGGCTCCAAAGAAGCGGGATGGTCGGGACCGGGGAGTGTCCGATCAAGCGTAAAATGCTTTTCAATCACAACCGCCCCCATGGCAGTCGCGGCGACTGCGACCTCAATACCCATTGTATGATCAGAATAACCGACTTTACACCCTGTGGCCCGGGCCATCGTGTCCATTGCCCTTAGATTGGCCGTAGAAAAAGGTGCCGGGTATTCAGTCGTACAGTGGAGAAGGCAAATGTCGTGGGTGTCCATTCCTGACTTCACCAGATAATTGACGGACTCGACGACCTCAGTCAAGTTCGCCATTCCAGTTGACAATAATACAGGCTTCCCTAGGGTTGCCGTCAGGCGAAGAAGCGGCAGGTTCGTAAGTTCTCCGGATGGAACCTTAACATAATCCACATCGACTTCTTTTGCCAGGAATACAAGGCTCTCTTGATCAAAAGCGGTTGAGAGGAACTTAATGCCGTGCGCATTGCATGTCGCCATCAATTCAAAATGGTCATCAGGCGAAAGCTCCAGCTTCTTAAGCATTGCAAATTGGCTGTCATCCCCATCACCCCGAATATTACGCTTCTGGTATTCGGCACGCTTCGCACTTCGCGTCACAAGCCTGTCGGCAGAAAAAGTCTGAAACTTGACATAATCTACACCGGCTTCGGCTGCAACTCTGACAAGTTCCTTAGCCATGCCGAGGTCACCATTGTGGTTAACCCCTGCCTCGGCAATTATAATTGGATGGTTATTGTTCATGTTCTTGTTCATGTTCCTCCTTTGACCAAAAACGCGCAAGGGCTTTGTTCGCCGGAACCTCTACAAAATGATAAGAAATTACGCCTATCACCAATGAGATTAAGATTGCAGATATCACGGCAAGATATGCGCTGTCGCCAGTATAACAACTATCAAATTTGATTAAAAGATAGGTGGTAAAATAATGAGTGGTGAAAACGGCCAACGCATAACGGGAGAATTTACCCCATAACGGGCGATTAAACAAATTGTCCCCTTTCGCAAAGAAAAAAACAAGTGCACAAAACATAAACAGCAGCAAACTGATACACCCATTATTTTGACGCATAGAGAAAAGGGGGGCGGAAAGCGCAGAAACAAATACCATCCAATATATGATGCTTCGAAACACAGATGGCTTTTTTGCGAACCAAGACGAATCGCTCAAAAAGAATTTCCCGACAACACAGCCAAGTCCCATTTCAGTAATGCCCCGAATAAATCTATGCGGGATAATTAAGTCTGGCACATTCTCACTTAGCATTTCCTCATACCCGTATTTGCGAAGATATGCCAACCCGAGCATAACACCGACAGAAATTATTAACCACCTTGACTTAATATACTTAATAATCATGAACAGTACAACCCCACCCCATAAAAGCACGGAAAGATACCAAGTAGGAGGATCAAACGCACCACTAGGGGTAATGCTTCCTGTTTCCGACATAAGCAAAACATTTGCAATGAAGGACAATGGACCATATGGACGAACGAACATGCACAACAAGTAGCCGAAAGTAACCAAAGGTGCGAATCTGCAATATTTTCGCAGAAGAAAATCAAACACATTCTCTTGTTCTCTGTATTTTACCACCAACAAGAATCCCGACAAAATAAAAAAGAACTCCACCCCTAACCACAAGTCATTGTCCATTCCAACCACTGCCAATGAATGACGCAAAACAATATACATAGTGAATACAATCCTTAGAAACTCTATACTGTAATTCGTTTGGCTCATCTCAGGGATTCCAACGATTCAACTCATAAATTGTCCAGCACAGCGTCATCGCCATACTTCGCAACAAGTTCAAGTTTCTTGGAAATAGCTTTGCGTCTATCCTTGTAAACAAACATCTGGCAACGTGGTTCAGTACGCGATATAAGATTATAAACAGCAAAGAACCCCGACTTTGTCATGATGGGGAGAATCCACCCGGGACAGTGGTTGCAATACTGGGGACTGGGGCCGGCATCATTGTCCATCGCCTTCGACAGGCTCGGACACGAGAAGAATTCGAACCAATAGCAATCATCCTCAAGATGGTTTGCCATGTCGCAGTTCTCCTCGATGCGGATGTGCTCCCAATATTCGTACATCCCGCGAAGGCCCTTCGCGCGAAACAGGTTGAGACAATGGTATTCCTGGTTCGCGGAGACCCGGTCGTAATACCGGCGGAGTTCATCGGGCCCCTTTGCGGCAAGGAATTTAAAGACTTCGTTATAGAAGCGGACGAAATGATCGGACGGTATCATCTGCGCACCTCCTGCACACACGAGAAAGTTCCCGTTCGCTCAAGCGCAGTCTTGAATGGCGAACCTTCGCACAAGGCCTCGTTGAAAATGCGTGTCGCCCGACACAGAGCCTCGTCTGGCTCCTGCTCCAGCTTGACGAGGTGCCGAAGCGCCGGGCAGTCACGCACGACCATGCGAATGCCGTCCGCCAGGCGTTCGACCAAAAAGTCGCCGCCCTCTCGCTTCATGTAGTATTCCCAGAACTCGGCAAGCTCGCCGCAGTTACCGTTCTTCAGGCCTTCGTGAATCGTCTTGTAGACCTTCTGGGCGGTGCACGTCAGAACTTCGCGCAGGGCATCCTCGCCATAGTTGTCGGCAAGATAGTGCAGTGTCGCACATGTCAGCCCGTGAAAATCTTTATGCACCTCGCCTCTGGAAACGTATCTCAGCATACCATCACCTATTGATTGACTCCCGCTAGCCACTAGCCTATGCAACACCCGTTGCTTTGCCTAATGTCGTGGAACTTTCTCGCGATCGAATCAATACTATCACAAGTCGGTTTAGGCTTGCAAGCCCTTTTCCGAAATACCTTACCGCTTGACATTAAAAGGCTCATTGTTCATGGGGCCTATCAATGACCTAAGGAGACGCCATGCGCACCGAATGGCGAAATGGACAGGACGGCGATCTCTAACAGAGTACTGGAATCGATGAATCCATGTGCCTTCCGCCCGCAGCATGTCGTCAAATCCCATGAATTCAGGCATGAAGTTATAGTACTTCTGCTTTGTAATCGTACCATACGGACGGCACTTATGGACGGCCCCGAATGAACCTATCCCGTTGTTCTTGACCTGGCTATAACGCGGTTCTACCGCATAGAGTGAATTCTTGACCATGTGATATGAGCATTGGGCATCCCACGTACCCGTGTCGCCGGCATACGAACATCCAATCAACAGAGGCAATTGACTCCCCGCCGCGTTGATTCGCGCCATCAACTCTGGATTCTCCCTGGTTTTCGGCCAATCTGACATGTCGAAACTGACCTTATCCCATCTGTCACGCCAAATTCCCCACCCCCAGGCCATGTTTATCGGGTTGAGGTACATGTCATACGGATAATCCCCGGGCACCTTCAAATGCGGATTCTGATATCCATTGACACACCAGACCCGCTTGTCTTCTGCGTAGTAGTCAAGCGCGGCATCCATGTAGCGCAAAAATGTGCGTGAGACGAGCACATCGTCTTCAATGACAATGGCGCGCCCCTCATCGCGCTTTACGGTTTCACTAACAGCATGGCGAATATTCTTGCTTGCCCCTTCGTTCTTGTCGCGCAAGATAATGGTCGCGTTCGACAATACTTCCCGTCTAAGTTGCTCCACCATCTCGCGCACCGCGTCGGTAAGGGGCTTGTCGGCCTCATTTCGAGGAGCTGACAGATAAATGAGAACATCTCGCTCTTCAACCCCTTCGGCTTTTGCAAGATTCCTAAGTGTTGCCTCCAGAATGTCCTTGCGCAAAAAGCCAATAACTGCAACTGGTGTTTTCTTCATTGGATAATCCCTTCCTCAAATTGTATTGACGGGTGATAGCCAGTCTCTGCCGACAGGCGATCGATGGAGAACCATTCGGCCTTGTAACGCGTACCATCGTCTGGACGCCCCCCGATTTCGACTAGCTCCGGCTTGCCAACAATGCGGCCAATCGCACGAAGATAGTCCTTAAGCGGCCTCACATCTCCAGCGCCGACGTAGAACTCATCCGATGACAGCTCGTCGGCAAGCCCGAGTGCCGCAAGTGCCCGCGCGCAGTCATGGGCATGCACGAAATCGTAGGGTTGCTCCGCCGGCCCGAATACGGCCTTCTCGTTTTGGGCAAGTTTGCCAAGCGTGTAGCCGACGAGATTTCCTCCGGAATCACCGCCTCCGTAAAGATTGCCGAGCCTTGCCCAGATGACACGGCACTTATCCGGCTCTTCTATGGAATTCAGCACACGATGAAGAAAGTTCTTGGCGTTAATGTAGACAAAGTTCTGCGAACGAATCTTGGCGCACTCTGGCAACTCGACCATCAGTTCGCCAATCGTGCCTGCACAGATGTAACGTCCACACTCAAGCCTCACCGCCTCGCGATAGAAATCAAGAGCATTCTTCACATTTGCAAGCTGCAAATTATAGTCGGCCCGCAGGACCCCGCCCTTACCAACCCAGGCAAAGTTGTAAAAGACGTCATACGGTCCCTCCAGCGACTTGACTTCTTCAGGCTTCAGATACCCAGGCAGGACATCCACCGCGGTTATCGCAGCCTTGCCAGCAAGCGCAGCCACGACGTTTTTGCCTACATAGCCGCCGGCGCCTGCAATAATGATCTTCTTCATCAGAATCCTCCGTAAGTGGACATGAACTCTACAAATGTTTGCAGTTTTTTGTCTTTATCCGCAATAATCAACTTCTCCATCCCGCCTATTGTTTCAAGCGGCCAAGGAACAGCGATGTCTTTGTCATTCCAAATAATGCCGTCATCATATTCGCCATAGAACTTTTCCCCGCACTTGTAGCTGACTATCGAGTCCTCAAGGACGAGATAGCCATGCGCACATCCAGCAGGAACGAGTATTTCATTGTGCCTTTCGCCTACGAGATCAAACGCAAGCCACTTCCTGAACGATGGGGAGTCCTTCCTAAGGTCGACAACCACATCCCAGACATGTCCCCAAATGCATCGTACAAGCTTAGGCTGCTGCTTGACACGCTGAAAATGGAGAGCCCTTATCACGCCTTTGTGGGAAGTCGTGTAGAACACCTCAGCCAAATCATGATGTATGCCATTCGCCTCAAAGACCTCCTTGGAGTAGTCCTTGGTAAAACAGCCGCGGATGTCATCGGCGTTGAACGGCGTAACTTCAATCAGACCGGGGATTGTCGTTTCCTGAAAACTAAATTTCGTTACCATGGCGCACCCATCTTTCCACTTGGCAATCAGTGACTCATTGCCGAGGCATACTCCCTGATCTGGTGTTGCGTGACATCAATCGGTGATTCTCCTCCCGCGACAGCAACATACCAATCAACAGCAGCCCTGACTGTTTTTCCGAAGTCCCATTTGGGTGACCATCCGAGGATGCGTCTGGCCTTACGTATGTCCAAATTGAGGAGACCGGCCTCATGTACGGCTCTTGGGTCACTCCTGTCCGACCACTTGCCTGGCCTCGCTTTGATAATTTCCCGCACAAGATCCTCAACCGTGCGATTCGCCCTTGGATCAGGTCCGAAGTTAAAACCACCCGCATAATCCGCGAAGCGCTTACGCGAGGCAAGAGCGGCCCCAAGTGTCAAATACCCTCCAAGCGGTTCCAGCACATGCTGCCAGGGCCGAGTCGACTCCTTGTTGCGCACAGGTATTGTCTCACCCTTGTCGAGCGCCCTCATGCAGTCTGGGACAATGCGGTCCAGCGCCCAGTCGCCACCGCCGATGACATTGCCGGCGCGGGCGGAAGCCAACCAGACTGACGAATCATGCGTTCCGAAGAATGAACGTCGGTATGAGGATATGATGAGCTCGTCGCATCCCTTCGAACAACTGTAGGGATCATATCCCCCCATTGGGTCATCCTCTCTGTATGGCCGAACCGTTTCCCGGTTCTCATAGCACTTGTCCGTCGTTATGCAGACAATTGAGCATTGTCGCCTTGATTTACCCATACCAAAAACATGTCGTGCGGCTTCCAGCACATGAATGGTGCCCATGACATTCGTGTCAAATGTTTCTACAGGTTTCTTATATGACAGCCGCACAAGAGGTTGTGCCGCGAGATGAAAAACAAAATCTGGCTTAACGCGCCGCATGACCCCAATCACCATTTTCAAGTCACGGATATCGCCAACCGTGTGCGAGGCAATGCGCCTCGCCAACTTCAGCTGATTGAACAAGCTTGGCTTTGTGGGCGGCGGCAGAGCAAAACCATGCACTTCGGCCCCCAACGACAAAAGCCATTCACAGAGCCATGCCCCCTTGAAGCCGGTGTGTCCTGTAACAAGGACCTTGGCGCCATTATAAACGTCATAGTTCATGTTTACCAAACCTTCCACGGCGCTTGTTCCTTCATCCACAGTTCTTCCAATATCTGTTTCTCGCGCAATGTGTCCATAGGCTGCCAGAAACCATCATGTCGATACGCCATCAATTGTCCAGCCTTGGCAATTCGCTCCAACGGCTCCCGCTCGAGCATCTGACAGTCCCCATCGATGTAGTCAAGCATGCCCGGTTCGCAAACCATGAATCCGCCGTTGATGAGGGCGCCATCCGACTTTGACTTTTCACGAAACTCCTGGATGCACCCGCCCTGATCTATATCCAGACTTCCATATCGTTGTCCTGGATTAACCGCCGTCAGAGTTACCAGCTTGCCATGCGACTTATGGAACTCCAGCAATTCCAGAATATCCACATCGCTGACGCCATCGCCATACGTGAGGAAAAAACGTTCATCGTCGAGATAGGGTTTGACTCGCTTAACTCGTCCGCCGGTCAGCGTATTTAATCCTGTATCCACAATGGTTACACGCCACGGCTCGGCTGCGTGACGATGAACAATCACATCCTGTTTCCCATGCGTAAAATCAAACGTGACATCGCTCGTATGGAGGAAGTAATCGGCGAAATACTCCTTGATGACATGCTGTTTGTAACCGGCGCAAATGACAAAGTCGTTGAAACCATAGTGCGAATAGATTTTCATGACATGCCAAAGAATAGGCATTCCGCCTAGTTCAACCATGGGTTTCGGCTTAAATTGGCTTTCTTCGCTGATTCGAGTTCCGAATCCACCTGCGAGAATCACCGTCTTCATTTGCAGACCTCCATGAACAACTTCTCGTATTTGTCGAGAACTGTTGAAAGTACGTAATCATCCCTGGAAAATGTCCGGGATGGCCTATACTGTCCGCTGTACGCTTTCATGATTGCCGCCGCCATTGCCTTGGCATCATCCATGGGCACTAGTTGCCCAAGTCTTCCATCTTGCAAGACTTCACGCGGGCCAATGGGACAATCCGTGGCGACAACATCACAACCGGCATCCAGCGCCTCGACAAGGACAATCCCAAACGTTTCATGACGAGACCCACTGACAAGCAAATCGGCACACCTTATATTTCCCTGAAGATTATCCGTAAAACCGGCCAATTCCACACTCGAGGAAAGCCCCAGGGTCTGTATCTGATGCAACAAAGCATCATGACATGGGCCTGTTCCAAAAATAACCAGTTGAGAATCCGGGACCGATTTATGGAAAAGACTGAATGCATCGATCACAAGCCGAAAGTTCTTGACCTCATGCAACGCCCCGGCTGCGACAATTGAATAGGGCCGCTGTCCCTGGAGCCGTGGATGGATGCCGTCCATTCGATCCGGATGCAAAACACCCGCATCCAATATTGGGTTGTAAATGCAAACGACATCACTGTTTGGCAATCCATAGCGCGCAACGAGACCATCCCGCATTCGCCTGCATACAGCCACCACCCTGGCATCTCTATGCAAAAACCAGCGTGCAAGCCGAAAAGAAGTCGTAATCTTTCGTGGTGGCACCTGACCGCAGTCACAATGCTCAACATAGATGATTGGGGCCTTGATGCCATAGATTGCCTTCGCCAAGACAGCACATTTGTTATAGTGCCCGACATTAGGGAGAATAACGTCCGGTTTGAGTTTCTTCAATATTCTTCCCAGGGCAAAGACATTGTATGAAGCCCGTCTATGCGGCAACACATGAAAACCAATGTCATCCTTAAGTGGGAAAGGCTTTGCGCGAGGTTGACACTTTTGAATATCCGAATGCACCCTGGAAACAACGACATCGACGCGGTGCCCTCTTGCCGCAAATCCACATGCCAGATTTGCGGCAACTCGCTGTCCTCCCTGGAAAAACAGGTCCTGGAGTATAAGGGCTATTCTCATCGCAAACTATTCCGTAGCGCCATGCACAATATTACTCGCGAACTCCTAGCTTACGCGCTATTCTTATTATAAACGGAAATTGGAAACTCTGCATGGCCTGCAATAATGCAATGTATTCACGAAGAGGCTTTACGCGGAAAATGACAGACATCCAAAAATAACTCCCCGCGCCAATAAACGCCATCGGTATCAATAGCCAATCTCCAAACTGCGCCCACACCCCCAACCGGGCAAATACAACACGCATAACATATATTATCCCTGCCATAATCAAGCTTATAAGCACTGTTGGCAAGACATCCCCCAGCTGCTGAAGAATCGTATACCCCAACAATTTTCTATTCGGCCAAGAATTGATGATTAGACTCAGCGGGCTGGACACAAGCGCATACATCAACATCAGGAAAAAGACACCATGACGAATTGAAAGCGCCAAAATGAGAAGCGAGAGCACCTTCTTGGCAATCTCCAATCCGAGAAACAAGTCGCTGCGCCCCAATGCTGTCAACGCCTGCAAATTGATTACATTAAGGGGGTAGAGGGCAAAGGTCCAGCAGGCAAGTTGTGCGTATGGGATGCTCTCAACCCACTGATTTCCAAACAGAAGCGGTATCAGACGATCCGAGAGAACCGCCAATCCCGCCATCGCGGGAAAAACGAAGAAGGTGCTGCACTGAATCATCCGTCTCACGGCATCACGGAACTTCGCCTTGTCATCCTGAAGTTGCGCAAGGGCGGGGAATGACACTTTCATAATCGTACTTGTTATAACATCCATTCCAACCGCCGGCAGTGCCTGTCCCTTGTCCACAAACGCCAGATCGGCCTTTGTGTAAAACTTGCCAATGCAGAGGCCCTTGAGATTGGCGAAAAGCGAATCCAGCAAACCCGACAGAGACATCTTCCAACCGAATGAAAAGAGCGTCCTCACGGATGACCAGCTGAACATCAGTTTCGGTCGCCACGCGATGAAATGCCAATAGGCTACAGTTGAGGCAGCGCCTGCGGCAAGCGTATTCCACACAAGAGCCCATGGTCCATATCCGAGAAATGCAAGCGAAATACCAACGATCGCGGAGGACACCGCGGAAATGAGGCTAATCTTAAACCCCTGGTCGAACATCAGTTTGCGGCTGAGTTCCGCACCCTGAACGCCATTGACGGCATGGAAGAAAAGCGAAAGTGACGTCACGCGCGTGATGGTGACAAGACATGGCGTATCGTAGAACCGAGCGATTGCAGGGGCTGCAAAGAACATCACCGCATACAAAGCACAGCTCATCACAAGGCTCAGATAGAAGACGGAATTGAAATCCTCCTCCGTCGCATCCTTTTTCTGAATCAAGGCCCTCCCGAATCCGGCATCCGCCAAAGTCCCGGCAATGCTGGAAAAAATATAGAGAAGCGCAACGGTTCCATAGTCCGTGGGCGTGAGCAACCGCGCAAGCACAAGCGTCACCAGGAAGGTAAACCCTTTGATGCTCAATTTCTCAAGCGTCGCCCAAACGGCTCCCTTTGCGACCTTTTGTTTCAGCCCTGACATTTATCGAAATCCGAATCTAAACCGCAAATAACGCATCAACGCGCGAAGCGTCCGAAGGTCAAATGGTTGCCGCCAATAAATCGTCCAAAACACCTTTTTTAGATCACATGCGTATTGTTCTGCAAGTTCATTGTTCCATCCTGAAGTTGAACGATTGAAAAAGAACGCTATATATGTCAGGACCAACGCGCCAAAGCGCCTGTGCCAGCTTTGGGGGCCATTCAGGTACAAGTCGAGATACTGCTTGATTCCCAAAAGCTTCTTCCTTTGTCCGGAGAGTCCTGTTGCGATTCCAGTTCCCGTCTGGCGATAGACCGATACGACATCCTGAAGGTGCGCCACCTTTCCGGTCTCAACAAGACAATGCATGGAAACCACATCGTACCAGGCGTGGATTTTGGGATAGAGCCGTTCGCGGTTCTCCAAGAAATCACGCTGAATGACATACGTCGCCGTATGCGGGTAGAAATGCGCCAAGTCCTGATGAGTGATGAAACCATTGCTTCTGTAGCGCGTTTCCCAAAGTTCCCCACTCTGGCTCAAAGTCGCATAGTTGGCCACGCAACCAATACTCCCGGTTGACCGAATCAAATCCATTTGCTTCTGGAGCTTTAACGGATCAGTCCAATAATCATCCCCCTCCAAAAACGCGACATACACACCTCGGCAATGGGCAATTGTCCGTCTGCCATTCCCCCCTAGCTTACTCACATTCTTATGCCACCAAATGACCCGTATCTTATCTGGGTGTTTCTTTTGATACTCGAAGCAAATCTCCCTCGTCTTATCTTCCGAGCAATCCTCTCCTACCACGATCTCAAAATCGAAGTCCGTCTTTTGCGACAAAACATTGTCAATACACTCACGAATGAATTTTTCATGATTGTACGTTACGATTCTGACAGAGACAAGAGGATTCTTTGGCAATGCCTCCAAAACCGCTGTTTCCATATAAGGGATATCCCCAGCCGGTGTCGAGGCACCAACTCTATCCGCAAATAGTTTATCGCAAAATGTATCTAAGCTAAACATAAAACAATCGTGCTTGACGACAACGCCTCATCGCCTTAGCTGTTTCCAAGCGATTGCGTAGGAATGCCAGCCCGCCCTATTCTCCCAACATTTAAAATGTCCTTAATGTCAAAATAGTCACTCTCAACCCCTCTTAACTTGCTAAATCGCTGCAATTCCATTTCACGTTTAAAATCTATCAGATAATCCTTCCACGAATACCGTGGCTTGTATCCAAGTTCTCGTTCCGCCTTACTATAGTCAAGAACAAACTGATGTCCATTGGGCTTGTCTGGCCTGTAGACTATCTGACACTGTGCCGTCTTCGGGGAAAAGACTTCGGCAATACCCCTCACCCGATCTTCAAGAGTTGTGCCGCCTGAACCAACATTATAAAGTCCGCCTTCGCAATCGGCAGTCAGGGCACACCGCACCATTTGTTCAAAATCTCGAATACACATAGTTTCAAGTTTGCGATTGGGGTCTCCCCATATTTCAAGCGGGAGCCCCTTCATTGCCCGATAAATCATATACCTGTCGCTAACGAGCCTACGTTCATAATCCATCCACTGATATGGATCAGGCAAATACTGGTAAATGCGTGACAACCTGAATATATATCGCTTTAGCCCATATACTTTATGATAATGCTCAATCATATCGACAGCGGCATTTTTACAAATAACATACATAGCATGATCACCGCACAATGGGGCGCGACGCTGGGCGTCTGAGGGGATAGGTGTGGCTGTACCAAATAGATAATCAATATCGCACAACGTCTGTGGGAAAACTATGCGTTCCGCACCTACTTTTCGGGTATATTCAAGAACATTGAAGGTTCCTTGAACAATGCTTGTTATGTATTCTTGAGCATCATATTTCACTTGATATGCGGGCAAGGCTCCTGCGAAGTGCAAAACGGCAAAAACGTTGCTTGTCGGAAGCACGGCAAACGAATCGGCATTTCCCACATCTACAGAAACATATGGAATCCCATAGTCCGCGAAGAAGCCATTATCAGATTTCCTGCGACCCACCGCAACAACATCATAAATATTCGCAAGATCCAAAGCGAGATTTGACGCCACATGCCCTGTAGCACCAAAAATAACAATCCTTTTCCTACGGTCCATGAAGTCACCTCCTGTGAATAAACGAAACAAGTTCTCCTGGCACGCCATCTTTTGACGCCCATATAAAGTAGTTCGCATTGTCGCAGTCATTATGCAACATTTCGCATATCTCTCCTGCGACATTCTTACGCCAACACCAAGCCTTACTATCGCATGTCTGAAACACTGGAATCAACTCAGGTGTCTGCTTAGTCACAAAGCATACTCCGGAAAAACATCGATTTAGACTTCCTGGTTCCGGCGGCTCAAACTCATTCATCGCAATCTTTATCGCACCTTTCAAATAAGAATAGCCTGTGCTAAGATCAATCAACGGATACGAAATGAAGTCCCCTCCTGGACGTGCGTTAAACTCCACAAGATACACTTCGTCATCAATAACCATTATCTCCGTATGGCATGGGCCCTCGGTCACTCCAACGGCTGTTAATGCCCGACCGAGTACATCTGTCACATGCTTTCGCAGTTCTGGCGATAAATCCGCCGGCTGGCTATGGCCTAGTTCAACACAGTGGGGCGGGCCGGATGTCGTCTTCTCTGTTATCTGAATGATATGATTATTCCCATGATAGGAAAGTGATTCCACGGAGTATTCACGGCCTCCACGAAGAAACTCTTCTTGCAGAAACGCATCTTGCCGTTTGGACTCGTTGGAAGTATATCGTATGGCTTCTTCCAACCTATCTTCTGACTCGACCACGACCACACCACGTTTACCACCTTCGGACAGAGGCTTCAAGATGCATGGGAAACCAACGCCGGAATTTCTCGCCTCATCAGAATTGCGAACAAGTGCAAATCTGGGCTGCTTCAACCCTTGAACATCTTTGGTTACGCAACGATTTCGATATTTATCTGTGATGACCTTCGCCACATCAACACCCAACGACGGCAAATGCAGCTTGGCCGCCAACTCCGCGACAACAGATATTGTCAACTCAGAAGTTGAAACCACACCGTCAATCCCAATAGTTTCCAGCTCAGTCAAAATGGCATCAATATCAAATATTGAAATTGGATAGAACTTGTCGACAAAGTCCTTGGCAACAGCTCCTTTATTCCATGCGAAACAATGTGTTTCAACACCCATTTCGCGCGCATTGACAGCGTAGTTCCTTGCCATACGCTGCGCGCCGATAATAGCAAGCTTCTTCATTTCCCAATCCCTTCAACTATTCGTTGCATATCTAAACTCACATACCGCTGATCTATTGGCAGTGGCTGGATTTGCTCTGCCATATCCATGCTGTTCGGCAAACCAGGCCAATACTTGGCAACAAATATGCCATGCGAAATAAGCCTGTTGCGAACATCAAAATCATCAGTCATGTATGGATAAACCAAAGGAACGTCATCATCGGCCATATCCATTGGGAATCTTGTCGGCAAATTATCCTTAAGCAACTTGAAGTTTTGCCGCCGTTGTTTTGCCGCGCAAGAACAGTCAATCTGGCTCATCAGCAAAGTCGTCAATGCCGACATCCGCTTCACATCCTGTTGCGCGAGAAGCCGGGAGTTCTCCTTAAAATCCCCATATCCCGCATTTGCCCCCAAGTCAACCCGCTTTAGAAGATGCGACATACGATCCCACGACACATCTTGAGGTAAATCTTCTGCGTCCCCTTCCAGTCCAGAAACAATCCCCCCATCAGGTAAACCAAAGAACTTCCGGGGACTATAGAAGGCCGCGCGTCCAACCTGTCGCGAATAGAACGCCTGAGCATTATCCACAATCAAGTTTGGATACCTCTTGGCCATCTCTTTTACCTTGCCACCACACACGCCGAAATAATTGTTGTAGATGATGAAATCGTTTTGTGGAAAGTCACAATCGGGAAAGAAGCTCGAATCAAGCGCGTATTGTTCTATTTGAACTTGTTCCTTTTGCAAAGCTTCAAAAACAACGGGACAGGTATAGGCAGGGACATGCACCTTTCTAATGCCAAGCTTGCGAACGATGAACCTAAGTGCATTCCGGCCAGAATTTAGACAGATTCCGTCGTGGTAACGAGGCTGGTTACCACCCGCGAGTTCAAAATATCCGCCGATTTCCTTCATGCCACCTCAGTCTGAAACCAATTCGACGCATTCAGCACTGCCATCTCAGCGTCCTGGTACGTCGAGAACCTCATAAACAAAGTGCCAATCGCATGATTTGCCCCGTTAAACTCCTCAATTATGTCACCCGGCTTAACATATATGCACTTTTCCTTGACATATTTGGCCGCAATATCATCATCAATGACCACTTCCCGCAATCGCCCATTCGTATTGCTGTGCATGACAAAATCGACCCACACACCATCATACTTTGGCTGCGAAAGAGGCAAAAGAGGGAGGTCAAGGGCCATGCGTACATTGTTTTCGATTAGGTCTTGCCCTGTCGCCAACTTCAGAACTTCCGAAAGTCGATTGCCGCCGCCCCTTGGCGAGACTTCCATGATGTATGGCTTCCCATCCAAGGCGACTCGCGCCTCAATATTGTAAATTGATGTGCCGAGATTGAGCAAATGAATCAGACGCTGGATCTCATCCCTCAATTCCCTTTGCGCTTCCACCGGCATGTCACTTGGCCAAATGTGCGCGGTTGGTGTGTATGGATTAGGTGAATTCACGTCAAAATACTGCGAGTCAAAAGAGCAGAACACAAGTTCGTTGTCAATCGAGAACGAATCCGAACCCGTCTGATGACCTGCCAATTCCAAAAACTGCTCTATGATGAAACGCCCCGAATGGCTTTCAGCTAGAGCACCATCAATTGCCGTGGACAACCCGGCGAGCGAATCGACGCGCGTACATCCCTTCGACCCCGCCGAATCGACCGGCTTGACAATAACGGGAAATCTCATACTCCGCCTATTACCCACGCGATCTACACGTTCTACACGGCTAAAATCCCTTAACGCCTCCTCCTTG
>JAEEGL011575970.1_pt1 | contig 19190 bp, 17 predicted proteins | sample 9134231 | NCBI WGS metagenome assembly JAEEGL01 (sample SAMN16246548, study PRJNA631951) | gut metagenome | biome: gut microbiome; feature: rumen; material: fiber-attached | host: Bos | place: Iran: Karaj | collected 2018-10 | reverse complement strand
TCACTCCTTGATTTTCCTGGTAGAATGGCAGCTATAGTTTTTACTAATGGATGTAACTTCAGATGTCCATTTTGTCATAATTTCGAATTAGTAGAAAATGCTGAAAATAATAATGAGCTTTTTTCTCCAGACGAAATCATGGAATATCTAGTCAAAAGAAAAGGTGTTCTAGACGGAGTTACAATAACAGGGGGGGAGCCAACCATTCAAAAGGGCTTGGAAGACTTCGTTAAAGAAATCAAATCTCAAACAAATCTACTAATTAAATTAGACACAAATGGATTAAATCCTGACAAGCTGCTAAACTTAATTGATAAAAAGCTAATTAATTATGTAGCGATGGATATCAAAAATGACTTTGATCATTATGGTGAAATCACAGGATTGAAAAACATTGATGTTAGTAAAATCAGAAAATCAATTAACATTTTGAAAAGTTCAGCGATACCACATGAGTTTAGAACTACGGTAATTAAAAATTACCATACTCAAAAAAATATCGAGAATATTTTAAAGACAATAGGGGATACTTCTAATTATTATATTCAACAATTTATTATGAGTGAAAATGTTCCAAACAAAAGCTTAAGCGCATACAAAGACAGCGAACTTCAAGATATGGTAAATGAGATTTCAAAAGATTATCCTAACATTAAAATAAGAGGAATCAAAAATTAACAACGATTTTGTAGCGCAGACCAGTGGTCTGCGGAAAACCAATGAAAAAGAAATTATAATGGAGAGTAAGAATTAAAAGGAGATTTAATATGTATACTGTAAGAAAAAGAGATGGAAAAACTGTAAAATTTGAACTTGAGAAAATCAAGAATGCACTTCAAAGAGCAATTGAAGCAAGCGAAACAGAAGTTGATGAGGATGTTGTAGACTTTATGGCACTAAAGGTAACATCAGACTTTGCTGATAAAGTTAAAGATAATGTTATCAATGTAGAAGACATTCAAGATAGCTGCGAGAATGTTTTAGGAAAAGCAGGATATCAAGACGCTGCTAAAGCATTCATTTTATACAGAAAAGTTCACGAGAACCAAAGAAATGTGCAAGAAACAATGCTTGATTATAAAAAGCTTGTTGACAGCTATATTAATGTAGATGACTGGAGAGTAAAAGAAAACTCAACAGTTACATACTCAATAGGTGGTTTAATATTAAGTAACTCAGGTGCAATCACAGCTAATTATTGGTTAAGCCAAATATATGATAAAGAAATAGCTGATGCTCATAAAAACGCTGATATTCATATCCATGATTTATCAATGCTTACAGGATATTGTGCAGGCTGGAGCTTAAAACAACTAATTCAAGAAGGATTAGGTGGAGTTCCTGGAAAAATCACATCATCTCCTGCAAAACACTTATCTACATTATGCAATCAAATGGTTAATTTCCTTGGAATTATGCAAAATGAATGGGCTGGAGCTCAAGCATTTTCATCATTTGATACATATTTAGCTCCTTTTGTAAAAATAGATAATTTAGATTATCATCAAGTTAAACAATGTATTCAATCATTTATATATGGTGTTAACACTCCTTCAAGATGGGGAACACAAGCACCTTTCACCAACATTACTTTAGACTGGACCGTTCCAAACGACCTAGCTAACTTAAATTGTATTATTGGTGGAAAAGAAGTTGATTTCAAATATAAAGATTGCAAAAAAGAAATGGATATGGTTAACAAAGCTTTCATCGAAATAATGATTGAAGGTGATGCAAACGGAAGAGGATTCCAATATCCAATCCCTACATATTCAATAACCAGAGACTTTGACTGGAGTGAAACAGAAAACAACAAATTATTATTTGAAATGACTGCAAAATATGGAACACCTTATTTCTCAAATTATATCAACTCTGATATGGAGCCATCTGATGTTAGATCAATGTGCTGCAGATTAAGACTTGACTTAAGAGAATTAAGAAAGAAATCTGGAGGATTCTTCGGAAGCGGTGAATCTACAGGATCAGTAGGCGTTGTTACAATTAACATGCCAAGAATTGCTTACTTAGCTAAAGACGAAAAAGATTTCTATGAAAGACTAGAAAAAATGATGGATCTTTCAGCTAGAAGCTTAAAAGTAAAGAGAAATGTTATAACAAAATTATTAGACGCTGGATTATATCCATACACAAAGAGATATTTAGGAACATTTGCAAACCACTTCTCAACAATCGGACTTGTTGGAATGAATGAAGCTGGATTAAATGCAAACTGGATTAAAGAGGATTTAACCCATAAAAAAGCTCAACAATTTGCTAAAGATGTATTAAACTTCATGAGAAATAAACTTTCTGATTATCAAGAAGAATATGGAGATTTATATAATCTAGAGGCTACACCAGCTGAATCTACATCATATAGATTAGCTAAACATGATAGAGCAAAATACCCAGACATAATAACAGCAACAGAGGGAGACAAGACTCCATATTATACAAACTCTTCACACTTACCAGTTTGGTACACAGACGATGTATTTGCTGCACTAGATGTTCAAGATGAACTTCAAACACTTTATACATCAGGAACTGTATTCCACACGTTCTTAGGTGAAAGATTAACTGATTGGCAAACAACTGCTGCATTAGTTAGAAAAATAGCAGAGAACTATAGATTACCTTATTACACAATGTCTCCAACATATTCAATTTGCAAACATCATGGATATATCAAAGGCGAAGTTTATGAATGCCCAGAATGCCATGAAGAAACTGAGGTTTATAGCCGTATAACAGGTTATTATAGACCAATCAAGAATTGGAATGATGGAAAAGCTCAAGAGTTCGAAGACAGAAAAGAATATACTTGCCCAGATTTTAAAAGAGCTGAGAAAAAAGGAAGCAAAAAGGGAGCTGCTAAAGAGCATAAATATGCTGACTCAAGCGTAGCAAAAGAGAAAGTATATAAGACTGTTGAAATGCCAAAAACAAAGGCAACAAAAGCTAATATGGCTGGAGATGGTCAAGTGGTATTATTCTCAAGAAAAGCTTGCCCTAACTGCAAAACAGTAGACTCATTACTGGAAAAAGCTGGAGTTTCATACACAAAAGTTGACGCAGAAGAAAACATCGAGTTAACTCAAAAATATGGAATTAAAACAGCACCTACACTATTGATAACAAAAGATGGAGAAACAAAACAATTTGTAAATCTATCAAACATCAAGGGTGAAATCGAGAAAAACTTTAAATTTTAATTTTACGTAGCGGAGCACTAAAGTGCTCCATTCGATTTTTTATATATCAAATAAAATGGAGAACACGTAGCGGAGAACTACAGTTCTCCATTAATTTTTATACAATTATATGGAGCACTTTAGTGCTCCGCTACAAAAATGATGAAATCCGTCCCCTTTGTCGCATAAAAACGGAGCACTTTAGTGCTCCGCTACGTTTATTCATTATTTAATATATCATTTTCTAAATCTTTTATATATTGATTTAATTCATTTTGAATCTTTGGATCATCTATTGGCAAAAGCCTGTCATTTTCAAGTATTCCAGAAAATATTTTATTGTTTCCTGATTTATCATCCGGATCCATAAACAATATGTAAGTTTTGTCATCGTTTAGGCATCCTAATTCAGCAAGCTTTAAATATGATTTTCTTTGATTGTGTTCATTATAAAGTTCGATGATATCGCTTCTCATTATTTATAATCCTTTCTTTAGTTTACGGAGAACTTTAGTTCTCAGCTACGAAAATGTATTAACGTTCATTGGCTATTAATACTGTCGCAGTAGTGTTATCTTTTCCTCTATTTATCATTTTAACAAATTCTGGAGCTCCAACTAAGTATTGAGGGGGATAAGCATCATGAGTTAATGCGTGCTCAACAAGTTTTTGAGCAAACATGTTAGGCTTTGAAGAATTGTTAATAGCTAACATAGTTTCAGTTCCTATCAAATCACTAACACCATCACTACATAATATTAATTTGTCAAAGCTGTGAGGAGGAAGATAATATGTGTCAGGAGCTAGCTCTCCATCCATTTCGTCCATTCCTAGATACTGAGTAATTTCGTTTGAACGACGATAAAATCTTAAATCGTCAGGTGATTGTAAAACAACATTATCACCAGGTCTTCTATAAACTCTTGTATCACCATCAGCAGGTCCTTTTGAATGAAGAGGGTAATAAACTTGATATGCCATTGAATGATCTTTGGTAATTTGAGTAATATTTTTACCCTTATTGTTAATAGCATAAGCTCTAGAATCACCTACATTTGAAATGAAAGTGCCATTTTTATTTGTAAGTGCACACACACATGTGCATCCAGAACGATTACCATATTCAACAGAAATTCTATGAGATATTTCTCTAAGTTTGCTATTTAATAATTCAGCAACTTGATTTTGACTTCTCATAGATGACAAAGTGGCTTCATTAGTTGAAAACCATTTTTTTAATTCTTCTACAGCTAGTTGACTAGCTTTTTCTCCGGCATCTAATCCGCCCATTCCGTCACAAACAACCATAAAGTTTAATCCGGGGAATGTGTCGCTCTTACAAATTAAACAAGAATCTTCTTGATTAGATCTATTTCCCTTAGATTGAGCAACAAATAGGTTTCTATCTATACTATCACAAGAAATAAGTTCACTAGATTGTCCGTTTAGAACTTTTGACCTAAATTGAGACAAGCCTCTATTAAACACTTTTTTAGCATAAAGAGAAGATCCTCTAGGAGTTGAAGGTTGTGAAGTAGATGACCTTTGAACTGAAGGCTGTGAAACAGATGACCTTTGAACAGGTGCTTCGTGAACAATTTCAGGTTGATCCTTATGCCTTGCTTTTAATAGTTCATTTTCTGTATACATAGAAAACTGAGATGCTATTAAATCTGAAAAGTAATCTGCTGGAGAAATGTCTTTTATAAACAATTCATTAAGCATTTTTTCAATTTCATCATAGGCAGAAGAGCTACCATCTTGTTTGGTTGAAAAATGATTTGCACCATTTTTTATTAAATCTTCAAGAACTTTAGTAGTTTCCTCAAGAGCTTTTTCCTTAGAATGGTGTGATTTAAAACGTTGTTTATACGTAGATAATAAAGCATAGTTTAATGCTGTATTAGTATTAAATCTATCATATTCATTAGAACCGCTTGCCATAGTTTCTACTGCTAATTGAACATAATTTTTTAACAATCTATGTGTACCTTTAGCACTATGCTTTTCGTTTCTAAAATCCTCTTGGCAGGCTTTTAAAAAATTACCACGTGCATCAAGAGACCTTGTAAAATATGCAAAACCAGAATCTTTAATTCCATGGAAAATTGCACTTTTAAGGTCTTTGCGTGAATATTTACTTATAGTTGTTAAAAACATATGATAAACGTCGTAATCCATTTAATACTCCTAAAATATTACAAAAATATTATATTTTAACAAAATAAGAAAATCAATATTATTGTAAAAAATAATTCAATTATTGTAAAATTATAGACTTTTAGGCCTTGAATGTGTTATAATACAAGTGATTTAAAGTATAAATTAAACACAAATGAAAGAAATAAATAATTTGCCAAAGATAAACGATTAAAATGCACAAACTGTATGTGATTTGTAGCGGAGAACTACAGTTCTCCGTCGGAGCACGTAAGTAGCCCGCTACGAAAAGTAAAAAGAAAGGATTTATCAATGGCAAATCAAGATTATTTTAAAATAACACGAGTAAAAGATGCTAATCTAAAAGAATTATTAGAAGTCCTTAATTTGTATCTTGATCAAATTTTAGATAGAGATAAAAACAATAAATATATTAAAGACTTTGGAAGTGTTAACACTTTATCACAGAGAGCTTTTAGTGATCAAGAAATAGATTTTATTTTAGATAGAGAAGAAAACGATAGATATTGGTTATCAATTGATAAGCTATATGAATTATTTAAAATCAGAAAATCACTAGATTTGCCAGAACTTAATTTGGGTAAAACAACAACAATTATTAGTAAACGAGAAATGCTTTCAATGGTATCTGCTTTTTATAAGCAATTTGGACCAGAAATAAATACTAGATACCTTAGTTGTATCCTTAATAGAATAGATAGTAATCAATCTACCTATATGTATAATTCAAATGATGGGGATATTGTTTTTGAGCAATGTCAAGATCCTATAGTAAAAGGCCAACCTGAAGTAGATGGAAAAAACGAAAGATATGTTCTTGAATTGCCTGCGTTTCATGACTTTAATGAAACCGATATATATGCTATGGATGAAATCTTAAATCCAAATGAACAATATGCGACTCCAGTAGATAGTATAACTATGGCACACGAAGTAGGCCATATGGTATATAGACCTAAAAATGGGACTAAATATAATTCTGCTTCACGAGAATTGTGGGAAACGAATGCAATTCTTATGGAGACACTATTTGAAGATTTTGTGATAGAGAATTATCCTGAATTTGAACAATATATGGATAGGTTTAGCTATGATAGATGCTTTAGCTCACTAAACCATATGGATACTGTATTTACTGTTGTATATTTAGCGCTTATGAAGAGAGAAAAGGGAGCTTCTCTTGATTATCAAGATTTAATACAGTTTTCTAATGATACAGATTTTGGAATTATTTTTGATAGTAAAAATGGCGTGGAAACTGTAGAAAACAATGTTAGATCCGTTACTTTTGTAAATGAAGAAGAATTAAGAAAAACAAAAGTGAGAGCATTAGTAGATGCCTACTTCAAACCTTTAATAGTAAATGGAATATATGTTCCTTGGAATAAAAAAATATTAAAGTTAGAAGATGAGTTTAAATTAGCATCATATGCTAATAATATAAGTTTTAGAGTAGAAGAAGGATATGCTCTTGGATCCTTATTAGTTCCATCAATAAGACAAGCCTTTTATGACTGTGATAGAGAGGAAGCGATTGAAAAATTAAAAAAATACTTCAAATTATTTGAAAATAATCAACCAGATGAAGCTTTAAAAGTATTTGGAATCGATATAGATTCTAAAGAAGGCATTGATGAAATATATGGAGATTATTTAGATTTTTTAGATGAAATAACAGACAGAGTGGGAGTAGAGATTATATATAATCCTCCAGAAGATGAAATTGAGGAAGAAGAGAAACCAGAGGAAACAAATGAAGAAATAATGTCAAGACTTTCTGATGATGATGGAACACCACACTTTGATGACTATGAAATCCCAGATGAAAAATATGCTAGAGACGATGAAGATGATGGAAGATAAAGATTAGTATCTTACTTTAATATAAAAAATCAAATTTATAAGGAAAGGAGATTTTTTATTAATGAATAGAATCATTGATTTAAAAAAGTTTTTGAGAACAGATGCAAAACTTGAAGACTTAATGCAATTGCTCAATTCTATTTTAAACCAAATTCTAAGAGATGAAAAAGAAATTGAAAAAGGAGTACCACTTAGAGAGTTTATTCAAATACCAGAATCATTAAAGGGCAAAGTACCAACAAAAACTTATCAGTTTCACTGGTTAACAACTCAGAGACTCATGGACCTTTATAGTGTTTTAAAAAAAGAAAAAGTTCCTATAATTGATTATAAAAATCCCGTTTCAATTATTTCAAAAAGAGAAATGTTGGAAATGGTTGCACAATTTTTTAAGACTATGGGAAGTGAGATAAATAGTGATTATTTAAGAAGTATGATTAATCTTCTTGATGGAAATTTTAGAACAAAAATATATGATTATGATGATACTTCTATAGAAAGAAAAAAATCATCACCACATGTAGAGCGATCTCCTGGAACAAAATTTCTTTATATGCCTTTACTTGGAGATGTTAATGATAATAACTTAAAAGTAGTGAAATCGATTCTTAATCCACATGAAAAATATGCTTCAGTAGAAGATGCTATCACTTTAGTACATGAAATGATACATTTGATGTATCTTGAAAAATATCTTGATAAATCAGGTACTAGTTCATATGATTTAAGTGAAACAGGCTCTATTTTATTTGAAACATTATTTGAAGATTTTGTTTCGAAAAAATATCCTCAATATGCACACATAATGGATATTCATAACTATAAAAGAAAACAAAATACTTATCTATATATGAGAGATGCTTATAAAGCTCTCAACATTGCAAAGTATAGAGAAGAATTGGGTAGGGAAATAAGATATGAAGATTTAGAATGCTTTGGTCGCCCAGGTATGCTAAATATAGATGTTCCGAAAGAAGTTATATATGGAAAAGATAATGTTAAAAAATATAAAGGGAAAACCATAGATTATTTTAAAGCTTTAAGAATTAAATCTCTTTTAAAAACATTTTTTGTGCCTATGGCTCAGTATCATTTAGCTAACAATGATTCAAAGATTATTACTTTAGATGAAGATGGAAGAACTAAACTAGTATCTAATGAGATTTACGTTAGACGTACTTCTCCTTATTCACTTGGTAGCTTATTTGTACCAACTATCTTAAAAAGCTTTTATGAGGGGAATAGAGAAGAAGAAATAAATAAACTAAAGCAGTATTTTAGATTTTATATGGATAATAAAACTGATGAAGCACTAGATGTGTATGGAATAACAGTTGATACTCCTGAAGGAATAGATAGAATACATCAAAATTATATGGATTCAAATAGAATGCTGATGGAAAAATTAAATTGGCTTGAAGATAAAAGAAATCCTTCAGAAAAATGGAGACAAGATTTTATAGAAGGAAAATAGATTCTTGTAGCGGAGCTACTTATATGCTCCATAATAGTTACAAAGAAAAGGATAAACAATGACAGTTGGATTTATTTCACTCGGGTGCAGCAAAAACCTTGTTGATACTGAGATGATGATAGGATTATTTAAAAAACATGGTTACACTATTGTGAATGACGCAAAAGAAGCGGAAATTATAATAATTAACACATGTGGATTTATAAAAGAAGCCAAAGAAGAGGCAATTAATACGATACTTGAAATGGCAGAGTACAAAAAAACTGGCAAATGTAAGTATCTAATTGCAACTGGCTGCTTAGTTGAAAGATATAAAGATGAGCTAATAAAAGAAATTGGTGAGGTTGATTTATTTATTAAATTTAGCGAATATGAAAATTTCTGGGATCAATTAGCTAGAACAATTGATAATCATGAAGATGATAGCAAGCTAGATTTCTTAGATAGAGAAGTTACAACTGGAGAAGATTACGCATATATAAGGGTTGCTGAAGGTTGCGATAATTTTTGCACATTTTGTGCAATTCCATATATAAGAGGAAGATTTAAATCTAGACCATTAGAAGAAATTATAGAAGAGGCGAGAAAGCTTGCTAAGAAAGGCATTAAAGAATTAATAGTAGTCGCACAAGATACATCTAAATATGGTGTTGACATATATGGAAAGTTGATGCTAAGTGAGCTACTTCATAAATTATCCGAGATTGATGGAATTGAGTGGATAAGATTTTTATACACTTACCCTGAAAATATTACAGAAGAGCTAATTAAAGAAGTTAAAGAAAACGATAAAATTTGCAAGTATTTTGATATTCCAATTCAGCATATTTCAAACAATATGTTGAAAGCAATGAATAGAAAGACTACGAGTGAAGATGTAAAATTATTAATTAAGAAGTTAAGAAATGAAATAGAGGGAGTAGCCATTAGATCAACTGTTATGGTTGGGTTCCCTGGAGAGACAGAAGAAGATTTTGAAAAGCTTTATGATTTTATTAAAGAAGCTAAGTTTGATAAATTGGGTTGTTTCATGTATTCGAAAGAAGAGGGGACAGTTGCTGCAACTTTAAAAAATCAAGTAATACAAAAGGTTAAAGCTGAAAGATTTAATAAAATCATGGAAGAGCAACAAAAGATTTCAAGAGAAGCGCTTGAGAGAAATATTGGAAAAACAATGAGAGTGCTTGCAACAAGTGAGACTATGGGAAGAACTTCAAAAGATGCGCCAGATATAGATGGAGTAGTTTTCTTTGATAAAAAAGTTACACCGCACACATTTGTAAATTGTAAAATCACAAAAGTAAAAGATTATGATTTAGTAGGAGAGGTTTAATGAACATTTTATTTGTGATTGACCAATATGATAACATTTCAAACAAAATCAGCTATTCAGCTCGAACTATGGCTAATAGTCTAAGAGAAATCGGCCATACTGTAACCATTTTGAGCACGGGCAAATTTGAAAATGACAAAGTGGTTTTGCCTAAAGGACACAGCCCATTTCTTTTAAAAAGATCAAGTGAAAGCAATGACCTAAGATTTGCAAAGCCTGAAGAAAGAATTATTAAAAGAGCATTTAAAGAACAAGATATAATTCACTTTTTTATGCCAAGCAAGCTTGGAGAAGTTGGCGTTGAAATGGCAAAGGAGATGAAAATTCCTGTGACTGCGACATTTTCAGTTAATCCGGAGTTAATTGCTGAAAACCTTGGCTTTGCTGGTAATAATAGAGTTATCAAGCATATATATAACAAATATAAAGACTTTTATGATGAATTTAACTGCATTAGTGTACCAACTTTATATTTGCAAAACAAATTGAAAAATGAATATGAATATTTCGCTGAAGTGGTTGAAATACCTAATAGTGTAAGTGAAGAGTATTCTTACAAAAAGATGGAAAAGCCAGACGAGCTTAAAGAAAAAATTGTAATTACTATGGCTGGAGCAATAGAAAAGAGAAATGGTCAAGCTGAAATAATAAAAGCGTTACAACAATCACAATATAAAGATTATTTACATTTAATATTTGCCGGAGATGGCGACAATAAAGAAAACATTGAAAACTTGTTAAATGAAAGCAAGATAAGCTATACAATTAAAGTGTTTGACAAAAAAGAGTTGATAGAGACTTTATCATACACAGATTTATTTATAGATTTATTAAAAGATACAAACGATGAAATTGCTTGTATTCAAGCAATGGCTATCGGAAATGTTCCACTAATTTCAAGAAATAATGAAATAGTGATGACAGAATTTGAATTAGATGATAGATTTATATATGATATTAAAGAAGAGGGTAGCTTAGCAAACAAAGTTGACTATTGGATTGAGCACCAAACAGAGCTAAGAAAATATAGACTTGAGTTTGCAAAAGCAATGGATAGATATAGACTTAAAAATTGCACAAACAAATTTGAAGAGATGCTTGAAAAAGAGTTTAATAAAGCACTTCAGACTTTTTAAAAATCTCTATTGACAAAAAATTATTTTAAGATTAAAATAAAAATCGAACAGAGGTTCACTGAACAAACATACGTCGAAAAGTAAACATAAATTTCGTAGCGGAGCTACTAACGTGCTCCATAAATCAGAAAATTGTTAGCAATTTAATGGAGAACTGTAGTTCTCCGCTACAAAAAAATATACAAATATGGAGGTATAAAATGAGCAGAACAAAATATTTAAATAAAACAATTGCATACACAGTTAACAAAGCAAAAATAAAAAACATTTATATCTCTATACAAAATGGTGAAGTAGTAATCAAAGCTCCATTATTTGCAACAAATAGCCAAATTGAGGAAGTGGTTGAAAGCAAAAGAGATTGGATTATGCAAAAACTTGATGAATATCAACTATCTCCAAGAAAAGTAAAAGACTATGCAGATGGTGAAAAATTCCAAATTTTAGGCGAAACATATACACTAAACATCTATTATAAAGAAATCAACAATGTTAAGCTAAATGTTGAAAACAAAAAGATTGAAATCGTTTTCCCTTTAGAACTATCTGAAAATGACAACACTGACAAAATCAAAAAGATGATAGACAAGATGTATTATATGATTGCAGAAAAAGAAGTCGAAAATGCAATGGAAAAAATTAGAAAAATGACTGGACTTGCACCTGATGCTTATGTTATAAAAAAGATAAAGTCAGCATGGGGAAAATGTTCATCAAAAAGAAAAATTACAATCAACCAAGACCTTATGATGTATAGCAGAAAAGCTATTGAATATGTTATTTTACATGAATTTTGCCATCTAAAATATTTAAACCATTCAAAGAGTTTTTGGGCAATGGTTGAAAAATATATGCCTGACTATAAAGTAGCAGAAAAGGAATTAAAGAAATAATGAAATCTAGAGGATTTGAAGTAGCAAAAGGATATGAAGATAAAAACATACACTTGCCAGCTAGGCAAACTGCAAACTCTGCAGGCTATGATTTCGAAGCAGCAGAAGATATAGTAGTGAAAAGTTATACTAAAGGCAGTGGCACAACATTAGTTCACACAGGCGTTAAAGCATATATGCTTCCTGATGAAGTTTTGTGTTTATATGATAGAAGTTCAAATCCTAGAAAAAATGGACTAGTTTTACCAAACAGCGTTGGAGTAGTTGACAGTGATTACTATGGAAACCCTGACAATGATGGTGAAATAATGTTTCAATTTATCAACATAAAAGACGAAGACACTTTTATAAAAAAAGGCGATAGAATTGGCCAAGGCGTGTTTTATAAATATTTAACAACAGATGACGACAAAGCAAGTGGCAAAAGAATAGGTGGATTCGGTTCCACAAAATAAGGAAAAATAAATGGTAATTGATATTATTGTTTGCGTTATTGCAATCGCAATACTGATTTTAACTATATTTAGATTTATAAGAACAAAATTCCCCTACCTAATTATTGAGTTGGTAGTGGAACTTGTTGGCCTTATAAGTCTTTTTATTTGCTTGGGAAAAGGCGACTTAAAATTACTTGGCTTGTATATAACTTCAATAATATTAGCAATTGTGATTCCAATAATTTTTTATTTGATTGAAAAATGGGTTATTAACTTAAATGATTTATATTATCTAATAAAAGCTAAGAAGAATAAAGAAAACTATAAAGAGATTTTAATAAAAGGACTTGATAAAAATCCAAACAGTTTTATTTTAAACAAAAGACTTGCAAAATACTATTTTGAAAACAAGGAGTTTGAAAAAGCCGAAGATATCTATTTAAAACTAATTGATTTAAAACCAAATGACATTAATTTGCATGTTGAAATTGCGAATATGTTATATGAGGGAGAAAATACTAAGCAAAGTGTTGAACTATTGAGGATGACACTTGATAAAAAGCCGGGCTGTTTAGAAGCAAGCAAACTTTTGGGAACCATATTATATGAAACTGGAGAATGCAAAGAGGCTATAAATGTTTTAAATGTTGCTTTGCAAAATAACCCATCTTGCTATGATTTGTATTATATGCTTGGAATGACTTACACTAAATTAAATGATTTTAATAGTGCTGAAAAATATTATAAAAAAGCGGCAACTATTAATGGATACAAGGATTTGGCTAATTTAAATCTTGGCCAAATAGAACTGATTTTTAGAGACTATGATGCAGCAGAAGAATATTTTATGAAAACAATTGATTGTGATGATGATGTGATTACTGCAAATGCTTATTTAAACATTGCAAAAGTCAAAATGATTAGACGTAATATTCCACAAGCAATACAGTATGCTGAACTTGCTGTTGAGATTTATCCTAAAATAATCAATAAGTTTGAAAAAGATGATACATTGAGAATTATCCTTCCAAAAGTTAAGATGGATAGAGCAAAGAAAAATAAAGTGGTAAATACTAAAGTGACTGAAACTCAACAAGAAACAATAGATCACTTGGGCAAAACCTTTGAAAAAGTTGAAAAACTAACAGAGTCAATTCCAGTTGAAGAAAGAGAAATGGAAGAGGACGAACAAGAACAACAAAACGAACTAAACAAAAAATAATTATCGTAGCGGAGCACTACAGTGCTCCATTTTTATTTTCCGCAACCTTCTAAAAATTTTTATTATATCTTGACCTTAAAAATAAATAAATATAAAATATTCATAGTTATAAAATAGGAGTTAGTGTAGATGTTTAAAAGTGAGAGAGGAATATCTCAAGTTGCTCTTACTATAACTATTTTTATATTGCTTATTTTAGTTGTTTTTGTGCTAATCGTTATTTCAAGAAGAAACAACACAGTTTTTTACGATAACGAAAACGATACGATAAACAGCATTACAAATGAAGAAACACCAGCAGATAATAGGATTACCGAATACCCAATAGACGAAAACACTATAGATAATCTTATGTCGTAAATTAGTTATATTAAGACATACAAAAGAAAAAGGAAAGAAATGAATATTTTATTTTACGTGTTATTATTTATACTAGGCATATTTGTCGGAGGCTTTTTAACAAAGGTTATACATAGATTTCCAGTTAAGCAAAATTTGTTAAAAAAAGCTTACTGTCCTTATTGCTTAGATGATTTAAAATTTTGGGAAACAATTCCATTAATTGGATATTTAGTATTAAAAGGAAAATGTGGCCACTGCCAACATAAGATAAACCCTAAATACTTTTTTATAGAGTTAATTACAGGAATTTCATTTGTTTTTATTGGTTTGTTTAATGGATTATTTATAAATGAGTTTAATCCAGACCAAATAATCACAACGATTTTTTCAATATTGTTTGTAACTTTACTTATTACAATTGGGTTTATAGATTTAGAAAATAGATATATCGATGACAGACTTATGATTTATGGATTTGTTATTGCATTACTAAATAATGCTTATAGTTATTATAGTGATCCAGAGTATAGCTTAAAAAGAGTTATATTTTACTTAATTTTAGTTACTTTTCTTTTATTTATTGACATCAGAAGAGGAAAGAAAGGTAAGTATAGTGAATATTTAATAAATATAATTTTTACGATTGTAATTATTGATTTGTTTGTATATGAGACAATCGCTATATACACAATTTCGTTTACTTTGATAATATTTGCAATTTTCAATCTGATGAAAGCAATTCAAAAAAAGAGAAAGAAAGAAAAGAAAACAAAGTTAGACAAAATAAAAAAATATCCATTTGCATTTTTCTTATGTATGGCAAATCTAATAACACTATTAGAAGTAACAATCGAAAACTTAATTGCATAAATTTTTTGTAGCGCAGACCAGTGGTCTGCGTTTAAATTGTATGTAACTTGATTTTTCGCAGCGTAGCTACTTACGTGCTCCATAAAAAATAAGCTACCATATTGGTAGCTTATTTTTATAATCATTATTTTTTACTATCATCATTGTTATTATTATCATTATTTAACCCAAGCATTGTATTAAGCAAATTATCAATTCCATTTGCATCAAACTCTTCATCGTCAATTGTAATAGGAGCTTTAGGCTCTTGTGTTTCAACTGGTTTTGGTTCCTCAACCTTAGGCTGCTCAACAACAGGTCTTGGAGTTTCTTCAACTTTTGGTGTCTCAATAACTGGAGGCTTAACTTCTTCAGTTTTTGGTGGCTCAAGTTCTATTACTGGAACTTCTGGTTCACTTTTTGTGTCTTCATCAACAGAAATAGTGCTTAATAAATCTTCAATATTTATATCATCTTTTGAAGGAGCAGGTGGAGTAGGTTCCGCCTTTTTTTCTTCAACAGGCTTTGCAGGTGGTTCATTTTTAGGAGCCTCAGTTTGAGGAGCAGGAGTAGTATTCACTGGAGTATTTACAGGTGGCTTAGCTTCTTCTTTGACAACTGGAGGCCTTGAAAATTTTGGTACAAAGATGTTTTTGTTATTTTCAGGCAAATTTAAATCATGTGAATCTATAAGAAAATTATCTTTAACTTCAGAAATATTGTAGTTTGGCTCTGAACCTTCAACTACTTCAAATGGTTCTTCATTATTTTTATTCTCGTCCATAATCACATCACGTAAGGAATTACGCATCTCCTTTCCATAATTATGCCAATTATACAATTACAATTTACAAAAAACAAGGGGGCACTTTTGGAAAAGGGGACGGTTCTCTTTTCCAACTTCTGGAAAAAGGGACAGGTTTCATTTCATTTTTCGAATCTGAGCACTGAGTGCTCCATAACAAATGTTTGACTTGTTTTCAAAATAAGTGCTATAATCAAAACCATAAGGAGCAATATGGACAAGGAAAAACTTAAGGGAATAATTGAAAGCATTTTATTTGCGAGCCGGAAGAGTTGTCACTGCTGACGAACTTTCTGGTTTACTTGAGATAAGTAAAAAAGATCTTTCACGGAATAATAGAAAATTTAAAAAATGATTATAGCAAAGAAGGTAGAGGCCTTTCTATTGTTGAAGTAGAGGGCGGATATCAACTCGCCACAAAAAAAGAATACTATGAGTATTTATTCCCAATTTTTGATAAAAGAATAAAACCAAAACTTTCAAATCAAGCTATGGAAGTGTTGGCTATTATTGCATATAATCCAAGAATTACAAGAAGCGAAATCGATGACATAAGAGGCGTTGATAGTAGTGGATCAATGTATAAACTTTTAGAATATGACTTGATTGAGACTGCTGGTAAATCTGACTTACCAGGTAAGCCAATGACTTACAAAGTAACAGAAGAATTTTTAAAAACTTTTGGATTAAAGAATTTACAAGAATTACCAGAGTTACCTAAGTTTAAGCTTGATTCAAATAGACAAATTGTAATTGATGAGATACCTGTTGATGAAGAAAGGGTAGAGGCAGAAGAGTTTATAGATAATGAACTAAAAAAAGACGAATAAAAAAACTCAGTCATTATTTATGGCTGAGCATTTTATTTATTATCTGATATTTTTTTCATTATTTCTGGATATAATTTTCCAGCATTGTCTTTCCAATTTTTGATTATTTTTTGAGCTTCTTCTCTAGAGTACGCAATTGTTTTAAGGCAGAATAGAGTTTCATTATTTTCAATTATTTTTAGCTTTACTTCAAACTCGTTTTCACTAAATGGAGTTGATTCAGCTACAATAGATTCAGTATTTTTTACCTTTTCGACATCTTGTTTTAAATTGGTGTCTGCTTTTAATTTAACAATACCGGGAAGAATGTCAATTGTAAGTGTTAAAGTTTTTTTACCGGCTTTACTAATTTGATATAAATCACCATTTTCGGTGGTAGTGTGTATAATGTAGTTTGCATCCATCAAATCCAATAAAAATTGTTCGAAGTAAAAGTAATTTAAATCAATGCATGATAAAACTAGGCTGTATAAACCATCGTTTGAGATTGGTTTACCAACTTTGTCTAAAATATATAAAATTAGGACTTTGTTTTCAGCTAGTACTTCGCTGTTTTCGGTGATTTTCATAATACCACACATTCAATTTTATAAATTTCGTTTCGATTATATCATAGCATTTTTAAAAAATCTACCAGAAAAAGAGGAAAAAATGAGAATTAGATTTAAGAAATGGGCAAGGCCCGAATTAGAAGAGAGTCCTTTTTATGAGGACAATCCAGAGAATTTTAAAAATAAATGGAGAAGTAAGTTCCTTAAAGAAGCTGAGCTTCATGTTGAGCTTGGTTGTGGTAAAGGGGGCTTTGTTGCTCAGGCTGCAACTAAGTACCCTGAAAACAACTACATGGCAATTGATATCACTGATGCCATGCTAGGGTTAGCTAAAAGGAATGTAGAGAAGGCATTTGGAATTCGTACAACTATTGATAAAGAAGAGATTGAAAATGAAGTTGAAAAAGAAAAAGCTGTTAAAAATGTAATGCTTGTTAGATACGACATTGCAAGGATTTTAGACATCTTTGGCGAAGAAGATAAAATTGATAGAATCTACATTAATTTTTGTAATCCTTGGCCTAAGGCAAAACACAATAAAAGAAGATTAACTCATACAGTGCAACTTATACAATACAAAAAGATTTTAAAACCTGGTGGTAAAATTTACTTCAAAACTGATGATGACGGGCTATTTAAAGATTCACTTGAATACTTTAAAGAGTCTGGATTTGAGCTTGAAAAAACTACTTATGACTTAGCTAGTGAAGACAACTTTTGGGGTGACATCGAAAACATAAAAACAGAGCATGAGAATATGTTTGAACAAGATGGCATTAAAATTAAGGCATTAATAGCAGTTAGCAAATAAGAAAAGAGGTGGAAGATGACATATGATGACTTATTAAAATCTCACTTAAAATTTGGCACAACTCAAGATGATATAGTTAAAAAACTTGGATATGAAAATATTTTAGAAAATGTTGTGATTGCCCCTTGGTGGGAACATGATATGTTTGATAATTTCAATTTCAAAGTGGAGAAAGTTTTTGACAAAATTTATAATTTTTATAGAGATGATATCTCATTTTCTTTTATTGAGTTAAAAGAAATAGGCGCTCCGGTTATGATGGAATATGTGTTGCCATTAGAGTTAACCGAGTGCAAAAACCTGGTGTTCGTTGGTTCTGCTGGCTCATTAGATGAAAACATTAACATAGGTGACATAGTAATTCCAGAGTACTCAATTTGTGCTGATGGAGCTTCAAGATTTTTAAATGATAATCTAGAAGATGAGTTTTTAAAGAAAGAATATCCACCAAAAGATTTTACAAATAATATGATTGAAATCCTTGAAAAAGAGGGAATCAAATATCACCGTGTACCTAACTTTAGCCTTGATACAATATTTGCGCAGTTTATTCATATTGATAAAATCATTGGAATGGGTGCAAAAACAATAGAGATGGAAACCGCAAATTTGTTTAAATGTAGTGAATTGCTAGATATAAATATCTCTGCAATATTTGGTGTGTCAGACAATACAGTTTTAAAGAAATCATTGTTTAGTGGAAGAACTGAGAAAGACCGCAAAAAAAGACATAAGACCAGATGTGAAACTATCCCAAAAGTGGTGTTAGAATTGTTTAAAAAAGGTTAATTGAAAAAAGGGGATGGAATCAATGGAAATATATTATATAAAATTGATTTGAATGGAAAAATGAGGTAATAATATGCAATTATCAGATATTGATATCGAAATACACAAATGCAATTTGTGTGGTAATATGATTGAAAAGTTTCCAAATAGTAAGACAGTATCAATAGGTAAAAGAAATGATATAGTTATACTTGGCGAAGCACCTGCAAATAATGGGTGGAGAAAAAGTGGTGTTGCATGGCATGATATAAATCAAAAACTATTACCTTCTGGTGTAGTCCTTCAAAAGCTTTTGGACGAAATCAATTTAAAAATAGAAGACACATATTTTTTAGAAGCGATAAAGTGTTATCCAAAAAATAGAAAGTATTTAAATAAATGTAGTGAAAATTGTAAAAAATACTTATTTAAACAACTGAAAATAATAAAACCAAAAATAGTATTAACATTAGGTGATGCAGCAACTAAATCTATTTT
>JAEEGL011096664.1_pt1 | contig 19190 bp, 12 predicted proteins | sample 9134231 | NCBI WGS metagenome assembly JAEEGL01 (sample SAMN16246548, study PRJNA631951) | gut metagenome | biome: gut microbiome; feature: rumen; material: fiber-attached | host: Bos | place: Iran: Karaj | collected 2018-10 | reverse complement strand
CCCTCATCATTGCCTACAGCCCTTGTATCAACCACGGTCTGAAGGCCGGCATGGGTCTGAGCCAGAAGGAAGAGAAGCTGGCCGTCGAGTGCGGTTACTGGCACCTCTACCGTTACAACCCGGCTCTGGAAGGCACGGACAAGAACCCGTTCACCCTGGACAGCAAGGAACCCGACTGGACCAAGTTCCAGGACTTCCTCAAGGGTGAGGTCCGCTTCGCTTCCCTGTACAAGATGTTCCCGGACCAGGCCGATGAACTCCTCGCCAAGACCGAAGAGTTTGCCAAGGTTCGTCTGAACACGTACAAGCGTCTCGCCGGCAAATAATCGCGTGGATACAACTGACTTAGAGTCAGTGCTTTAACAGATTACCCCTAGGTGAAATCGCCTAGGGGTAACTGTTTATAATAAAGATTATCAATTACTTACACCCACACGTCTTATTTACTAAACACGCTGTTGAAGGCGTTGTTGGCCAGATCGTAGGACTGCTGGATACGGCGGGCGTAGCCCAGGAATATCTCCCCGGAGGGCGACAGGCGCACTTCCCTGCCCCTTTGGAAGAGCTCTACGCCAAGGGCATCTTCCAATGCGGCAATCTGCGAACTCACGGCCGGCTGGGTGAGCCCCAGTATCTTGGCGGCCTTGGTAAAATTCCGTTCTTTTTCCACCTCCAGAAAGGCCCGGATTTTGCTGTCTTCCAACATACCTAAAAAGATTCTGATTCTTAATACAAAAATAAGTAAATTTGTTTGGAATATAAAAAAATGTTTCTACCTTTGCGGTGTACTATTAAACTAATACACATTTAAGCTGAATAACTATTTTCTTAACCATTATTATAAATGAAAAGAATTTTTCTAGTTTTCGGTGCGCTGGTCATGACCGCCCTGACGGCCCTGGCCCAGCAGCCCACCCGTGAGCAGATGGAGGCTTACATCTCCCAGATGCCCAAGCTCCCTAACTCCGACCAGGTCCGTATCGGCCACCTGGACAACGGTCTCACTTACTACATCCGTCACAATGAACTGCCCAAGGGCCGTGCAGAATTCTACCTGGCCACCAATGTAGGTGCCATTGAGGAAGAATATCCCGCCCAGGACGGTCTGGCTCACTTCCTGGAGCACATGTGCTTCAACGGAACCGAGCATTTCCCGGACAAGACCATCCTCAACTACCTGCGTTCCATCGGCGCCGAATTCGGCCGCAACATCAACGCTTCCACCGGTTTTGAGGAAACCCAGTACATGCTCAACAACATCCCTGTAGAGCGTGAAAGCGTAGTGGACTCCTGCCTCATGATTCTGTGCGACTATTCTCACTTCGTGCTCAACGAGCCCAAGGAGATCGATGCCGAGCGTGGCGTTATCATCGAGGAACGCCGCACCCGCCGCAACGCTGCCTGGCGCACCATGGAGGCCTCTCTCCCCTACTACTTCGGCCCCGACTCCAAGCAGGCTTCCTGCACCCTAATCGGCACTCAGGAGCACCTGGAGACCTTCAAGCCCGAGAGTCTGGTAGCCTTCTACCACACCTGGTACCACCCCGGCAACCAGGCCGTCATCGTTGTGGGTGACGTGGACGTGGACCGCACCGAGGCCAAGATCAAGGAAGTCTTCGGCATCATCCCCGCCAAGGAGAATCCCGTTGCCAAACCCATCCAGACCATCGCCAACCATGCTGAGCCCCGCGTAGGTGTCATCACCGACCCGGAAACCACCAGCCCCAGCGTGGAAGTGTTCTGGCACAGCGAGGCCATGCCCGAGTCTGTGAATGCCACCGTCCTGGGCCAGGCTACCGAACTCATCAAGGACGTGATCAGCATGGTTATGCGCGAGCGTTTCAACGACATCACCTCCAAGCCCGGTTCTTCTTTCCTGAGTGGCAACTTCGGTGTCAGCAGTCTCATCTACGAGGACATCGATGTAGCCGGCGGTTCGGTAGACCTGAAAGAAGACAACATCCTGGGAGGCTTCCGTGACTACTACACCGAAGTCGTCCGCCTCAAGCGTTACGGCATCACCGACGCCGAGTTCAACCGCGTCAAGGCCGACTATCTGTCTATGCTGGAAACCCGCGTCAACCGCGCCAGCACCCGTCAGAACGCCGAATTCATCTACCCGATTATTTCCAACTTCTTCGACAAAGAGCCCCTTATGGAGCCCGCCGACGAACAGGAACTTGTCCAGGCCCTCCTCGGCCAGGTAAACACTACTGCCATCAACCAGGCCGCTGCCCAGCTTTGGGACGGCAACAACCTGGTCGTCGTTTACAACGGCCCTGAGAAGGAAGGCATTGCCACTCCTACCGCCGAGCAGCTGCTCCAGGTAATGGCCGAGGTAGACGCCTCTGAAATCAGCGCCCCCGAAGGTGAGGATATTCCGGATGCTTTCCTGGATCCCGCCAAGCTCAAGGGCTCTCCCATCGCCAAGACCGGCACCACCATCTACGGCGCCCAGGAATGGACCCTCAAGAACGGTGTAAAGGTCATCGTCTATCCTACCGACCTGCAGAAGGACCAGATCCTCTTCAACATTGTCAAGGAAGGCGGTATGTCCCTGGTGGCCGATGAAGACATGGCTTCCTTCGACGACAACATCATCTCCCTGTTCCAGAGCAACAGCGGTATTTCCTCCTTCTCCGGCACCACCGTGGCCAAGATGCTCACCGGCAAGAACCTGAACGTTTCGCCTTACTTCGACCGTCTGCAGAATGGTATCAACGGTAACAGCACCGTCAAGGACTTCGAGACCGCCCTGCAGCTCGTTTACCTCCTCTGGACGGATCCCCGTTTCGATCCCGAAGAGTGGCAGAACGGCATCAACCAGATTACCTCCGTTCTCCCGAACCTGGTGAACCAGCCCAACTACAAGCTCCAGTCCGAGCTTTACAAGACCCTCTACGGCAATCATCCCCGCCGTCAGATGCTCTCTCAGGAGACCATTGACAAGGCCAGCCTCGCCGTTGTGGAGAAATACTACAGAAAACTCTTTGCCGATGCCGCCGGCGCCACCTTCGTGGTAGTGGGTGACGTGAACCCCGAGGCCATCAAGCCACTGGTAGAGAAATACATCGGCTCCCTGCCTAAGGGCAAGAAGCCTCTCCAGTGGGCCGAGACCAACGAGTACATCGTGAACGGCCGCAACGAGAATGTCTTCAGCGTAGACATGCAGACTCCCAAGAGCACCGTCCTGCAGGTCTGGAGTGCCTTCATTCCGTTCACCTTCGACACCGACGCCGCCCTGGATGCCATTTCCTACATCCTGGATATGCGTTACACCGAGAGCCTCCGCGAGGAGGAAGGCGGCACCTATGGCGCCAGCACCGCTGCCCAGATTTCCCGCCGTCCCAAGTCCCAGGCCCTCATCCAGGTGTACTTCGACTGCAAGCCCGCCCTCTGCGACAAGCTCCGTGAGTTGGCTATCGCCGGAATCAAAGACATGGCCGAAAATGGTCCTACCGAAGAGGAAGTGAACATGGCCAAGCTGAATCTCCAGAAGAACCTCCCGGAAAGCCGTCAGCGCAACAGCTGGTGGAGAAACGGTATCGAGCAGTATGTCACCTATGGCCAGGATCGCGACGCCGAGTATGAGGCTGCCGTGAACGACCTCAGCAAGGAAAGCATCCAGAACGTACTGAAGTCCATCGTGGCCCAGGACAACTTCACCGAACTGGTGATGAAGCCCGCCGCCACCGCCGAGGCTGAATAATCACTAACGTCCCCAAAGGCCGGCTTCTGCCGGCCAGTCCCTCTCCCGCCCCCGAGGGGATGGGGGTAACGTGAATAAAGTTGCGAAGGGTGGATTGTGCGATAGTGCAACTTTAGGAGGGATTTAGGGAGGGGGCAACGTGAGCAAATTAAAAAGGCTACGCAAACGCGTAGCCTTTTTTGACGAAGTCATTACCAAGGCTTTATGCCTCGGTAATGGCTTCGTTGGGGCAGGTTCCTTCGCATGCACCGCAATCGATGCACTCGTCGGCGTTGATCTTGTAAGAGGCATCACCGGCGGTGATGGCGCCCACAGGGCAAACTTCTGCACAGGAGCCGCAAGAAACGCAAAGCTCGGGGTTGATCATTCTAGGCATAGTTTAAATCTTTTATTGTTGTTGTGTTCTATTCTTAGGGCACGAAGATAGGCATTATATTTGAAATTCAAAAGAAGAGTGACTAACTTTGTAAGCATGAAAGCTATGTTTTGGACCCTTCTTCTGGCCGCAGGCATCGCGTCCTGTGGCTCCCGGAATGCAAATAGCGCGCCAGTTGTGGAACTGGTGCCCGTAGAGGACAGCCAGGCCCCCGCAACGGTGGTCTTCGACAAAACCGTACACGATTTCGGGGACGTGAGTGTAACGGACGGTCCCCTCACCTGTACCTTCACCTTTACCAACGAAGGTTCGGACCCCATCAGCGTCTACGAGGTAGTCTCGTCCTGCGGCTGTACGGACGTCCAGTGGACCAAAGGAACCCTGACCAAGGGCCAGAGCGGTACCATTTCGGCCACTTATAAGAACCAGGACGGCGCCAAGCCTTTCGACAAAACGCTTACCGTCTACATATCCGGCCTCAAAAGACCGGTGGTGTTGCGCCTGCGAGGCGTAGTTCACGAGAAAAAGAAATCCCTGAGCGAGCTCTACGGAGCCCAAAAGCTCGGGGATTTTGGTCTCAAGGCCCGTCAGTTCAAGACCGGCACCCTCAAGCAGGGCCTCTCCGTAAGTGAAACCGCCCCCGTAGCCAACCTGGGCAAAAAGCCGCTCCAGGTCACCTGGGCCGATGTCTCCCCCCAGCTCACCGTCTCCGTAGATCCCAACCCCATCCCTGCCGGCAGCACCGCAACGCTAAGCTTCACCATCAAGGCCGACAGCGCCCTCTACGGAAAAACGGTCTATACTGCAACGCCCGTCCTCAACGGCAGGAAGGCCGAAGCCCCGCTGGAAGTATCGGCCTTTACGCAGGAGAATTTCTCTTCCTGGAGTGCCGACAAGCGAGACGAGGCGGCCCTTCCCGTCTTCGACGCCAGCACCGTAAACCTGGGAATCATCCGGCAGGACACCCCGCAGGAAGCCGTCTTCCTCTGCACCAACAAAGGCAAGACGCCCTTCCATATTTATAAGGCCGATGTGGAAAGCCCCGCCCTCAAGGCCGTCTCCCTGCCTGACGTAACCGCGGGCGCCCAAGAGAAGGTGGTGTTCAGGCTGGACCCGTCCGCCCTCCCAAAAGGAGAGTGCGTTATCATGATTTCCCTTACCACCAACTCTCCCCTCCGCCCCCTCGTTAACCTATTTGTAGCAGGAGAAATCAGATAATTTTAGTATATTTGTAGGTTAATTAGAAACGAATGGCTGAGACTGTAAATACTACCTACAACGACGATTCCATCCAGACCCTGGAATGGAACGAGCATATCCGGCGGCGTGCCGGTATGTACATCGGCCGCCTGGGAAATGGCGACCGCCAGGGCGATGGTATCTACGTTCTTCTGAAAGAAATTGTGGATAACTCCATCGACGAGTTTTCCATGGGATTCGGCAAGCGCATCGACATCACCATCGAAGACAAGACCGTGACCGTGCGTGACTATGGCCGTGGCATTCCGCTGAACAAAGTGGTGGATGCAACCTCCAAGCTCAACACCGGCGGCAAGTTCGACGACACCAACTTCAAGAAGAGCGTGGGTATGAACGGTGTGGGTACCAAGGCCGTGAATGCCATGTCGGTAGATTTCTACGTTGCCTCCTACCGCGAGGGTCAGTGCTCGTATGCCCACTTCAGCCGGGGCATCCTGCAGGAAAGCGCCATCGTTCCCTCCAACGAGAAGAACGGCACGTTCATCCGTTTCACACCGGACGAGGAGATGTTCAACGACTTCTCTTTCCACATGGAATTTGTGGAAACCATGGTCAAGAACTACTCCTACCTTAAGAAAGGCCTCACCCTTAACCTTAACGGCACCCCGTACAAGAGCGAAAACGGCCTGCTGGACCTGGTGAACGAGAACATGAGCGAGACTCCGCTGTATCCCCTCATCCACCTGGAAGGAGAGGATATCGAGATCGTGCTCACCCACGGCAACAGCTATGGTGAGAATATCGCCACCTTCGTGAACGGTCAGAATACCCGTGACGGCGGCACCCACCTGGCCGCCTACCGTGAAGCCATCGCCAAAACCTTCAAGGACTTCTTCAAGAAAGACTACAAGCCCGAAGACATCCGTCAGGGCATTGTGGGCGCCATCTCCATCCAGATCCAGGAGCCCATCTTCGAAGGCCAGACCAAGACCAAGCTGGGTTCCACATACATGTGGGAGAAGCAGGTTAAAGGAACCGACGGCACCTCGTCCGTAGACCGCGGACCTACCATCCGCACCTTCGTGAACGATTTCGTCACCAAGAACCTGAACGACTACCTCCATATGCATATGGAGATTGTCCCCATCATCGAAGACAAGATCAAGGCCTCCCAGGCAGAGCGCGAAGAGATTGCCGGCGTGCAGAAAAAATCCCGCGAACGTGCCAAGCGTACGGCGGTTTACAACCGCAAACTGAGGGACTGCCGCTACCATTTCTCGGACAACAAGTTCCCCAAAGGCATGGAAGACCAGCGGGAGAAGACCTCCATCTTCATCACGGAGGGCGACTCTGCAAGCGGTACCATCACCAAGGTGCGCAACGCCAACAACCAGGCCGTCTTCTCCCTCCGGGGAAAGCCCATCAACTGCTTCAAGGAAAGCCGCAAGAGGGTGGCCGAAAACGAGGAACTCAACCTCCTCATCGCCGCTCTGGGCGTGGAGGAAGATCTGGAGAACCTGCGCTACAACAACATCATCGTAGCAACCGATGCCGATGACGACGGCATGCACATCCGCATGCTGGTGCTCACCTTCATCATGAAATACTACCCGGAGCTCATCCGCCGCGGGCACGTCTATATTCTCCAGACTCCCCTGTTCCGCGTCCATAACAAGAAAGAGCGCCGCTACTGCTACTCCATCGAGGAGCGTGACAAAGCCGTCAAACAGCTCAAGACCGGCGTGGAAATCACCCGATTCAAAGGTCTGGGAGAAATCTCCTCCGACGAGTTCGTGGATTTCATCGGAGAGAACATGAGGCTGGACACGGTTAAACTGGCCGATGAAGAATCCATCTCCACCATCATGGAATTCTATATGGGCATCAACACCTACGAACGCCAGCACTTCATTATGGACAACCTCCGTAGCGAAAAGGAGCTGGAAGATGTAAACATCTAAGCTTATGGCTAAAAAACACAACAAAACAACGGTCAACCCCCGCTGGGCCAAGTTCTGCGGCTGGTGGCTGCGTAAAATGGGCTGGGAAACCGTTGGCGGTCCCATGAAAGAGCCCAAGGCCATTGTACTGGGCGTGCCCCACACAACGGTATGGGATTTCCTCGTATCCTACCTTTTCTATACCCAGTTTGGAAAAGTGGCCCACATCATGGTTAAAAAGGGCTTCTTCTTCTGGCCCCTCGGCCCCATCCTCAAAGCCTGCGGCGCCATCCCCACGGATCTCAGCAGCCCGGCCACCACGGTCAAGAGCGTGATCAGCGCCATGGAGGATGTGGACGAATTCCACCTGGCCCTGGCACCAGAAGGATCCCGTTCCCTGGTCAAACGCTGGAAGAACGGATATCACCTCATTGCCAAAGCCACAGGAGCCACCGTTTACCTCGGATATTATGACTGGGGCCGCAAGCGCATCAGCGTGGGAGAGCCCTTTGAACTGACGGACGACGCCAATGCCGACATGCAGCGTATCTACGACCATTATCGGCCCTTAGGCCTGGAAGGCTACCACAAGGATCAATTCGCCGTCCCTGAATCTAAATAGTTTTTTATGGCAAAAAGAATCAAGAGCCCGTACAAAGCCTGGCGCAAATACCGCAACCGCGAAAACACCTGCACCACCCTTCACAAGGTCTTTGACTACGCCACCACCAATTACGCCAAAAGAGTCGCCTACCAATTTGTAGATGGCGGCCAGAAATACACTTACGAGGAGTTCCGCCGCAAGGTCAACCAGCTTTCCATGCGCATGACGCGCTTCGGAATCAAGCACGGAGACCGCGTGGCCATCATCTCCCAGAACATGCCCAACTGGGTAGTGGCCTTCTTCAGTGCCACGAATTTCGGCCGTGTAGCCGTTCCCATCCTGCCGGACAGTTCGGAGACGGAACTCACCAACATCCTGAACCACTCCGAGTCCAAGGTGCTGTTCATCTCGCAGAGGATGATGCCCAAACTCAGCGATGAGTGCCGGCAGAAACTCACCCTCATCATTGACATCGAGACCTTCGAGTTCATCAAGAAGGAAAAGGACGATTTCAAATGCAACGGATGGGTCAAGGATCCTCAGCCCGACGACCTGGCCTGCATCATCTACACCTCCGGCACCACTGGAAAGGCCAAGGGTGTGATGCTGAGCCACCGCAATATCTGCAGCAACCTGGCATCGGCCTTCAAAGCCCAGCCGGCCTTCCGCAAGGACCGCTTCCTGAGCATCCTGCCGGCCGCCCACGCGTATGAGATGAATGTTTCCACCATCTATTCGTTCTACGTGGGTGCCACCTGCTACACCCTTCAGAAACCGCCGACTCCCACCATCCTCCTCAAGGCCATGAAGGAGGTGAAGCCCACCATCGTGTGCTCCGTCCCCCTCATCATCGAGAAGGTGGTCAAGAACAGCGTCCTTCCCACCATCCAGAAGAGCCGCGTGCTCTCCTGGGCCGATGAGCACATCCCGCACATCCTGCGCCGCTTCATCGGCAAGCGCATGGTGAAGACCTTCGGCGGAAAGCTGGTGTTCTTCGGCATCGGCGGCGCCAAGCTGGATCCGGCCGTGGAGCAGTTCCTGCGGGACTGCCACTTCCCCTATGCTGTGGGCTACGGCCTCACGGAGACCGCTCCCCTCGTGTGCAACCTCATGGTGCACAAGAGCAAGGGCGTCGGTTCCATCGGCCCTGCCTCCTACAAGGTGGAAATCCGCCTGGATAATGTGAATCCGGCAAACGGAGAGGGAGAAATGGTGGTGCGCGGAGACAATGTGATGCTGGGATACTACAAGGACCCGGAGCGCACCCTGCAGGTCCTGGACGACGAAGGCTGGTTCCACACCAACGATGTGGCCACCGTGGACGAAGACGGCTACTACTATATTAAGGGCCGCCTTAACAACACCATCCTGGGCCCTTCCGGAGAAAACATCTATCCGGAGGAAATCGAGCAGGTCATCAACAACATCGAAGGCGTGGAAGAATCGCTGGTGATGGAGCGCGACGGCAAGCTGGTGGCCCTGGTGAAGTTTACGGACAATGCCATCGACTGGAACCAGAGTACGGAAGACAAGTGGTTTGAGGAGCTGGAAGCCCGCAAGAATGCCATTATGGAATGGGTGAACAAGACCGTTGGCAAGAACTCCAAGATTGGCGAAGTGGATGCCATGAAGGAGCCCTTCGAAAAGACGGCTACCCAGAAAATCCGCCGCTTCCTGTACAAAGACTCCCACGGAGACGAGCCTCAAAAACCGTCCTCTAAAGAATAATTAATAACCCTCGGCGTTACGGCCGAGGGTTATTGTTATTGAGGGGAGAATTTCGTAAGTTTGTAAATCAAACCCTTTTGTTATGACACGAAAACTCCTTTCCCTTTGTGCAGCGGTCCTGTTTCTGGCAGCGTGTGGCAGCCAGAAGACAGGCGGCGTCATTGAACTGCCGGTGCCTCAGCGGCCGGCGGGACAGCAGGATATGATTCAGTTTGCGGCCGAACCCATTGCCGACGTTGGCATTGGCGTAGTGGGCCTGGGTATGCGTGGAAGCGACGCCGTAGAGCGCCTTAGCTTTGTACCCGGATGCCACGTGGCCGCCGTCTGCGACCTCCTTCCGGAGCGTGCACAGGCCAGCATCCAGTATCTGAATGACAAAGGCATCGAGGCCCATTCCTACAGCGGGGAGGAGGAGTCCTACAAAGCCCTCTGCGAAGACCCGGCGGTAGATCTGGTGTACATCTGCACGGACTGGCTGCACCACGTTCCCGTGGCGCTCTATGCCATGGAACAGGGAAAGCACGTAGCCATCGAGGTGCCATCGGCCGAAACCCTGCAGGCCTGCTGGGACTTGGTGAATACCTCCGAGCGCACGCGCAAGCACTGCATGATTCTGGAGAACTGCTGCTATGATTTCTTTGAACTCACGGCCCTCACCATGGCCCAGGCGGGCGTTTTTGGAGAAATTATCCATGCCGAAGGGGCCTATAACCACAACCTGGATCCCTTCTGGAAGGCCTACTGGAACAACTGGCGCCTGGACTTCAACAGCAAGAACCGGGGAGACCTCTACCCTACCCACGGTTTCGGCCCGGTCTGCCAGGCCCTTGACATCCACCGCGGAGACCGCCTGACCACCCTGGTAGCCATGGATACGGACCCGTTCAACGGTCCCAAACACGCCAAGGCGGCCGGCATGGAAGACAAGCCGTTTGCCCACGGAGACGTAACCATGACCATGCTCCGTACGCAGAAGGGCAAGACCATCCTCATCGAGCACGACGTGATGACCCCGCGCCCGTACAGCCGCATGTACCAGCTGGTGGGAACGGACGGCTATGCCGAGAAGTATCCCGTCCAGGGTATCTGCCTCAGGAACGAGGGTTCCGAAAACGTGGATTACCAGAATCTGGGCGGTGAGAAGACCTACCGCGGAGAGGCCCTGGAGGCCATTATGGCCCAGTATCAGAGCCCCATCCTCACTCCTGAATTAGTAGCCAAAGCCAAGGAAGTGGGCGGCCACGGCGGCATGGACTTCATCATGGACTACCGTCTTATCTACTGCCTTAACAACGGCCTGCCGCTGGATATGGATGTCTACGACCTGGCCGAATGGTGCTGCGTGGCCGAACTCTCCCGCATCTCGCTGGAGAACGGATGCGCCCCCGTTGCCGTGCCGGATTTCACCCGCGGCGGCTGGAACAAAGTGAACGGATTCTCTTACGCCTTTGCCAAATAAACTATGAAAGACCCTAAATTCATTGCCGAACAGTTTGCCATTCAGGGGAATGTCCTGGAAGTAAAGCCCCTGGGCAGCGGCCTCATCAACGATACCTTCCGCGTCTATACCGACGGGGCCGATGACTACGTACTCCAGCGCATCAACACAGCCATTTTCAAGGATGTTGAACTGCTGCAGCACAACATCGAGTGCGCCACCGCCCACATTCGTAAGAAAGGCGGCTTCACGCTCACCTTCCTGCCCTGCAAGGCCACCGGCAAGACCTACTGGACCGACGGCGAAACCCACTGGCGCGTGTCCGTCTTCATCAAGGACTCCTACACCTACGATACCGTCAATCCGGAGTATTCCTACTATGCGGGCAAGGCTTTCGGCGCCTTCGAAGCCGCTTTGGCCGACATTCCCGACACCCTGGGAGAGACCATTCCGGATTTCCACAACATGGAGCTCCGCGCCCGCCAGTTAAGGGAAGCGGTAAAGGCCGATCCCGTAGGCCGCATGGCCGAACCGGAAGTGCAGGCCATCCTCAAAGACCTCCAGCAGTACGAGGAAGAAATGTGCCAGGCCGAAAGATGGTACCGGGAAGGGAAACTGCCCAAGCGCATCTGCCACTGCGACACCAAGGTGAACAACATGCTCTTCGACTCCAAGGGTAACATCCTCTGCGTCATCGACCTCGATACGCTTATGCCGTCCTTCGTGTTCTCCGATTTCGGAGATTTCATGCGCACCGCCGCCAACACCGTGGCCGAGGACGACCCCGCCATAGAGAAGGTTGCTTTCAAGATGGACATCTTCGAGGCCTTCGCCAAAGGCTACATCGAAGGAGCCACCTTCCTCACGCCCATCGAGAAGGAAAACCTGCCGTACGCCGCCTGCCTGTTCCCGTATATGCAGGCCGTACGCTTCTTTGCCGACTATATTAACGGAGACACCTATTACAAGATCCAATACCCGGAACACAACCTGGTGCGCACCCGTAACCAGGTGGCGCTCTTCCATGCCGCCTACGCCAAGCAGGCAGCCATGAAAGCCTATATCGACAGCTTATGAGAAGAATCCTTCTGACGCTGGCCGTTCTCCTGTCGGCCTGGTCCCTGAATGCGCAGGATGTTGTCTTTGAGGAAGTATTTACCGGCTCCACCCTGCGCCTGGACTATGTGCTGTGCGGAGACGCCTCGCACCAGAGCATTTACTGGCGGCAAAGCTTTAAGACAGGCCCCTGGGCTGGCCGGAAGGCGCAGCTGGCAGAGCCGCTGCTGAAAGGAAACGGCCAAATCCGCGTGCTGGATCCTGAAGGCGGAGCCTGCCTGTATGCCAACAGTTTCTCTACGCTGTTCCAGGAATGGACGGGAACCGAGGAAGCTACGCGGGTACAAAAGGCCTTCGAGAGCAGTTTCCTGGTGCCTTTCCCCAAGAAGCCCGTAGACATTGAACTGGTGCTGACGGACACCCACGGAAAGGTTTCGGGTTCCCTCAAGCACCGCGTAGATCCTACGGACATCCTTATCCGGCCTTTTGCCGACAAAGGATACGAGACCCGTACCGTCCTGCAAGGCGGCCCGCTGGCACAGACCGTCGATATCGTGATTGTGGCAGAGGGGTATACGGAGGCGCAGAAGGACAAATTCTTCAAGGATGCCGGCCGGGCGGCCGACGCCCTCTTCTCCCACGAGCCCTTTGCCTCCCAGAAGGAGAGATTCAGCGTCCGGGCTGTCTTTGCCCCATCGGCCGACAGCGGCGTAAGCCTTCCCCGCCAGGGAGAATGGCGCTCCACCAGCACTTCCAGTCACTTCGACACCTTCTATGTGGACCGGTATCTTACCACTTCGTCCGTGTGGGATGTGTATGATATCATCGGCACGGTTCCCTTTGACCAGATTATTGTCCTGGCCAATACGGACATCTATGGAGGAGGAGGCATTTACAACAGCCTCACCATCATGAACAGCGACCATCCCACCTTCGTTCCGGTGCTGGTCCACGAGTTTGGCCATGCCTTCGGAGGGCTGGGAGACGAGTATTTCTACGACGACCAGTACGAGACCATGTATCCGGCCGATGCCGAACCCTGGGAGCCCAATCTCACCACTTTGGTAGATTTCCAGAGCAAATGGGCCGATATGCTGCCCGCCGGAACACCCATCCCCACCCCGGTGGACGAGATAGAAAAGCAGGATGTCCGCCGCATCTGGCGAACCCTGATCCAGGAGAACAAGGACCTCCTGAATCTCAAGCTGGGCGTATATGAAGGGGGCGGATACCAGTCCAAGGGCGTGTACAGGCCCGTACAGGAATGCCGCATGAAGATCAACGAATGCGAGCGCTTCTGCCCCGTCTGCACCCGCGCCATCCTGCAGATGATCGCCTTCTATACGGCTCCATCGGCCTCTACCGTACAGGTGCATCACCGTACCCTGCCGGTTCTTATGGACCACGAGGTTGCCATAGCGGCCGTGACCGTTCCCAAGGGGCTGAATCCGCAGTGGACCTTCAAAAGCTCCCTGCCCAAGGGCGCCCTGAAGAAGGCCGAAATCCGCGGCGGCAACTTGTATGTAACGCTGAACAGCGCCAAAATCAAGGACTTGTCCAAGCCCTTTACCATAACCCCGGAAGCTCCGGGCATAACTGTGGAAGAAAGCGGAACCCGCGAGCACCGGGCCGCCTATTGCCTGCGTACGGCAGGAGATGACGGAGTGGCTGCCTACCGCATTCCGGGCCTGGTCACCAGCAAGAAAGGAACGCTCGTCGCCACCTACGACATCCGCTACAACAGTTCCTTCGACCTGCAGGAAGACATCGACATCGGCATCAGCCGTTCCACCGACGGAGGCCGCACCTGGGGACCGATGATAGTGGCCATGGATATGGGTGAATGGGGAGGCAAACCCCAGAAGGAGAACGGAATCGGAGACCCCTGCATCCTGGTGGACGAGAAGACGGGAGACCTGCTTCTGTTTGCCGCCTGGAAGCACGGTGGAAAGGCCGGGGAAGCCGCCTGGTTCAGCGCCGGAAGCGGCTTCGGCCCCGAGACCACCCCGCAACTTATGATGTCCCGTTCAAAGGACGACGGCAAAACCTGGAGCGAACCCGTGAGCATTACCAGGCAGGTAAAGCAGGAAGACTGGAACTTCACTTTCCAGGGCCCCGGCCGCGGCATTACCATGGCCGATGGCACCCTGGTGGTCCCCTTCCAGCACCAGGAGCCGGAACCCGACCGCACCCCGGCCGCCGGTCTCATCTATTCGAAAGATCACGGCCTAACCTGGCATGTTCACAATGCCGCCAAGAGCAACACCACCGAGAGCCAGGTAGCCGAGGTAGAGCCCGGCGTGCTAATGCTCAACATGCGGGACAACCGCAAGACCGGACGGGCTGTCTATGTTACGCGGGATATGGGACGGACATGGGAACCGCACGCCTCCGACGGCCAGCTGGCCGAGCCGGTGTGCATGGCCAGCCTCCTGGCCGTTCCCGCCGCCAGGAACGCCCTCAAGCAGGATATCCTGCTCTTCTCCAATCCCTCCGACGCCAACCAGCGCAAGAACATCACCATCCAGCTGAGCCTGGACGGCGGCGTCACCTGGACCCGGAAGCTCCTACTGGACGAAGGAATAGGCTGGGGGTACTCCTGCCTTACCCTGATTGACAGCGAGACCGTAGGCATCCTCTACGAAAGCTCCCAGGCCCACATGACCTTCCAGGCCGTCAAACTGGCAGATATTAAATGATTAAAGCGGCATGTTAAGAAATAGTATCATAACTTTTCTTTCGGTTTTCTGCTGCCTGTGCGTACAGGCGCAGGATATCACGTATCCGCAAAGCGTTAAGCAGCTTATGGAGAAGGCCGATGCCCAGATGCAGCCGGGGCACCAGACGGCCCCCGTCATTGCCATTCCCCTGTGCCGGAATTCTGCGGCGCTGGTCAGGAGTGTGCAAATAGCCGGGGCTTGCGCTGTCATCGTCCCTGAAACGGAGGACGGTGCCGCGCTAAGGGAAATGTCCGCCGCCTGGGACGGCGCTGCCATTCCGGACGGCTGGGTCAAGGAAACATCGGCCTTCAGCGTCCTTTTCTATAAGGCGGTGGCCGACAGGAACATCCCCCATACGGGAACATCGGTCCTCTCGCGGGAGATGGACAGGGGGCTGATGCGCTACGACGGTGCCTTGCCCGGCATTGAAGAACTGATTCAGAAGGCGGCTACCTACAAAAGGGCCAAACTGCTGATGGACAGCATTCTGGCCATCGATGCCCACGGGGACTTGCCCTGCTGCTACGAAGACGGTTATGAGCTGGGCGTACGGCAGCGGAACCAGGTCAGCCTTCAGAAAATGGACGAGGGACACCTGAGCAGCCGCGTACTCATCAGCTATCAGCACCAGGGAGCTTTGGACGACGAATCTTCGGCCAAGGCCTTTGCCTACTGCGACGACATGATAGACCAGATTCTGGCCGATATCGACAAGAACAAAGCCTGGTGCGGTCTGGCCAAGACCCGGGAGGACGCCATCCGCTTGAAGGCCGAAGGGAAAAAGGCCTTCTTCCTGGGAATCGAGAATGGTTACGGCATAGGGAACGACCTCCGGAATGTGGAGCATTATGCCCGCCGCGGGGTGGTCTACATAACCCTCAGCCACATGTACGACAATGCCATCTGCCACAGTTCCACCCACAGTGCCGACACCACGCTGGGCCTTACGCCCTTCGGCCGGGAGGTGGTCAGGGAAATGAACCGCTGTGGCATCCTGATAGACGTTTCCCATACCAGCAGCGGTACTTTCTGGGACTGCATTGAGCTTAGTTCGGCCCCCATCATCTGTTCCCATTCAGGCGCCAAGGCCGTATTTAAGCACGACCGCAACATCACGGACGATCAGCTCCGCGCCCTTGCCGCAAAGGACGGCCTGGTAATGGTTTATATCGTTCCGGATTATATGAACACCCAAAAGGCCGATGCAACCCTCGACGATTTCATGGAGCATCTGCAACATTGTATCAAGGTGGCAGGAATAGACCATGTGGGCATCTCCTGCGACTTTGACGGCGGTGGTGGCGGCTGGGGGCTCAACGGCGATAATGACGCCATCAACATTACCGTGCGCCTGCTGGAGGCCGGTTTCAGTGACGAAGACATTGCCAAAATCTGGTCCGGAAACTTTTTCCGCGTCCTGAAAAAAGCACAAGATATCATTAGTAATATATAACCTCATTTTAGTAAGACGAACATGAAAAGATTATTCCTGATTGTTTCTGTTGCACTGCTCGCTCTTACGGCGTGCAACGACAAAGAAAGACCCTCCGGCGATCCCGAGGGCATTGCCATGATTGTCAAGAATGGCGACATCGATTATTGGCGCCAGATTGAAGCGTCCTTCCGCAGCAGCTGCCAGGAAAAGGGTCTCGAGGCCTACTATTATTCCACCTCCTCGGAGACGGCCTACCAGGAGCAGCTGGCCGCCGTCAAAGAACTCCGCAAGTTGGGACGGAAAGCGCTGAAAGGCATTATCTTAGCGCCCAGTTATGGAATCAACGGGGAGAACGCCGAAGCCGAGGTGGCCGCCCTGGCCCGGGAGCGCGGCATTCCTGTCGTCATCATCGATTCACCGGTCAAGGCCAACGGCCCGCTGGCTTCATACCCCTATATCGGCACGGACAATGCCGCCGCCGGCGAGGCCATGGCCAAGCTGGTATCGGCCGACAGGGTGGCCGTTTTCGCCATGATCAACAGTCCCGGCATTGAGCGTGCCACGGCTTTCAAGGCCCTGAAGCCCGGCGCCGAGGTCTTCCGCGTTGGCGACACTTGCATCGACGAAGTAAAGGCCGTGCTGGACAAATACAGCGATTTCGTATTCTTCAACGGCAACGACCTCGTTGGCGCCCTTCCTTACCTTATGGCCGCCGGCAAGAACGTTTACACCTTCGATGTATATGACCAGTTCCTGGATCTGCTCATTTCCGGCAGCCCCTACTTCAAAGGCGTGATGGCGCAGAACACCTTCACCATGGCCACCAAGGCCGTGGAGACCGTCCTGTCCAACTCTAAACAGGGTGTGATGGTTCCGCCTTTTTTCATAAGCACTTCCAGCCTCACCGACTTAGAGGTGCAGCCCTTCCTCCATTTCTACAACAAGCAGATTCCCGACCTCAAAGTGGCCGAGAAGATTATAGGTAAGTGGATCCAGGCCGATCTGAATGGCAAGCCGGCACTAACCGACGATAAGAAGGTGTTCACATTCCTCTCTACCACCAAAGGCTACATGAGCGCATCGTTAGGCATCGATGGCGGACAATGGAGCAACAAAGTCGAGACCGATGTCGCCATCCGTGGCAATAAGGTGACTATCATCTTCCACCCTGACGTAAATACAACCGTTACGGACGAGTTCGTCATAACCGCTATTAATGACAAAGAATTCTCTACCAGTTACAAGGTAACCGCAACGAAAGACGGTTCGGTAGTCTATTCACGAGAAGCTACCGCGCGCTACTTAAAGACTGCCGCCGACTACACCGAGGCCATCCTTGGCACGTGGGAAGGCCGTTGCACCAGCCAGGGTTCTGAGTACGACGATGGCCAGATGCACCGCTGGGGATATAAGGAAGATGGGAACTTCGTATATTATGTCAAGAACAATGCAGGCGTATGGGTACCCAGCGAAAACACCCTCAACGAGTACTTCGTAGACGGTAACCTCCTCTGCACCCGCTGGGTAGACAACGGCGAGGAATACCGCGAGTGGTGGGAAATTGACATCGACGATGACAAGATGAACTGGACCGCCCTGCGCCAGAACCCTCGCAGCGAGCCTTCCACCGTTACCTTTGAAATGACGCCGGTGCCCGGCATCGCCATGATCGGCAAGGCGGGTCAGTTTGACTACTGGCAGCAGATTGAGACAACGTTCAACAGCGTCTGCCAGGAGAAAGGAGTCATCCCGTACTACTTCAGCACTTCGGCCGATAACGCCTATGCTGAGCAGATTGCCGCTTTGGAGGAACTGGGCAAGTTGAAAAAGGATGCTCTGAAAGGCATCATCTACACTCCCTGCTACGGGCCGAATGGAGAGAACGCCGAGGCCGAGGTGGCCGCCCTGGCCAATGAACGTGGCATTCCCGTCATCGTCTTCGACACCTACGCCAATGAAACGGGCCCTCTGGCCTCTTACCCCTTCATCGGCACGGATAATACCGGTGCAGCTATAGATTTGGCTGAAGAGGTGACTGCAGAGCGTGTGGCCGCCTTCGCCAAGGTCAACACCCCGGGTGTTGAGCGCGGAGAGGCCTTCATGGCCATGAAGCCCCAGACCTGCCTCGTCGCCGTGTCCGAAAGCGCCGCCAGCGAAGTGGAGGCTGTCCTTAACGACTACGACGACTTCGTGTTCTTCAACGGCAGCAACCTCCTGGAGGTCTATGCTACGCTCAAGGCAGCCGGCAAGAACGTCTATACCTTCGATGTCTATGAAGAGTTCCTGGATGAGCTCATTGCAGGCAGCACCTGCCTCAAGGGCATCATGGCACAGAATACCTTCCTCATGACCCGCAAGGCCGTGGAAGCCGCCTTGGCCGCAGCCAAGGAAGGAGAACTGGTCCCCACATTCTACATCACCAGCGACAACCTCCTCGACCCCAACGTCATGCCCTTCATCGAGTACTACAAGAAGTAATAAAAGAAACTAAGACCGACTCTTTCGAGCCGGTCTTAGTTTATATAGTAATAGTTTGATGAGCGAAGGGCTCGGCGTCTTCTGACCCCGAGCCCTCCCCCGAGGGGAGGGTTGGGAGGGGGCGACGTGGGTAAAATAATAATAGCCTGCCAGATGGCAGGCTATTATGTTTGGCGTTGTTGCAGGATTTATTCCGCGACAACGTTAAACTTGAAGGTACCCTTGATGGCCTTGTAAACCTTGACGGCGGCCTCGTACTCACCAACTTCCTTCACCTCACCGGCGAGGATGGTGATGTCCTTCTTGTCAATGTTCAGACCCTTGGCGTTCAGAGCCTCGGCGAGGTCCATGGTGGTGACGGAACCGTAGAGCTTGCCGCTCTCGGAAACTTTCACCTTAACCTCAACGGTCTGGGCATTAATAGTGGTAGCAAGAGCCTCGGCATCCGCAACCAGCTTGGCCTCTTTGTGGGCGCGCTGACGAAGAGTCTCGGCGTGCTGCTTCTT
>JAEEGL011056531.1_pt1 | contig 19190 bp, 17 predicted proteins | sample 9134231 | NCBI WGS metagenome assembly JAEEGL01 (sample SAMN16246548, study PRJNA631951) | gut metagenome | biome: gut microbiome; feature: rumen; material: fiber-attached | host: Bos | place: Iran: Karaj | collected 2018-10 | reverse complement strand
GCTGTGCCTCGACATCGTCATCGAGTCTTCCGAGGAATACCCTGTAATCTCCGTTTTCATCGGCCTGGACATATAACGAATCAATTGCAAGGACCGGTGAGCTCAACGTTGCAATATTCATGTTATATGTGTAATAAACAACAAAATCCACCGGAGAAAATCCCCTCTTGACGTAACAGTCGAGAAGATCATATGAAAGGACCGTCTCGGTCTGTATCATAAGCGTCTCAACATTGATATAACCGGTGTCCGTAACTATTCCTTCGAAAGCTTCTCTTGAGCAGGTAAGCTTTGCCTTCAGATAATCATCGACAAGTTTCGTGATCTTGCTGTTGGAATTCTTCTGAAGATAGTTCGGAGCCGGAGTCGGCGTCGCTTCGGGAGTCGGCGAAGGTGTAGGCTCTGATGTGGGAGTAACCTCTGTTACAGAGGAATTCCCTTCGTCCGGCAGGTTTGTCCCCGCGATAGCCCGCTCGATCTGTTGATCGTTATTATCACTGTTACCGGTACCCGCTGACGCTTGCGGAACCGTACTGAATGATATCAGTCCGATTCCCATGATCCCCATGGTCAGCAGGACTGACAGTCTTTTATATAACTTCATTTTCTAAACCTCTTAAAACAGTAAATCTTTCCGGCAACAGACAAAACCGTTCGCGCCGGCATGATCATAAAAACATAATCATGTCACTCTATAATGACACCTACGGGACAATGATCCGATCCCATTATCTCAGGACGTATAAAGGCATCTTTTATCCTGTCATTGAGCCTTTTGGACACACAAAAATAGTCAATACGCCAACCGACATTCTTGGCACGCGCATTGCCCATATATGACCACCATGAATATGCATCTGTTCTGTCCGGATACAGATATCTGAATGTATCTGTATAGCCTTTATCAAGGATCAGGCTCATTTTTTCACGTTCCTGATCGGTAAATCCGGCGTTGCCGCGGTTGCTCTTTGGATTCTTCAGATCGATCTCCTGATGAGCGACGTTCAGATCCCCGCACCATATCACGGGTTTTTTCCTATCAAGCCCGCAGACATATTCCCTGAACGCATCTTCCCACTGCATGCGGTAATCAAGCCTTGTAAGCTCTCTCTGGGAATTCGGAACATAAACACATATCAGATAATGATCACTGTATTCAAGCGTTATCAACCTGCCTTCGTGATCGTGTTCCTCGATCCCCATCCCGTATGTGACATTCAGGGGTTCTTCTTTTGAAAATACAGCCGTACCGGAATATCCCTTCTTCTCGGCATAATTCCAGTAACACCTGTAGCCGGCAGGGGCAAAATCTATCTGCCCCTCCTGAAGCTTGGTTTCCTGTATACAGAAAACATCCGCATCCTCACCGGCGAAAAAATCGGCAAACCCTTTATTCATACAGGCCCTCAGCCCGTTTACATTCCATGAGATCAGTTTCATGTGCCAATCCTTAGTAAGTATATACTATATCGCTGTAATCAGCGTCGTCCTTTATCATCGTATATTTCTTGGAACTCTTTGAATTGTACAGGCACATATCGTATGTAGCATCGATCGTATACCATTTTTTCTTGGCGGAATCGTATACCCTGTTCCATGCATGGTATTCCTTGACGTTGGGAGTGTGGCCGGTTACGACCTTGGCCTCAACTCCGACACTTCTGAGCATTGCAGCCATCAGGCAGGAAATATCGTAGCATATTCCGAGCTTTCTGTCATAGGTGCTCATGTTGTTGGGCAGATAATAGTTGGTCGCCGCCTTGACGCTCAGAAGCTCATAATCATATGCAAAATTGGTAATGATATAATTATAGATCTTCTTGATCCTGGCAGTGTCATTCTTCGCACTCTTGGTCAGGCTCTCAGCCTTTTTGATAAAGCTGTCCTTTACTTTGTAATTGATGACCATGCTGGCGATCTCGAACACTGTTCCAAAACCTTCCTCGGTCAGATCAACCTCTTTGGTCTGAAGGACTACAGCCTTTCCGTCCGATCTTACTTTGCAGATACGTATCTTGTATTTGCCCGCTCCTTCGGTAAGCGGAACAGCGACTGTCTGTGTACCCTTCTCGAGTTTATAGTAATATCTCTGGGTATTTGTTCCTGTGGTCGTATTCTCTGCGAGAATGAGCACAGTCGTATCCTCATTGTTCGTAAATGTGATCTCTACGGTACCGTTCTTCTTGTCCTCAATACCGTCAGCGGCTTCAGAGCGGCTTACCGGTCCGTATGCAGCGAGCATGATCGCCGTACACAGCACCAATGCCATAATCCTTTTTACAGCTTTCATAGTGATTATCTCCTTTCCTTAAAGCATCAAAAACATATTGTCAAAGAAGAATGGTAAGATTGTTAAGCCCCAGAGCATTGACATAACGTACATCCTTGGCCATTTCAAATACAAGCTTCAGGCCGAGTCTTGAGTACGAATTGTCAAAAGCATGCTTCTTGCGGTATTTTACAGGGTCAAAGCCCTTGCAGTCATCTCTGAAGCCAATTATCCATGAACCCTTTTTATCAATGACACGAAGCATCATATTATGATCCTTGCCGTCACTGAATCCATGCTGGATTATATTGCTTCCCATCTCCTCTATACACAGCGATATCTTTGAGCAAAGCTGTTTGTCCGCTCCGTGATCCCTGCTGAAAATGCCTGCGCGTTCGGAAGCTTCGGTAACCTGCTCTATACTTGCAATAGGAAATTCAAGCGCATCCTCGTCATTTACTCCGAAATCGGGCTCGAGCATCGAGTAAGCGGGTGCACTGATCGTCACCTTCTTTTCCCTTACCCAGACAAGGATGCTGGTCGTGATCAGTGTAAGTGTTTCACCCACAAGGAACGCAAACCATACAGCCTTCAGGCCTCCGAGCTTATTTAAAACAAAGGCGGCCAGAACGACATAAACAAAATTCTGAAGGACCGATACAAGTTCCGACAGTCTGATCTTCTCGATACCAAGATAATAATTCTTGAACGAGGAATTGAGTGAACTAGGGACAAGGCAGAGAAGGAAGATCCTCAATGCGTAGGTTCCGAGTGTGAGCACTTCGCCCTTGTCGGAAATGAACAGTCCCATGATCCCCCGTGCAGGTATCATAAATGCCACCATCGCGATCAGATCCAGCAATATCGCATATCTTACAAAGATCCTGACAAGCTCGTGCATTGAATGCCTGTCCTCTTCCACATAGAATACACTCGCAAGCGCCAGCGCCACGGTACCGATTCCCGAACCGATGGCAAAGCATATACTGCCGACCGTCGAAAGTACCGAGAATACGGCAACACCGTTGCTGCTTCCCGAGGAAAGCAGGATCTGGTTGACCGAGAATACCATCAGAGTATAGCAGACCTGATTGACCGCGGTAGGAATGCCGTTTCGCAGCAGCCCGGCAAGATTACGCATCTTGAATCTTTTTATGGCAAATTTATAAATACATGACTTGGACAGAAGATATATTGCCGCCACTATAAGCGCCGCATAATAGCTCACCGCCGAAGCAACTCCCATTCCGTATATCCCGCCATCGATAACAAGGACATTCAGGAAATCCATCAATATATCGGCCACAGTCATTACAACAACCGCGATTACCAGCCTTGTCCTGTTGTTGGACAAAAGCATATAGGGTACAAGTATCTGTGAAAGGATAAATGCGGGAGCACCGAACATGAATCCTCTCAGATATTCCTTGGTAAGACGGAAAACCTCTGTACCGGCCTCTGCGCCGAGCAGCGTACAGATCGGATCCGTGAAGAAATAAACAACCAGCAGACCGATCATTGAAACAGCCAGAGCAAGCACGATCGAAGCGGTATAACAATCGTTCGTGGTCTCTTCGTCTCCTCTGGTAAGGCTCTTTGAACACACAACCTGAATGCCTGTGGACAAAAGAGCTCCGAATGCTGCAAAAATAAACAATACCGGGCTTGCAAGGCCATATGCCGCCACGGCGTCAACTCCAAGAAACTGGCCTATCATAATGCTGTCAACCAGCATACACACGGTTACCGCTGCCGACGAGATGATCTGTGCCAGCAGCATATTCTTAAATATTCTCTTAATCACTGTAAATTTCTCCGCATCGTTTCAGGACTTGTGCAGTAAGTTAATGCCGTCTCCTGATCTATCACTCCGTTCTTGACCAGTTCGAACAAACTCCTGTCCATTGTGATCATGCCTTCACGACCGCCTGAATTGATCTGGCTGTCAAACTGATGCGTCTTGTCCTCTCGTATCAACGTTCTTAATGCACTGTTGGCGTGCATTATCTCAAATGCCGGAACTACTCCTCCGGATATCCTGGGTACCAGCTGCTGTGAAACGATAGTTTTAAGTATCATTGAAAGCTGAACCCTGATCTGCTGCTGCTGGCTGGCCGGGAAGATATCGACGATACGGTCTACCGTATTGGCCGCACCAAGAGTATGCAGTGTCGATAATACAAGATGTCCGGTTTCAGCTGCGGTAAGCGCGATCTCGATAGTCTCACGGTCACGCATCTCTCCGATCAGTATAACATCTGGTGCTTCACGAAGAGCGGCACGAAGTGCGCTCGAATATGACTCGGTATCGATGGCGATCTCTCTCTGGCTTATTATACTCTTGTCATGCCTGTGAAGGTACTCGATAGGATCCTCAAGCGTCAGTATATGGCAGTCACGCTCGTGATTGATCTTGTCGATAATGTAGGCAAGCGTAGTACTTTTACCGCTGCCTGCGGTTCCGGTCACAAGCACGAGTCCTTTTTTCAGATCCGCGATCTTCAGGATGCTGGCAGGTATGCCCATCGTTTCAAAAGGCGGAAGTCCGAAGGGTACGGCTCGCAGTACCGCACTTATGGTACCGCGCTGTTTGAAAACATTGACCCTGAAACGCCCCGCTCCGGGTATCGATACCGCAAAGTCATCATCATTGCTGTTGATAAACTGGCTCATATCGCGGTTGGCCGTATCATACAGCTGCTGGATCCATTCACGGCAGGTTCCTGCCGAAAGACCTCTGTCCCAGTCGTATTCCAGATCATGATCACGTACGATCTGTCCGCCTATCTTGTAACATATAGGCTGTCCAACGACAAAGAAAATATCCGATGCCTTTTTTCCGACCGCGGATTTAAGCATCTCATCAAGACTGTTCATCTTTTTCCTCCAGATCAAAACAATTCTATTTCTTCTATCTCAAATCCGGTTCCGCTGTAACCGTCCATATCGTCAACCACAAGTTTATGAGAAAGAACCTGCAGATCATATGAATCAATATCCTGCATTGCGCTCATCTCAACCCTGATCGCGGAATAATCGTTCACTCTCACACTGTATGTCAGGATGCCGTCTTCAACCGTTCCAACTCCCTCAACGGATCTGAGCCTTTTTTCAAGCTCATCCTGCTGCAGACCCTTTTCCCTGCATTCCCTGAACGCAGATGCAATATTAAACCTGATCGCGTCGACCTTGGTCTCGGCGCTGTAATATTCCTGAACGGCGCTCCTTGAGGTCTTGGCGGTCTTTAATCCGTTATATGCCGCCCTGATGGTCAGTATCGCAAACAGCGACAGACCCAGCACGCACAACAGAAGGATTATGGACGGCAAGCCCACATTCAGCTTGAATTCGCTGCCTTTTTGCTCTTTCATTTCGGATATACTCCCTGTCTGATCATAAACAAAAAATGTATCAAATTCTTCTCAAAAAAATATCAAAAAAGTGTCAGATGTAACTTTTTTACTATTCGATGCCAAGATGATCGACATCCAGCGAGATCAGTTCTTCGCCCTTCTTGTCGGTGATCGTTATCTTGCCGATATCAAAAGCACCGGCAGGACCTTTTCCCTCTTCGGTCAGTCTGCAGTCCATTTTGAACTGCGCCTTCTTCTCATATTCGGATGAACTCCCCAGTTCATTCCAGTCACTGTCATAATACATGACAGTCCATGATTCCGACCCGTTTCTGATCCCCTCGGCCCTGTTCTCGGCAAGTATCGTAGCCTTGCTGATATTCACGGCTTTTTTCTGAATACGGTTGGCAGACAGATACATCTGCATGATGACAACACTTACTACCGCAAATATTGCGATGATTATGACCGATTCAACCAGAGGCAGCCGCGCGGTACTTTGTTTATCATATTTGTCAGCCATTACAAATCCTGCTTTCTTCTGTGAAAATAATCATTTATCGCTTCTTAATGCAAGCTTCAGGGTTTCGCGGTCTCCCGACGCGTTGGCGGCACTCAGCAGGATGCAGTCATCCTGTTTGCTGATCGAAAAGTCGTCTATTTCCACCGTTTCGAAACCGAAATCAAAATCGGGCTCGTAACCCTCAACCTGTGTCAGTTCACACAGATAACCGTTCTTGTAATATATCAGGGTATTGTAGATATCACCGTCAAATTCTTCCGAAAGCACAAGCACGTCCATACCGTCATACTCGGCAACATCGACACAGCCCTGAGCGTCGAACTGCCGGACTCTTGTCGCAACGTAGGACAGGGAAGTCCTCAGCTCGAAATTCTCATTTGAAGCAAGAACTACATTCTTGTATACCTGCATTCCTGCCGCAAGGAGTACCAGTGCAGATATCGCGAACAGCGCGATCAGCACGATCGTTCCTGCCGCATTGACCAGTTTGCTCCTTGAAGCAACCTTTTTATCATCCAAACCCGCCATAATCATCTCCGAAAACTATAGATCCTTCAGCCCTATCTCCTGAACACCGAAATGTTCGGAAATACGTTTGCCGCCGCGCAGTCATAGGTTACCATAAATGTGTCCTCATCGATGTGCACGCCGTAATTCTTCTCAAGATAATCAAGAGAAGAAGGATATCTTCCTTCATCGGCATAGCACTGGACGGCTGCCTTTCTTACCGCGGCAAGCGTCAGCTCCTGATCCTGTTCTATACTCATACGGCTGAACTTCACAACAACGAAGACCATGAGTGCGAGCATCGCGATACAGATCAGTATCGGAAGAATAATGCTCTTCCATATATCTTTACGTGAATTTCCCTTAAAATCCTTCATGATATAAGATCTCCCGGATTAATCCAAAAATACTTATCCTATCGAAGAGATCATGCTGACAAGCGGCATCATAACCGCGATCAGCACTGCTCCGACCATTACCGAAAGAACAACAACGAGAGTTGTTTCGATGATCGTTGTCATTTTGCCGAGAGAAGCCGTAGTCTTCTCATTGTACTGTTCGCTCAACTTCGCAAATACAACGTCGGTCTCACCGGTCTTGGCTGCAACGCTTACAAGCCTGCTCTCCATTCCGGCGATAAGTCCGCTCTTGCGAAGAGCTTCATCAAGAGGAGCATCGTTCGTATAATATTTCAGGCAGTCGCCTATACGCTTCTTAACGGTTTCGTTGTCACAGTTCTCGTACTCGCTCTCAAGCGCCTCTGTGATATCCATGCCGCTGGCCATCATAAGTGACATCGAGGAAACGAACTTACCGGTCGCCATAAGTACCATAAGCCTGCCGGTAGGACCGACGGATCCCGCTATCTTCGACAGCGTCTTCGAACCGGATTTGGTTCTTCCGTACAGAACAACCGCGATAACAAGTACAAACAGTACAAGAATGATGACTGCGATAACCTTGCCTGCCGTAAGGCCGGCCGTAAGAACATTCTCGGTCGCTGAGGAAACATCGCTGCTGAGTTCTTCAAACATATTCTCAAACATCGGCAGGATTTTCCATACAAGGATCACCATGATGCATGCCATTACGCCGAAAAGTATCATCGGATATGCAACAGCGCTTCTGATGCCTGATTTTATGCGGCTGTCACGTTCATAATAATCCGAAAGGGATCTCATGACATCCTCAAGACGTCCGGTTTTTTCTCCGACCTCGACCATATGGTTCATATACTCGGGAAATGCACCGGTCCTGCTGAGTGCCTCATAAAACGGTATATTGTCGTTAACACTGTCATCAAGCTGTTTCAGAACGGCTTTGGTCCTGGCATCCTCCATCTCGCTGTAGAGCATGTAAATACCTTCATGCAGCGAAATGCCGCCATGCATCAGCATGGCGATCTGATCACAGAACATTGCGACCTCATCGGAGTTGAACACCTTACCGGTCGGGGATTTGGCCCCGTTCCCGGGCTTTATGTTATCGGATTTGGTATCGGTTTTGGATTCGGCGTTATCCTGAGCTTCCCCGTCATCGTCCTTCCACGAATCATTGAAATCAACGATGTAATCGCTCCCGCCGTCTTTCTTTTCCGTATCTTTCGGTTCGCTCTCCTTGTTCTCATCATCGTAAAAAACATAATCATCATTCATAAATGACAAATCCCCCTCAAAAAACGATCAATATTCCCTTAGCTAAACCTTTATAAGATCTCGGTGATCTTAACCTCCCTCTGCTTTGAAAGATCTACAAATATATCATCAACCTGAACAATAGGCTTTGAGAGTTCCGATTTATTCAACAGTACGATCTTGCCGACCTTATCATCAGACAAGCGCACGGTATGGTTCATATATACTTCCGTGATCTGCTCAAGGAGCGGAACAAGGAACTTCGGGTCAAATTTGGTATAGCCTTCATTTTCGAAGCTTCTTACCACTTCGAACGGACAAATCCTCGGTCTGTAGATCCTGTCCGAGGTCATCGCGTCATAGACATCGGCGATAGAGGTGATCATCGCAAAGCTGTTGATCTGATCCCCGCTCTTGCCGTAAGGATAACCGCTTCCGTCCGCCCTTTCGTGATGCTGGAGCACCGCCATCTTGATCCGGTCGTCGATCTTCTTGTCCTTGATTATGTCATAGCCCTTGGTCGTATGCGTCTTGACGATCGCATATTCCGCTTCCGTAAGAGCATCCGGCTTGTGCAGGATCTCTCTCGGAACGGTGGTCTTGCCGACATCATGAAGAAGCCCGGCAAGTGTCAGGACTCTCTGTTCCTCTTCATTCATCCCCAGCCACTTGGCAAAGCAGTTGTTGATCAGAGATACATTCACGCTGTGCATGTATGTCATCTCGTCATAGTCGCGGATGCAGTGCAGCATATTGAAGATACGGCTTTTACCGCCGCTCTCGATGATCATCCTGTCAACCTCGCCGACAAGGAAATCCCCGTCCAGCTCGGCATTTTCGACAATGACCTTGTTCATCTGATCCTTCAGCGCGGAAACCGTATGATCGTAATTCTTCGAGAATTCCCTGAACTCCACACTGTTCTTGAGCTGCTGCGTAAGTGTGATATTGGTCTCGGGCGCCGCCTGTTTATATACTGTGATCGAATCAACCGCATAGAACATGATCTTGGAGATCTTCTGAGCATCAAGAACAGCTCCTGCGTTCAGGATCACCTGATTGTTTCTCGAAAATATATCCTTAGCCAGCTCCATACCGGGCATAGCCCTGCTTATCAATATTCTTTCAATTGGCCTGTTGTCCGAATTATCGTTAGACATCCGCTCACCTCCTATACCTTCTCAAGATAATAGTAACACACTAAAATAAAAATAACAAGAATTTTGCGATTTATGGTGTTACTAAATAAAAGATCTCATTTATAAAACTTCTGTGCCTCATCAAATCTCGAACGGATCGCAGAGGTATTTCGTATCTGCTTTACGGCATTTGTGCGAAGTGTTACGAAATCATCAAGTTTTCCCATGTATTCGCCGGCGGTTATCTCCCCGTTGGCAACATATGTAAGCCCCTTCTCCCAGCTTGCGGTAAGTTCGGGATTGAGCAGCTGTCTTAAGCTTGCATCCACCACTTCGTAGATCATCTCTCCCTGAAGGGTCGGGGTTATGATCTGCGTCTTTTTATTCAGGGCCAGATATGAGATGCGGACCAGCTTGCTCAGTATCTCGGCTCTTGTAGCGCTCGTCCCGATGCCGCTGCCCTTGATCTGCGCGCGCAGATCCTCATCCTCTATCAGCTGTCCGGCATTCTCCATCGCAAGTATGAGCGAACCCGAATTGTATCTTTTGGGTGCGGAAGTTTCCCCGGTCCTTATCCCAAAGTTCTCCACATTGAGCAGATCGCCTTTTTTCAACTTTTCGACGGCAGCAAGTCCGTCGGCAGCTATCTCCTGCTCATCATCATTCTCATTCTTTTTTTCGGACTGTTCGCCGCTGCCGGCTTTATCATCCTGTCCGTTTTTTGCAGCGCTGTCTTCCTGCTTTGCTTTGGTCTTGCCGGCCACTTTCATCCAGCCTTCGTCCATCAGCACCTTAAACCCGGCAAAAAACTTCTCCTCCCCGATCGCTGTCACTATCGAGATCCTGCGATATACCGCGGGAGGATAGAAAATGCTTAAGAACCGCCTGCATATCAGCTCATATACCTTCTTCGCGACGGGCTTTAAGGAATTGAAAGCGTTCAGACCCTGTCCCGTAGGTATGATCGCGTAATGATCGGTGATCTGCTTGTCGTTGACATACCTGGTCTTCGCGATCCCTTTATACGACCCGTTCGAAATGATCTCCCCGGCAAACGCCGACACAGGTTCAAAGCCCTTAAGACCCGCAATATTCCTGTCGATCTCCTTCGAAACGGCTGTAGACAGTACCCTGGCGTCCGTTCTCGGATAGGTAACGAGTTTTTTCTCATATAATTCCTGTGTTACGGCAAGAGTTTCATCGGGACTTATCTTGAAAAGCTTCGAGCATTCGTTCTGCAGTTCGGCAAGATTAAACAGAAGCGGCGCATTCTTGTTTTCCTTTTTCTTTTCTATGCTTACGATCTGTCCGGTCAGGTTTTCAGGGGTCCCGGTCTTATAATAATTGGGGGTGCCGTCGGCGGAATTCGCGGGAGCGGATGCTTCAAACACCAGATCCCCGGGCTCTTTTTTCATCAGCGAAGCGATAAGTTTTTCGGCATCCTCTTTTGATCTGAAGCCGTTTTCCTTGTACATGCAGGGAGCGTTAAAATATGCCGATCCTTCCACCGCCTTAAACTCGCCCTCAAACTGCGCACCCTGTGCGCCGAGTCCCGCAACGACCCTGTAGAAAGGCGTCTTTACGAAATTCCTTATTTCCCTTTCCCGTCGTACGACCATTCCGAGAACACAGGTCATGACTCTTCCGACGGATATCGCTCCGGGTTTGTCGATATGCAGAAACGATTTTACTTCCTGCCCGAACTTAAGCGTCAGTATCCTCGAAAAATTGATGCCCATCAGATAATCTTCCTTCGCGCGCAGATATGCCGCATCGGACAGATTGTTGTATTCGCTCAGGGGTTTGGCCTCGCGTATCCCTCTTAAGACCTCTTCTTCGGTCTGCGAATCGATCCATACTCTTCTTTTATCCTTTGTTTCGGGAACCTGGGCCATCCGGTCCACAAGTCTGTAAATATATTCGCCCTCGCGTCCGGAGTCCGTACACACATATATCCTTTCGACGTCGGCCCTGTTTAAGAGTCCCTTGACTATATTGAACTGTTTTTCGACATCCTTTATGACTTCATATTTGAATTCCTTCGGGATGAAAGGCAGAGTATCATATCTCCAGCTTTTAAGTGCGGGATCGTAGCTTTCGGGATAGCTCATCGTGATCAGATGTCCGACGCACCAGGTAACGACATTCTGTGCGGACTCAAGATACCCGTCGCCTTTTCTGAAGCTGTCCTTGAGTGCTTTGGCAAATTCCTGGGCGACACTGGGTTTCTCGGCTATATATAAATTCTTGCCCATTGCTTATAAAATTCCTTCTATAATTATAAAATCACCTTTAATTATACCATTTTCCGAGACAAAAATAAACAATTTTTATCATTTTATCCGTTTCGATTTTTAACAAGATACCTATTGCGTTTTTTTCAATAATTGGCTATTATTGGAATTGCTTTTTTTGTTAAGAGCAGATTTTCATTTCTAACAAATTTACAGGAGGAGATTTATGAAGAAGATTATCGCACTGCTTCTTGCAGCAGTAATGGTAATGTCTCTTGCCGCATGTTCCAAGGACAGTTCCAATAACGGCGGCAGCTCAAACGACAGCGCAAAGAGCGATTTCAAGATCGGCGTTGTTCTTGTCGGTGATGAGAACGAAGGTTATACCTACGCTCACATCGACGGTATCAAGAAGGCCATGAAGGCCAACGGAATTGCGGATGATCAGGTTATCTGGTACTATTCCGTACCCGAGAACGAGGAATGTTACGACAAGTGCATCCAGTGTGTATCACAGGGCTGCAAGCTCGTTATAACCAACTCTTACGGCCATCAGTCACATGCACAGCTTGCCGCTTCGGAGAATCCCGATGTTCAGTTCGTTGCAATGACCGGTGACACCGCTTACAAGTCGGGTCTTAAGAATTTCAAGAACGCATTCAACCAGACCTACCAGTCACGTTATATTTCAGGTATCGTTGCAGGTCTTAAGATCAAGGAACTTGTTGAGGCAGGCAAGCTTACCGACAAGAATTACGATGCCAACGGCAACGTTAAGGTCGGATATGTAGGCGCTTTCCCCTATGCAGAGGTTATTTCCGGTTTCACAGGATTCTTCCTTGGAATCAAGTCTGTTTATCCCAATGTTGTTATGGATGTTACCTATACCAACAGCTGGTTTGATATCTCAGCCGAAGGACAGGCAGCCGATATGCTTACTTCACGCGGATGCGTGATCATCGGACAGCATGCGGACTCAACAGGTGCTCCCGCAGCCTGCGAAGCAGCTCTTAAGGCCGGTACCGTTGTTTATTCCGTAGGTTACAACATTGACATGCTCTCTGTTGCTCCTACCGCTGCTCTTACTTCCGCATCCAACGACTGGAGCGTTTACTACACCTACGCTATCAAGACTGCCATGAACGGCGGACAGATCAAGACAGACTGGTCCGAAGGTTATGACACCGGTGCGGTCTGCATCACTCCTCTCGGAGCTTCATGCGCAGCAGGAACCAAGGAAGCCGTAGAGAAGGCTGAGGCAGATATCAAGGCCGGCACACTTCATGTATTTGACATCAACAACTTCACCGTTGAGGGACAGAAAGTTACTTCAGCTCTGTGCTTCGACTCGGACGGAGATTTTGTTTATGATCAGCAGGAAGCTATCAAAGACGGTTACTATCATGAGTCGGAATTCATTTCCGCTCCTTCGTTCAATATGATAGTTGACGGAATCAATATCCTTAACTGATCCTTTTAAGATCCGGTCATTATACAGGATAACCTTACAGAGGGCTGTCGCCACGTTGCGACAGCCCTCTGAATTTTTAAGTTTACTTTAGAATCCAATTATGGTAACATTTCTATATGTTTGTTTATAAAAAAGGGGGGACTGAATTTGGACAGCAACAATGCACAGACAGGCAGCAATACGCCGGTTCTTGACAACAGTCCGGACAGCGGTACAGGCTACGCTGTCAGAATGCAGGATATAACAAAAACCTTTGGAAGTGTCACAGCCAACAACAAAGTAACACTTGAGCTGAAAAAAGGCGAGATCCTTGCCATTCTTGGGGAGAACGGCAGCGGAAAGACAACTCTTATGAACATGCTCTCAGGCATTTATTTCCCTGACAGCGGTAAGATATTCATCGATGATAAGGAAGTCCACATCACATCTCCAAAGGACGCTTATGTATACGGTATCGGTATGATACACCAGCATTTTAAGCTTGTGGATGTTTTTACCGTTTCCGAAAATATAATCCTCGGCATCGAAGACAGCGGCAAATACGATCTGAAGGCCGTAAGTGCCAGGGTCAGGGAGATAGCCGACCGTTACGGATTCATTATCGATCCCGACAAAAAGATTTACGAGCTTTCCGTTTCGCAAAAGCAGACAGTTGAGATCATCAAGGCACTCTACCGCGGAGCCAATATACTCATCCTTGACGAACCGACCGCTGTTCTTACCCCTCAGGAGACCGACAAGCTTTTTGCCGTAATGAGGAGCATGAAAAAAGACGGCAAGTCGATCATCATCATTACCCATAAACTGAATGAGGTTATGGAGATCTCCGACCGTGTTGCCATACTGCGAAAAGGCGATTACATCGGAAGCCGGATGACCAGTGAGACCAATCCCCAGGCGCTTACCGATCTGATGGTCGGACATACCACAACGCTTGATATCGACCGGCCCGATCCCGTGGATCCCAAGCCCCGGCTTGTGATACAGGGTCTTACATGTCTTGATAAAGAGGGCGTTAAGAGGCTTGACAATGTTACATTTACGGCCAATTCGGGAGAGATCCTCGGTATTGCCGGTATAGCCGGTTCCGGACAGAAGGAACTGCTCGAAGCGATCAGCGGACTGTATCCTGTCAGCTCCGGCTCGATCACATATAAACCCGGAGATGCCCCCGATTCGGAGCTGGTCGGACTCGATCCGCTTTCCATCCGCAAAAAGGGCGTCGCCATGGCATTTGTCCCCGAAGACCGTCTCGGAATGGGTCTTGTCGGTTCGATGGGAATGACAGGCAACATGATGCTGCGCTCATGGCGTGACCATAAGGGTATCTTCACCGATACAAAAGCCCCGGGCGAGCTTGCCAATCATATCTGGCAGGAGCTTGAGGTTGTTACGCCGAGTACTTCATTTCCGGTAAGACGCATGTCCGGCGGTAATGTACAGAAGGTGCTTGTCTGACGGGAGATCGCCTCTTCCCCCACGGTACTGATGACGGCATATGCCGTAAGAGGTCTTGATATAAATACATCATACACCATTTATAATCTTTTGACCGAGCAGAAAAGAAAAGGCGTTGCGGTCATATATGTCGGCGAGGACCTTGATGTTCTTCTCGCCCTGTGTGACCGTCTGGTAGTCCTGTGCGGCGGGCAGGTATCGGGTATCGTCGATGCAAGAAAGATAACCAAAGAAGAAGTCGGACTGCTCATGACGCAGTACAGAAAGGAGGAGGCTTAACATGTCCGATAAACATGAAAAAACTCATGTTCATTTACATGAACCTCTGATCAGGATCGCCAAACGTGAAAACGTCAGTCGTTCCCAGTCCATAGCGATCAGACTGGTCGGCCTTCTTCTCGCCCTTCTGATCTGCGCTCTTCTGATAGTGGCAATTGTGGACATAAATCCTCTTAAGGTGTACGGGACCATGTTTGACGGTGCCTTCGGCAACAATATCCGCATTTGGAATACGATCCGTGACACCATGACGCTGCTTTGTATCGCAGTCGGGCTCGCCCCCGCATTCGCGATGAAATTCTGGAATATCGGTGCCGAAGGTCAGATCCTTGTCGGCGGTCTTGTTACGGTAGCCTGCATGAAATATTTTTCGGCGCTGCCCAATATACTGCTCCTTCTTATCATGCTTATCACCAGTGTGATCGCCGGAGCCATCTGGGGCTTCTTCCCCGGTTTCTTCAAGGCCCACTGGAATACCAATGAAACACTGTTCACCCTTATGATGAACTACATTGCGATCCAGATCACCTCATTCATGGTAGCCAACTGGGAGAATCCTCCCGGATCGAATACGGTCGGTGTAGTCAATGCGATGAGCAAAAAAGGCTGGCTTCCGAGTATGTTCAACGCCATCCCCAACAAGGATTTCGGCTGGAACGTGGTAATAGTGATGCTTATCACGGTCGGTATGTATATTTACCTGAACCGGACCAAACAGGGCTACGAGATATCCGTTATCGGTGATTCCGTTAATACGGCCCGCTACGCAGGTATCCGTGTCAATAAGGTTTACATCCGTACCATGGCGATCTCCGGTGCTGTCTGCGGACTTGCCGGATTTATCGCGGTTTCGGGCGCAAGCCACACCATTTCGACAGGAACTGCAGGAGGCAGAGGCTTTACCGCGATCATAGTCGCATGGCTTGCCAAATTCAATCCATTTGTGATGATCCTTATCTCCCTGCTGCTGGTATTTCTTAACAAAGGTGCCTCGCAGATAGCGTCGGTCTATGCGATCAACGACTACATGTCACAGATCATCACAGGTATAATCCTCTTCTTCCTTCTCGGAAGTGAGTTTTTCATCAATTACCGTCTGCTGTTCAGACACGGCAAGTCGGCAAAAGCGGCGGGAGGTGAAACGAAATGATCACATTGATACACAGCGCCATCCTGTTCGGTACGATCATAATGTTCGGCGCTCTCGGAGAGATCCTTACCGAAAAATCGGGCAATCTGAACCTTGGAGTACCCGGTATCATGTATCTGGGCGGTATCGCCGGTCTGTCAGCTTCATTTTTCTATGAAAACGGCAATCCCAACCCTGTACCCTGGATCTCGGTCGTACTTGCGCTTATTGCCTCATTCGGTGCTTCGATGCTCGGAGGACTTATCTACAGTTTTCTGACGATAACCCTCAGGACCAATCAGAATGTAACGGGTCTGACACTCACGATCTTCGGAGCCGGCATCGGCAATTTCTTCGGAGGAATGCTCCAGAACTTCTCCGGAGGTGTCGGTCAGATATCCGTAGCCGCTGCCTCCTCGGCATTTCGGGCTTATTCATCCACTCTCGCCGGCAATGATACGCATGATCCGCGTTATGCGATCTTCGGATACGGCTGGATGACTTATGTAGCGATAATAATCGCCATCGTTCTGTACTGGTTTCTGAACAAAACACGCAAGGGTCTTAATTTAAGATCCGTCGGCGAAAGCCCCGCTACCGCGGATGCCGCAGGAATCAACGTCACACTTTACAAATATCTCGGAACCTGTATCGGTGCGGGCATCTCCGGTTTCGGAGGACTGTACTATACGATGGATTATATCAAAGGCACCTGGGCCAATGACGGAACGATCGAAGCGCTCGGCTGGCTGGCAGTGGCTTTGGTTATATTTTCAACATGGCGTCCGATCAACGCGATTTGGGGATCGTATGTGTTCGGTATCGCATATTGGGCATTTTTGTACATCAGTGTAGCCAACCGCTACACCACGGAATTATTCAAGATGATCCCTTATGTCGTAACCCTGCTGGTACTCATCTTTGTATCACTCAGACGCAAACGCGAGGATCAGCCGCCGGCACATCTGGGACTGCCTTATTTCAGAGAGGACAGGTAAAACATAATAATTATTGGGAGGGGACTGCCTATGCAGCTTGAGGAAAGAAAAGAATACTATCGCGAACATGAACAGCTCTGCCGCAAAAATGATGCCATCGCTCCGGAACTGTACACCGAATACGGAGTGTTTAAGGGATTGCGCGATCAGAACGGTAACGGAGTCTTATCCGGTCTGACAAATATTTCCAAGGTGACCGCTTTTAAACATGAAAACGGTGAAAAGATACCGTGTGACGGTGAACTCTGGTACAGAGGTTACACGATCGGACGCCTGATCGGTTCACTTGGCGAGGACAGGCTTGGATTTGAACGTATAGCTTACCTTCTGTTATACGGGGAGCTTCCCTCACCCGGGGAAGAAGCCGCATTCTTTGAACTGATCGGCGATTACAGGACCCTGCCGTCCAATTTCACGCGCGACGTCATAATGAAAGCACCGAGCAGCGACATCATGAATTCCATGACGCGAAGCATCCTTACGCTTGCCTCATATGATAAAAAAGCCACGGTCACGACCGTTAAGAACTCGCTGCGCCAGTGTGTGAGGCTGATAAGTGAGTTTCCGCTGCTGGCGGTATATGCTTATCATGCATACAATTATTCGTCAAACGGCGAAAGTATGATCATACACCGCCCGGATCCCGCTCTTTCAACAGCCGAAAACATCCTTATGATGCTTCGCCCCGACAGGCATTATACCGCTACCGAAGCCAAGGTTCTCGATACCGCCCTGATCCTTCATATGGAACACGGCGGAGGAAACAATTCCACATTTACGACAAGAGTTGTTACTTCTTCCGGTTCCGATACATACTCGACCATCGCTGCGGCCATGTCATCGCTTAAAGGCCCCAAGCATGGCGGAGCCAATATCAAAGTCATGGAAATGATGAACGATATAAGGGCTCACGTTGCGGATCACTCGGACCGCGAAGAATTAAGCGCATATCTGACAAAGATCCTTGATAAAGAAGCATTTGACCAGAAAGGGCTGATATACGGAATGGGACATGCCGTATACTCTCTTTCTGACCCGAGAGAGCGCATTTTCAGAGGCTTCGTTGAGGAGCTTGTAGCGGAAAAGGGCAAGGAAAAAGAATTCGATCTTTATCTGGCCATCGAGGAGCTCGCTCCGAAGCTTATCGCACGGAAAAGAAAGATATTTAAAGGTGTCAGCCCCAATGTGGACTTTTTCAGCGGATTTGTTTATGAGATGCTCGGCATCCCCACCGAACTGTTTACGGCAATGTTTGCGATCGCCAGGATCGTCGGCTGGAGTGCACACCGCATAGAAGAACTGATCTGTATGGACAAGATAATCCGTCCTGCTTATTACAGTGTTATGAAAGAAAAAGATTTAGAGGAGGAAATTTAAGATGCCCTGGTGTCCTAAATGTAAAAATGAGTATCAGGAAGGCATTACCGTCTGTGCCGACTGCGGTATTCCGCTCGTGGACGAGCTTCCCGCAGAAGATGACAGCGTAGCCGTAGCATTTATCGAAGAGGAGGAACTTGCAAACAGACTTAAAGAATATCTGGAATTCAGTTCTATCCCGACAACATGCGAATATGACGATGAACAGGAAGCTTTTGCGGTTAAGGTCGAACCCGGCAGGTTAAATGAAGCAAAAACCGCTTTCCACGCCTTCTATAAGGTCGAAAAAACACGCGAGAACGGGCTTGAGCTTGAAAAGAAGCTCCGCGACGTTCTTCCCGGTATCATTCACGACCATAACGGCGATGAGTCAGATACCGAAATGCCGGAAGATGTTTCGGAAGCACTCGAAAGTCTCGATATAGACAGCCTTTCCGATGAAGAGAAAAGCCTTCTTGCCCAGGCTATCGTATCAGAGCAGGTATACAAGCCCGCCGAGGTTTATGTCACAAAGTCAGACGAAAGCAAAGACATGTTCTCCACCGCGATAACCTTCCTTGTTTTCGCTGCCGCGCTGCTTGTGTTCCTTGTACTCAATCTTACCAATGTTGTAACGGTGTTCAATAACACCGCTTCGATCATAACCATGGGAGCCCTTGCTGTCGGATGCTGTCTGGTAGGCATAAACGCCATCAAAAGATCCCGCAAAGCCGAAATAGCCTCCCATGACGAAGAAAAACTGACCGCTTCCATCAAAGAATGGTTCAAGTCCAACATTACCGACTCGACTTTTAAGGAACTCGAAGGAAGCGAGCTCAG
>JAEEGL016199691.1_pt1 | contig 19191 bp, 14 predicted proteins | sample 9134231 | NCBI WGS metagenome assembly JAEEGL01 (sample SAMN16246548, study PRJNA631951) | gut metagenome | biome: gut microbiome; feature: rumen; material: fiber-attached | host: Bos | place: Iran: Karaj | collected 2018-10 | reverse complement strand
CTTCCACGGAGATATAATCCGAGGCTTTCTCGCTGTTGCCGGTCACCGGCACGGAAGGCGGGCAGAACGGCTTGCGGAAAGTCGCGGCCGCTTCCCGGGCGATGCCCAGCACGCTGTAGCAGTCCACCCGGTTCGAAGTGATCTCGTATTCGAAGACGGTATCATGCAGTCCGAGCGCGGCCACCGCGTCGTCGCCGGGCTTCACGCCGGCGTCTTCCGGGAAGACGTAGATCCCGTTTTCGGGCGCTTCCGGATAGAAGTTCCGGCTGGAACCGAGTTCCTCGATCGAGCAGATCATGCCCGCCGAAGGCACGCCCCGAAGCGCGCCGGCCTTGATGGTCACGCCCTCTTCCGGCAGGTTGCCGCTGTGGTCGCCGGCGACCTTTCCGCCGTCCAGCACCACGGGCACCAGCTGCCCCTCTGCCGCGTTCGGTGCCCCGGTCACGATCTGCAGGGTCTCCGTTCCCACATCGACCTGGCAGACGACCAGTTTTTCCGCGTTCGGATGCCGCTCGATCGAAAGGATCTTTCCGACCACGATCTTCTCGAGGTTCTTGTCGTAGGAAGTGAAGCCCTCCACCTTGGTGCCGGAGAGAGTCATCGCGTCCGTATACTCCTGCGCCGAAACGTCCAGCTCCGGCACATAGGCCTTGATCCAGGAATACGCTGTATTCATCGTCTCTCTCCTTTCTCAGAACTGCTCCAGAAAACGCTCGTCGTTTTCATAGAGGAGCCGCATATCATCGATCTCGTATTTGAGGAGCGCGATCCGCTCCAGGCCGATGCCAAAGGCAAAACCGGTATACTCTTCCGGGTCGATGTCCCTCATCTCCAGCACGCGCGGGTGCACCATGCCGCAGCCGAGGATCTCGATCCAGCCGGAGCCCTTGCACATCCGGCAGCCCCTGCCGCCGCACTTGAAGCAGGAGACGTCCATCTCCGCGCTCGGTTCGGTGAAGGGGAAGTGATGCGGCCGGAACTTGACCTTCGTCTCCGGTCCGAACATCTCTTTCGCGAACTGAGCGAGTGTCCCTTTGAGGTCGGAGAAGGTGATGTGCTTATCCACGACCAGTCCTTCGACCTGATGGAATGAAGGCGAATGCGTCGCGTCCACCGCGTCGGAGCGGTAGACCCGGCCGGGGGCGATGATGCGGATGGGCGGGCGCTGTTTTTCCATCACACGGGCCTGCACCGAGGAGGTCTGCGTCCGCAGCACGATCTGTTTATTGATGTAGAAGGTATCCTGCTCGTCCTTGGCGGGATGGTTAGCGGGGATATTGAGCGCCTCGAAATTGTAGTAGTCGTATTCGACTTCCGGGCCTTCCACCACTTCGTAGCCCATGCCGATAAAGACCCGCTCCAGTTCCTCGAGTGCGATCGTATTGGGATGACGGTGACCGGTCTTCAGGGTCTTTGCGGGCATGGTCACGTCGATTTCTTCCGCTTCCAGCCGCGCCTCGAGCGCCTTCTCGGCGAGACTGTTTTTCGCCTCATCCAATTTTTCTTCCAGTTCCCTGCGCAGGTCGTTCACCCAGCCGCCGACCTTCGGACGGTCCTCGGGCGCCACGTCGCGCATGCCCTTGAGGACTTCCGTGAGAGAGCCCTTCTTTCCCAGATAGGCCACCCGAATGTCGTTCACTTCCTCCATGGACGATGCCTGCTCCAGACGGGTCAGTGCTTCCTCCCGGATCTTTTTCAGTTTCTCCTGCATATCCTGCCTCCTGCCGGTTTCTTCCAACAAAAATCCCCGCCGTCTGTGACGGCAGGGACGAATGATCGCGGTACCACCCTGCTTCCGCAGATCCCTCTGCGGCACTCTTTGGACGTAACGTGTCCTTTTCGTCGGCTCCTACGCGCCCCCGAAGGGTTTCAAAGCCGCGGCTCCGATGGGAAATTCATGTTTTCGCAGGGCCGGCGGGGCTCTCAGCCACCCCCGCTCTCTGTGCGGATGCGGAAACACTACTGGGCATCATCAACGCCTTTTTCGGTTTCGTCCGCCATTATAGCGGGGTTTCCCGAAAAGCGCAAGAGGAAACCCGCATAACTGTTCCTACTTATCAGAAAGACGCTGATTCGGAAACAGTTCCTGCTGCGTTGCCCAGCCTGCTCTCAGTTTAGGGCCCGAATCATCGAATCTTTTCGGCATATCGGACACCTTGAACACCACCGACCGGATGCCGTCGGAAGGCCGAGGAAGCCCGATCAGAATCATCTGATGGGACGTGCGCATATCGTCTGTCACCGAGAGCCAGTCGTCGCAAAGGATCAGCGACAACGTCACCTGACCGTCTGCAAAGTCTGCTCTTTGCACCATCATTTTCAAGTCCTCGGAGATCTGTGCGAGTACAAGAATACAGTGATCCTGAAACCAATCTTCCGGGTAGACCGCCAGCAGTGTTTCCGCCATCGCGGCACCGTTTGCCCCCCACTGCTCATACCGTTTGGCTGCCCGCGTCAATTCCTCATAGGTATTGACCAGGTGCACGCCACCGGCTTCATCGACCTGAAGCCTTCCCTGTATGATCCGGGATTTCTCTTGTTCAATCTTATAGGACACATTGGCGGCGATCCCGCGCCAGAGATCGCTTGACACGGAAATCAGGACTTTTGAGGAGTCAATATCGGTTTTTCGGGTTGCTGAGCAATATGTCAAAAGGAGAATCACCAGCAACGCGGCGACAACGATTCCGTATTTTTTTGTATGCTTCATTTTCGTCCTCCTATTTAATCGTACCCCACGCACAACCTATATAGATCCGTGAGTGCTGCCAAACATGTACCGCCGCCCTTATTTTGATATAAGATTCTTCTGAAATGTCACCCAAAGCCTGACCGCTTCCCCCATCAGCTCCTCTTCGCTCCCGAACTGCGATTTATCCAGCCACACCGCGCTTTTTTCGCGCCGGAACCAGGTGAGCTGGCGCTTCGCGTAGCGGCGGGACTCCTGCCTGATCTTCGCCTCAGCCTCTTCCGGGGCCAGGAGCCCGTCCAGCTCGTCCAGGATCTCCTTGTAGCCGAGCGCCTGCATGGAGACCATCCCGCGGCGGCAGCCCCGCTCCCGAAGCGCGGCGACCTCTTCCCTAAGGCCGGCGGCCAGCATCGCGTCCACGCGCCGGTCGATCCGCTCGTACAGTTCTTCCCGCGGCAGGGTCAGTACGATCAGGAGGGCCGGATGCTTAGGTGCCTGCCCTTTTTGTTCCTCATTCGTTTCTGAGAGCCTTCTGCCGGTCTCCCGGAAGTATTCCATCGCCCGGATCACCCGCTTCCGGTTGTTCGGATGAATGGCAGCCGCAGCAGCCGGATCGGCCTTCTCCAGCAGCCGGTGGAACGCCTCGTTCCCCACCGCGTCCGCCAGCCGGTTCATCTCTTCCCGGAAGACCGGATCCTGCGCCCCCTCGGAAAAAACCAGTCCTTTCAGCAGCGCCTGGATGTAGAAACCGGTCCCGCCGACCACGATCGGCAGTTTCCCGCGGTTCTGGATGTCCCAGACAGCCTCTTCGGCCAGTTCCGTATAAGCCGCCACATCAAAGGGCTCCGTCGGATCACAGACGTCGATCAGATGGTGCGGGACCCGTGCCCGCTCCGCGGCCGTCGCCTTGGCGGTCCCGATATCCATGCCCCGGTAGACCTGCATGGAGTCCGCGCTCACGATCTCCCCGTTCAGCCTTTCCGCCAGTGCCAGGGAGAGCGCGGTCTTCCCGACGCCGGTCGGTCCCGCGATCACGAGAAGCGGCGTATTCAGGAGTGTCTTTTCATCCGGGGACACGGCGGTGATTCCTTTCTAAACGATACGCTTGAATTTCTTTTCCAGTTCCCGCCGGCTCATGCGGATCATGGTTGGCCGGCCGTGCGGGCAGGTGTAGGGATTCTCCAGTGTCAGAAGTTCCTTAAACAGGGCCTCCGCCTCGGGGAAAGACAGGCTGTTTCCTCCCTTGACGGCCGCCTTGCAGCTCATGAGCGCCACCTTCGCGTCGATCATCTCCGGCGCGGTCACGCGTTCCTCGGAGAGTTCATCCAGCATCGTCACAAAGAGTTCCTCTGACGACAGACTGAAAAGATTGTCCGGGACAGCGGTCAGCCCATACTCTCTTCCTCCGAGGGGTTCGATGGCAAAGCCGAGCTTTTCAAACGAGGGCATAAAACGGGACAGCGTCTCGCTCTGCGCCCCGCTGAGCGTCAAAAGGAGGGGCGGATCCAGCCGCTGGCTGGTATGCTCCCGCGTTTCCATCGCCTTCATCGTCCGTTCATAGAGGACTTTTTCGTGCGCCGCATGCTGATCGCAGAGCAGGAACTGATCCTCGTATTCCAGCAGCCAGTAGGTATCGAAGAGCTGGCCGATGAGGCGGAGCTTCGCCTCGTTCTGCGGCGCAAGGATTTTTTCCTCAAAGAAGGAAAGCTGCTCCGGACGGACCGGCTTTGCCTGCCCTTCCGGGGTCAGTGCGGCCGGGGCGTTTTCCTCTTCCGCTGCTTTTTCCCGCAGGGTTTTCAGTTCTTCCTCCGCGCGGGCTGTCAGCTTCGGCCCCTCCGGGGCGGCGCTCTCTTTCAGGCTCTTCACCTCGCTGCCGGAAAGGAATCGGTCGAGCAGCCGGCGGTCCTCATCGACCCGGTAGCCGTAGCTTTCCCGAAAGGACGCAGCCGGACGGTCGTTTTCGTATTTCTCCGCCGTACCCTCTTCAATCGGTGCTTTCCCTTTATTTTCAGGAATTATTTCCTCAATCTTCGGATTATCTTCTTTCTTATCCGGTTCGGCGGTCTTTTCTTCCGGCTTCGGCGCCGGCTGCTTTTCCGGTTCCGCCTTCACCTCCGGGATCAGATCTCCGGAAAAGATGGTCTCCCGCACCGCGTGATAGACCGCGTCGAACACGTCCTTTTCCCGGCGGAAGCGCACCTCCATCTTGGTCGGATGGACGTTGACATCCAGAAGGCCGGCATCCATCGTCAGCTGCAGGATCGCCATCGGGAATTTGTGCTGCATCGTCAGGCCGTGATAAGCCTGCTCCACCGCCTTCATGACCAGCGGGCTCTTGATGAATCGCCCGTTGATGAAGGTGAGTTCGCCGGCCCGGCTGCCCCGGGAAAGGGTCGGCAGCCCGACGTAGCCCTCCACGCGGATATCTTTTTCCTCGTAGGACAGCGGCCGCATGAGCGAGACCGTCTCCCGCCCGTAAAGCGTAAAGAGAACTTCTTTCATCGAATAGGAGCCGGCTGTCTGCAGTTTCGTCTGACCGTTCACGATCAGCCGCATGGAGATGCCCGGCCTGGACAGGCAGAGCTGTTCCATCAGGGTGATCACGTAAGAAGCCTCGGCCTGCGGGCTCTTCAGAAAATTCCGCCGCACGGGCGTATTATAAAACAGCTCGCGCACGTAGAAGGTCGTTCCGTCCGGCGCGCCGACCGCTTCGTTCGCCTTTTCTTCTCCGCCTTCGATCACGTAGCGGGTGCCTGTCTCCGCGTCCGCCGTCTTGGTAATAAGCTCCACCCGGGCGATCGAGGCAATGCTGGAAAGCGCCTCCCCGCGAAACCCCAACGAGGTCAGCGCGAAAAGATCCTCTGCCGTATAGATCTTGCTGGTCGCGTGCCGCAGAAAAGCCGTCGGAACTTCCGCCGCAGGGATCCCGCAGCCGTTGTCGCTCACGCGGATCAGATCGATCCCGCCGTTTGTGATCTCGACGGTGATCCGGTCCGCCCCGGCATCCAGCGCGTTTTCCACCAGTTCCTTCACGACCGAGACCGGCCGCTCGATCACCTCGCCGGCCGCGATCTGGTCAATGGTCACTGTATCCAGTACATGAATAGCCGCCATACTCTTTCCTTTCCGGGTTTCAGACCCGGTTCTTCAGCCGGCTCTGCAGCTGATAGAGGGTGTTCATCGCCTCAATGGGCGACATTGCCTCGATCTTCAGATTCCGAAGTTCTTCCAGTATCTCGTTGTCGCCCGCCGTGGCAAAGAGACTCAGCTGTCCCAGATCCACCTCATCCGGTCGTTTCACGTTCCGGTTCCGGCCGTTCTTTCCGACTTCCGCGGCAATCTCCCGCGCGCGTCTTGTGATGTCCGCATCCGAGAGTTCTTCCGCCAGTTCCTTGGCCCGCTCGATGACCGAATCGGGCACGCCGGCGAGCTTCGCCACCTGGATCCCGTAGCTCCGGTCCGCCCCGCCGCGCATGATCTTCCGCAGAAAGACGATCGTATCGCCCTGCTCCTTGACCGCAATGCAGTAGTTGTGCACGCCGGGGAGGCTCCCCTCCAGCTCGGTCAGCTCGTGATAGTGCGTGGCAAAAAGCGTCTTTGCCCCCAGCTGTTTCGGATCAGCCACGTGTTCGATCACCGCCCAGGCGATGGAAAGCCCGTCGAAGGTGCTGGTCCCGCGGCCGATCTCATCGAGTACGATCAGACTCTTTCTGGTCGCGCTGCGCAGGATATTTGCCATCTCGGTCATCTCCACCATGAAGGTGCTCTGGCCGGACGAGAGATCGTCCGAAGCGCCTACCCGCGTGAAGATGCGGTCGCACAGGCCGATGTCCGCGCTGTCCGCCGGCACGAAGGAGCCGATCTGGGCCATCAGCACGATCAGGGCTGTCTGCCGCATGTAGGTCGATTTGCCGGCCATGTTCGGCCCGGTGATCACCGCCACGCGGTGGTCCGCGTTATCGAGGAAGGTATCGTTCGAAACGAACAGCTCGCCCGAGAGCATCTGCTCCACGACCGGGTGCCGCCCGCCCTTAATGTCGATCACGCCCTTTTCATTGATCTTCGGGCGCACATAATGATTCTTGTCCGCCGTCTGCGCGAGGGACAAAAGAACGTCGAGCTGGGCCACGGCCGCGGCCGTCCTTTTCAGGCGCAGCATCTCGCCGGCCACCCTGTCGCGGATCTCGCAGAACAGGTCATACTCCAGCGCCTTCACGCGTTCCTCGGCTCCGAGGGTCATCTGCTCGAGTTCCTTCATCCGGGGCGTGGTATAACGCTCCGCGCCGACCAGCGTCTGCTTGCGGATATAATCGTCGGGGACCATGTCTTTAAAGGAGTTGGTCACCTCGATGTAATAGCCGAACACTTTGTTGTAGCGGACCCGCAGCGTCTTGATACCGGTCCTCTCCCGCTCCTGCTGCTCCAGTTCCAGAAGCAGGCCCTTGCCGTCCGTGCCGGAGCGCCTAAGAAGGTCCACCTCCTCACTGTAACCGGCGCGGATGATGCCGCCTTCCTTCATCTGGAGGGGCGGATCGTCTCCGAGCGCACGCGCAAGGAGATCGGCCACGTCTTCCAGCGGATCCATGGCTTCGCACAGTTCTTTCAGGTACGGCGCCCTGCGGACGGAAAGAGCCTGGCGAACCGCCGGCAGTTTCTGCAGGGAAGAACGGAAAGCGACCATATCGCGCGGACCGGCCGTTTTGAAGGCGATGCGCCCGATCAGCCGCTCCAGGTCATAGATCGGCGAAACATATTCGCGCAGTTCCTCGCGGTCGATGACCTCGGCGGCCAGTTCCGCCACCGCTTCCTGGCGCGCCAGGATCAGTTTCCGGTCCAGCAGCGGCTGCTCGATCCAGGTCCGAAGGAGCCGCGCGCCCATCGCGGTGCCGGTCTTATCCAGCACCCCGAGCAGCGAGCCGCGCTTTAGCTTCTCCCGCAGGGTCTCGGTCAGTTCCAGATTGCGCCTCGTATAGCTGTCGATCAGCATGAAGCCCCCGGGCCGGTAGCAGCGAACCTCCGTGATATGCGCCAGAGAGTTCTTCTGCGTCTCCGTGAGATACTGAAGCAGGGCGCCGGCCGCGCTCTGCCCGGCCGGAAAGTCCTTAAGTCCCAGGGCCTCGGTCGAATGCGCCTTAAAGTGCTCTGTCAGCGCCTTTTCGCAGGCCGCATCGGCAAAGTACCGCCCGGGGAGCGGACTTAAGGTGATCCGCCTTCTTTCCGTCAGATCGGCCGTATCGGCGCCGCTCATCAGAAACGCGTCGTTGCAGACGATCTCGGACGGCTCGTACTTGCTGATCTCGTCCAGCAGCACGGACAGGCTCCCCGCCTCCGTCACCAGAAACTCGCCGGTACTCACGTCGCTGACCGCCGCTCCAAAGCGCCGGTCCTCGGCAAAGACCGAGAAGATATAGTTGTGCTTGCCTTCCTCCAGCGCCTCCGGGGCGATGTTCGTGCCGGGCGTCACCACCCGGATCACTTCCCGCTTCACCAGCCCTTTGGCCAGCTTCGGGTCCTCCATCTGCTCCGCGATGGCGACTTTATAGCCCTTTTCCAGCAGACGGCTCACATAAACGTCGGCCGCGTGGAAAGGCACGCCGCACATCGGCGCGCGTTCCGTTAGCCCGCAGTCTTTGCCGGTCAGGGTCAGTTCCAGTTCCCGTGAAACCGTCTCGGCATCCTCGAAAAACATCTCGTAGAAATCTCCGAGACGGTAGAACAGAATACAGTCCCTGTACTCTTCTTTCGTTGCCAGATAATGCTGCATCATGGGTGACAGCATGGATCGTTCCTCTCTTTGCCGGGCTCAGCCCGAATATGCTCCGTCATCCGTATGCCCGCCGGGCACACGGTGATATTTTAGTATAAATGATTCCGGCGGAAACCGCAAACGCTTTGTGCGGTCTCCGCCGGATTAGGTTATTATATTTTTTTGTTGACATATTCGACGCTGTCATCTCAACCCGCCTGTCCAACTATGCGGATCAGGCACTGTATTGCGCTGCCTGTATTGAAAACAGACAGCCTGTTGATTCTCTGCTGTATCCCGCCATTTGTCACTCAAACAGGTGTTTCTAAAACGTATTTACCCCTCCCACTTTTTCTCCAGCCACTCCTGACTCTTCACTCCCCAGGAGGGATCCCATGTAAACTGTGTTTCCAGATTTCCCGTCACGGTCTTCTTGCTGACTTCTATTCTTTTCACTCCTGCCAATTCCGCTTTATCCATTCCAATCATGATTACAACCGGCCATTCTGCATCAGATCCCACCCATGATTCTACTATTTCTTCCAATTCGACCACTAGGCAGTCGCCTTCCCGGAAAACTGCGGAAACGCTCGGACGCGGACAGCGATAGCTGAATGTCACCGAAAGGCAAAGGACTCCCTTGTTGATAAAGAATAGAGGGTTGAAACAAAGACCCAGTTCCGGCCTCGCCTTCAAAAGACTAAGCCGACTTGTTGACCGAAGCCGAAGTTGTGTGTAAAACGAGAGCAAGGCAAGACTGTTTGTCACCCGAAAAGCATTCTCACCATACGAGACTGTAGGCATTTCTTTAAGGAGCCCGTTTACTATTCTCCCTTCAGCATAATAAATATCACTAGACTGAATCGCCACCTCGTGCTTTTCTTCTAACGATTTTGATACTATAAGAGGTTCCGTCCCGCAAAGTTTGAGCGCCTCGTACGCCACAAGAAGCAGTACAACCACACAAATCAGGACTCTTGTCGTCTTATGTTTCCGTCTGTCTTTCATTCTTACATCCTCCATTATTATGATTTGTGATGTAGTCTGCTTCAACAATACCGATCTCGTCCCCGAGGACTATTCTCCAATCATTTGGTTCATGATTTTTGCCGCCCGTTTCTGCCATAAAACCACTCCCCCCCAACAGATCAGGAGTACCGCAATGAATATACCCAACTTTGCGATCAGCGGGCCGGCGTGAAGCTGCTCTTTCCATTCATGTTCACTGATCAGTTCACTTTGGCTTTGCATCAGTTTCATTCCCAACCGCGCGGCCACTGCCGTAACTGCCCCCGCTCCGAGCGGGATCAGGCAGCGGATCGGAAGCGGAACAGCGTCTTTCCGGAGCAGAACCGCTGCCGGGATCACGATACTGAGGCTGACCAAGAATGATGCCAGCGCTATTTTCAGGAAATAAAACCGCCCTGGATCTTCCTGCAATCCACCGCCGCTTTTCAGCTCGATCCAGAGCGTGACCGCCGCTGTAAAAACCGCTGCACCGACCAGCGCAATCCCCGGAATGATCAAAACCGCCAGCTTTCTCTTGTTCATAACCGCCCTCCTTTCTTCACTCCCAGACTCGCTTTAAGCTGCGGCAGATACTTTCGTGAAACATACTCTTCCATCCCGTTTTTCAGGGTCATCCGCAGCGCCCCGCTGAGGCCCGCCTGAAAGCTGCGGATCATCCTCCGGTTGACCACAGCCTGCTTGGAAATACGCACGAAACGCTCATCCAGCTGCTCCAACCATTCGTAGAGCCTCCGTTCCGAATCAAAACGCCCCGCTTTCGTATACACTGCCGTCCGGCCGTCCTCGACCCGAACCAGACATACCTCCTCCGGCCGCAGGACCACGGACTGATCTTCACTTCGGACCATCAGCGGCAGGGTTTCCCCTGCCAACAGCTCTTCCGCCCTCCGTACTTCCTCTGTGACGGCGTCCGCACAGATCACCGCGAAGGGCGGTCGGTATTCCGGTGAGAGTCTGATCTTTACCTTCATCGTCTTACCTCCGTAGCCATTATATGATTTCGTATCTCATCTGTCTGTAATAAAACGGCAAGATGCAGAATACCGCCGGTAACGTGCATTCTGCATCCTGCTTAACTTCTCCGGAGCGCTTATATCCGCTCCCCGATATAATAGAATCCGTGGTAATCCGTCAGTTTCACCGGCACGATCGTCCCGATGAGAGAAAGATCTCCCGGGAAGTGTACCATCACGTTGTTGCCGAGCCGACCGGTCACCCGCCCGGGGCAGTGCTCGTCTTCCCCTTCGACCAACACGGGCAGGGTCTTTCCGAGCTCTCGCCCGCTCCGCTCTCCGCCGGTCTTCTGGACCAGATCGAGCAGCCGCTTGAAGCGTTCGTCCACGGTTTCCTTCGGCACCTGGTCCGGAAGCGCGGCCGCCGGCGTCCCGGTCCGGGGAGAATAGATGAAAGTAAAGGCGCTGTCGAAGCCGACCTGCCGCACCACGTCCATCGTTTCCTCAAAGTCCTCTTCGGTCTCGCCGGGGAAGCCCACGATGATATCCGTCGTCAGGGAAATGTCGGGCATCGCCGCGCGGATCTTCTCCACGAGCGCCAGATAGCCCGCTTTGGTATAATGCCGGTTCATCTTCGCGAGGATGCGGTCGGAGCCGCTCTGGAGGGGCAGATGAAGGTGCGGGCAGACCTTCGGCTCTTCACTCATCACCCGGATCAGTTCGTCGGAAAGATCCTTCGGATGGGAGGTCATGAAGCGCACCCGCTCGATACCGGGCACCCGGCAGACTTCCCTGAGCAGTGAAGCGAAGGATACCGGCTCGGGGAGCGTTTTCCCGTAGGAGTTCACGTTCTGGCCGAGCAGCATCACCTCGATCACCCCGTCGGCGGCCAGGCGCCGCACCTCCGCCAGGATCTCCTCCGGCGCGCGGCTCCGTTCACGCCCCCGCACATAGGGGACGATGCAGTAGCTGCAGAAATTGTTGCAGCCGAACATGATGTTGACGCCGCTCTTCCAGGGCACTTCGCGCCTGACCGGCAGGTCCTCCACGATCTCCCGCTCTTTCTCCCAGACCTCGATCACGCGCTTTTCGCCCGTCATCCGCCGAAGCAGCAGCTCGGCGAACTGGTACAGGTTGTGCGTACCGAAGACGATATCCACGAAGCGGTATTTCTTCCGGATCTTCTCGACCTCGTCCGCCTCCTGCATCATGCATCCGCAGAGGGCGATGATCTTGTCCGGGTGCTCCCGCTTCATCGAATTCAGGTGCCCCAGATGGCCGTACAGGCGGGTGTTGGCGTTTTCCCGGACCGTGCAGGTGTTGATGACGACCAGATCGGCCTCCTCGCTCGCCGACTCTTCAAAGCCGGCCTCCAGAAGGATCCCCAGTAGTTTTTCCGAGTCCCGGGCGTTCATCTGGCAGCCGAAAGTCACCACGCAGGCAGTAAGCGCGTGCCCGCGCCGGACCGCCTCCTCTGCCGTGACCCGCTTCAGGTCCGCCATATACAGTTCGTAACGATATTCCGCCATTATTTATCCTCCGCCTATTCCCGGTGCCGGAACACACTGTCATCTCCGACGTATTTCCGCAGCCACGCGAGATGCTCTCCGAAAAACGTTTCGAACTCCTCCGCCTGTTCGGCGTACAACTTTACCGGCCAGCCCCAGCGGAGCGTTTCCAGGGACAGCGCAGCGTCGTAGGATACGCTGTCGACTGCCTGAAGCGCCTCGCTCACTTTCTGCCAGACCAGCCCGTTTGTTTTTTCGAACAGGCGCCGGTAGATCCTCGTGAAATCTTCCCGCTGCGTCAGAAGAGTGAAATAAAACTCGGTGAAGGTATGGATCCGGCCCCAGCCGCCCACACGCAGACAGACCGAATCGAAATCCCACATAGGCCCCATTCTGATCCGCGAAGCCGCTGAATCGTCCCTGCGGGAGACGTACAGATTGCTTCCGGCGGCATCAGCCGTTCCCAGGTAGTCGTGCGCCAAAAGCCAGGCCGCGAAGCTCTCCAGATCCGCCGCTTCCCCCAGCCGTGAGGAGCCGGTGCGGATCGCGTTCTCGAGGTCGGTCAGCGCCTGCCGGATCGGCTCCAGCCGTGGATCGTCTTCCGTCAGATCGTCCGGGAACTTGACCGTATACCGGAAGCCCGACCCGTTCAGGAGGGGGGTCTTCAGGCTGAATTCATGATTCCACCAGTAGGCGTCCGCTTCCGCGATGAATCCGCTGTCGGCAACGCGCACCCGCGACTGGGTCTCCTCCGTGCCGGCACCCTGATCCACCAGTTCCGCCAGCAGATAGACGCCGCGGAAATCCCCGTTGAAATACAGGCTCACATATCGGAAGGCGCAGACTGTCTCCATTCCGACAAGGCCCGCCACGGCGCTCCCGACCACCTGATTCAGACGGTCGCCGGTCGCGAGCAGAGCCCAGCTTCGGTTCTCGTAAAAAACCCCGCTTTCCTTCCGTCCGGGGATCAGCTCCGCCAGCAGATCGGCCCGCTCGGCCAGCCGGATCCGGTAGGGAGCTTTTTCCATGGTGCCGCTGGTATTCCCGCGGAGCTTGACTTCCGCTCCCCGGAACAAGTCTTCCAGGCCGAAGCCGGCCCCGCTGTCAAAGATCATTTCTCCCGTCCCGCTGTAGATGCGGATCAGGGCTGCCAGTTCGTTCAGATTCGTGATCCCGACCCCGAAGGAGCCTGCCGGGGCTTTGATTGTATCGGCATCCGGGAAAAACCCGTCTTCCGTCACGATCTCCACCCGGGGCATGCCCGTAAGCGCCGCGGCCGGAGCGAACATCCGGCTCACTCTCAGGTTTTCCCCTTCTCTTTCGGCCCCGTACGGAGTGAATTCAAAACTCACCCGCTCATTCTCCGGCAGCTGATACCGCCACTCGCCCCGGACCACGGGAATGTCAAAGCGCTCCGTCTCGTCCCCGGTCTTCACAAGGACCGTCAGAGAGATCAGCTGTGCCTCCTCCAGCAGATCCCACCAGAAGGTGATCAGGCCGTTTTCATCCGTCTGAGACCCGATATGCGCCAGGATCGGATCCGCGGTATGGAGGACGGGGATCTCGCGCCCATAGGCGAGAACGGACAGGTCCGAACCGATGCCGGTGATCCGGAAGAGGCCGCCCGCCAGTTCCTCCCAGGCTTCGTACTGTCCCTCGATGACCAGACGGTCGGCGACAAAGCCGCCGCGCGGCGCCAGCACAAAACTGACCGAGCCTCCTTCGCGGGTGTAACCGCCGGTTTCGTCCGTCGTCAGGTAGACCGGGCATTCCGTCAGGCTCCCGGGCTCCAGCACCCAGAGAGCCTCGTCCGGCTGTACGGTGACCGTCCAGGATAGGTCTTCCGGCGTCAGCGCGGGGATCTCCACCCCGGGATCCAGTTCTTCGCCGCAGACCGCGCAGACGATACGGCCGCGAAGGCCGGGCACACCCAGCTGCGCCGGGATCTCCTCAGCCAGAACCGGCGTATGGACCGCCGGCAGGATCTGATAGCGCATCTCTCCGCAGAGGCAGTGCATGAATTCGATCCCGGATTCCCGGCAGGTCGGTTCGATCCGCGTTCCGAGAATATTGAAGACGTGCCGGTGCGGGACCGTGGGACTTTCCGACGGTTCCGTCGGTTCTGTCGGCTTTGCGGTCTCCGCGGTTTCCGACGGTTCTGCGATCTCCGTCGGATCCGGACCGTCGGGCAGCTCTCCCCGCTCCGGCAGGAAAGGGCTCATCTTCCCGAAGGACCAGCACAAAAAAAGGCATACGGACACTGCCAGTACGGTCAGTATCCCTCTGCCTTTTCTTTCCTGCCGCATGATTCTCCTTCCGGAAGTATTTGTCCTCTTGATCGGTATTACTCGGCGAGTTCGGTGCTCATCCAGGCCAGATGCCGGGCAAAAAAGCTCTCGTACATCACCATCTGATCTTCATAAGTGTGGAGTTTCCGTCCCCAGCGGGAATTCTCCAGGACCATCATCGCGGTGTAGGCCGCTCCGTCGATCCGCTCCAGTTCCGCCTTCACCTTCTCCCATACCTGCCCGCAGGTCTCGCGGTACAGAGCCCGGTACGCCTCCCTGAAGGCCGGCTGATCGGTCAGCCGGGAGAAGGAAAAGAACGACGCGTAATGGATGACGCTCCATCCGTTCACGATGATGCAGGCCGTATCGAAATCCCACAGCGGCCCCATCTCGATCTTCGTCTCCGGCGTATCGTCCCGCTTGAAGAGATAGAGATTGGTGCCCGCCCCGTCGGCCGTACCGAGATAATCGTGGGCCAGCAGCCAGGCCGCGAAGGACTTTACGTCCATATATTCAGGGTAGCGCCCCGAGCCGTCGGCGATCGCCGCGTCCATCTCGGTCAGCCGGTTCCGGAGGTAGACGACCGCCGGATCATCCTCCGACAGATCGTCCATATCCGGATATTTGACCGAGTAGCGCATCGTCCGGCTCCTCAGGCAGGCGGTCGTGAAGGAGTAGGGTTCCTTCCACCAGTAGGCGTCCGCCTCCGCGATGAAGCCGCTGTCGCTCACCGGGACGCGGGACTGGGTCTCGCCCGTTCCGCTCCCCTGGCCGACGTTTTCCGCCAGCACGTAGATGCCGCGGAAATCCCCGTTGAAAACCAGGCTGACGTAGCGGTAGGCGCAGATGGCGGAAACTCCCGTCACCGACGCGACCGCAGACCCCACCGCCTGGTCCATGAAGTATCCGGAAGCCAGCAGGATCCAGCTGCGGTTCTCATACCGGATCCCGCTCTCCCTTCTTCCGGGGATCAGGTCCGCCAGCAGGTCCGCCCGCTCTTCCAGCCGGATGCGGTAGGGAGCCTTCTCTTCGTAGGCGCTGGTGTTGCCGCGCAGTTTTACCGTTGCTCCCCGGTAGCGCTCTTCCAGTGTCCGGTTCGAGCCGCTGTCATAGACCGCCGCACCCGTCTCGTCGAAGATGCGCACCAGGCAGTCCAGCTGTTCCGCGTTTTCGATGCTCCGGCCAAGGCAGCCGGGAGGGGCAGATATATAGTCCGCGTAAGGGAAAAAGCCGCTTTCCGTCTCGATCTCGACCCGTGGGATCGGGATCTCCGCAGCCGAAGGGACGTACATCCGGGAGACCTCCATCCCGCTGCCCCGTCTTTCTTCTCCGTACGGGACGAACAGGAAGGAAACCTTCTCGTTTTTCGGCATTCGGTACTGCCATTCGCCGCGGGGCAGGAAGACGCTCTCGCTCTCCGTCTTCTCTCCGCAGGAGATGCGCACCTCCATGGAGGTCAGAGAGACGTTTTCGTTCAGTTCCCACCAGAAAGTGATCAGTCCGTCCTCGTCGGTATAGGAGCCGATATGCGCCAGCAGTTCATCCGACGTGTACGGGATGGGGATCACGCGGCCCCAGGCGGTCACGGTCAGATCGGAACCGATCCCCGTGAGACGGTAGTGCCCGCTTCCCAGATCCTCCAGCGCGTCATACTGTCCTTCGACTTCAACGCCCGCGACCAGAAAACTGGCGAGCGGGGCCAGCCAGAATTCGACCTGGCCATTTTCCGTGGTATACGAGCCCTTTCCGTCGGTCGTATAGAGAGTCCTGGTCTCGGTGAGGTCCTCCGCGAGGACCCTGGTCACGTCATCCGTACGGAACATGACGGTCCGGGCCACCTCTTCCGGCCGGACTGCGGGAATCTCCGATCCCGGTTCCAGGACCGCCCCGCAGACGGTGCAGCAGACACGGCCCTGCCAGCCAGGAACGCCCACCTGCGGCGGAACGTTCTGCGGCTCACCGGGCGTATGGGCCGGCGGCAGCATTTTCACACGGCTCTCTCCGCAGGCGCAGTACCAGACTTCGCTGCCCTCAGCCGTACAGGTCGGGGGCGTCACGGGGCCGGGACGGGTGAAGGAATGGATGTGCGTCACGTCCAGATCGGAAAGACCGCTTTCCTCCGGCTGCTGCGTTCCGGACGATCCCGGCACAGAGGCCGTTTCCTCCGAAGGAACCGCCGGCAGAACATCGGATCTGGAGGGGTCCGAAGGAACCGCGGCGCATCCGGCGCATAAAAAAAGACACAGAAGGACTGCCAAAACCGCCCATATGCCTTCTCTCCCCGCCGTATGTTTCATGATGCTCCTCTCCGGGACCGCTGGTCTTAAGGGGATTGTATCATTTTCCGTCTTCGCTGACAAGTCTTCCCAGCGGAAGGTGCGGCTTGTTTCTTTCGGCAGGATGTGCGATAATGGTGAAGAGAAAGGCGGCCCCGCAGCCGCCTTAAAAAAAGCCTGCCGGACGGCAGGCGGGAGGTTCAGAAATGGATCAGGTCAGAGCCATGTATTTCAGTCCGACCGGCACCACGGAGACCGTGGTAAAGCTGATCGCGTCGCGCATTGCGTCCCTGGCGGGCGTACCGCTTACACTGAGCGATTTTACGCTTCCTTCGGGAAGGCTGCTTCCCCCGCAGGTCGGGAGCGGCGAGCTGGTCGTCTTCGGCGTGCCCGTTTACGCCGGCCGCGTGCCGAACGTCCTTCTGAAATACCTTGCCACCGTAAAGGGGAACGGCGCCCTCACGGTGCCGGTCGTCCTCTACGGCAACCGGAACTTCGACGACGCCCTCATCGAGCTCAGGACCATTCTTGAAACGAACGGATTCCGGCCGCTTTCCGCCGCCGCTTTTATCGGGGAACACTCTTTTTCCCGGATCCTGGCCGCAGGCCGTCCGGACGCGGAAGACCGGAAAAAGGCCCTCACGTTTGCGGAAGAGACTTTCCGGAAGGCGCAAGCGCTCGGCGGAAGCGCTCCCGGACCGCTGCCTGTCAAGGGCGAAACGCCGATCCGCCCGTATTATACGCCCCGCGACCGGGCGGGAAACCCGGTGAATATCCTGAAGGTAAAGCCGAAGGTCGATCCGGAGCGCTGTGTGCAGTGCGGCACCTGCGCCGCGGTCTGCCCCATGGGGTCGATCGATCCGGCCGACGTAACGCAGTTTACCGGCATCTGCATCAAGTGCGGGGCCTGCGAGAAGAAATGCCCGGCAGGCGCACGCTATTTCGACGATGCCGGCTATATCTACCATCGGACCGAACTGGAGCTGGGCTATATGAGACGGGCGGAGCCGGAGTTCTTCATCTGACCCCTTAAGGCTACTTGCGGCCTTCCTTACACGCATCAAACGTCGGGGCGAGCATTTCCGCCCCGACGTTTGATGCGTGTTCCGTAAAAAAACTACTCCTGGAGAAGCCAGTTGTAAGTTTTGACCACTTTGGAATACACTTTCATTCCTTCACTATAAACTGTTCGCGGGAGTTTTACCATATATCTATCCCCGAAAGGAGTCATACCGGTCAGATCTCCGTTTTCCAGATTATCCAGGCAGTAGAGGAACGCCCGGCCTTCCCGGACCTGTATTCCCAGCGGATAGAGCCTGAAATTCCCCCTCCTTGATGTCACATGCGCAGGACAAATCACCGTTTCTGCGAAGAAATTCTCATCACATTCTGAAAGGAATCTGCGAACCGCACTTGTATATTCTGTATCAACGGGGCACGTCTCGTTTAACCATCGATAATATGTTTCCAGCTCGCCCACGGAAGTGATGGGTGTCTCCAGTTCCCCTCTTTGGATTGCCTCGACAGAGATTAATACATCTCCAACCTGTTTCGTATCCTCCGATAACCCCCAGGCATTTTTATATGCTTCCATCGGATCGGTTCCATCCACCGTGACGCGAAGTTCCGCCCTCACCTCACTGACTAAGGTTGCGACCTCCCTCGGAAGGGCAAGGAAAACAAACGCGCCTCTCACGACCGACTGCTCATCTTCGTAATATACTGTTCCTGATTTGCCTTGCATCTCTGCTTCCAAAACCAGGCACTCATCATCGACGTGAAACCCGTTGCAGATGAGAGGGATATTCTCCTGCCAGGTGCCATTATAATACCCGAACAACGCTCTCTCGATGAAGAAATCCGATTTCTCGAGACTCTGGAGATACTGTTCTGCCAAAACCGCAACGTTTGCAGGAAGTGTCTTTACATCCTCCATACTTCGGAGCACAAAAGAATATCCATTCCCCAGTCCCTGAAGCGGAGAAACATAGCTTATCGTTATATCTCGGGCAGAGTTATCGGCCGTATCAAAGCCCCGCGAGGCAGTATCTGTTGCGGTATTGTACTGTCCGGTCTCTTGTTCAGAGCTCAACGGATCCCTCGCCGTCATATCTTCAGATGGACCTGATTCCAATACCCCTGCCTCATTTTTAATTCCCGTTTGGTATGTCTCCGTAACCGCCTGTAAAGATTCTATCTCTTCTTCAGAAGGAAGGCTCAAATTAGAACAGGCGGTCAGCAGTAGTAAAGACATAACTAGGACTGATATCTTTTTTTTCATTACATCCTCCTTCACCACCAGGCAATGCCGTAATACGTTATCGAGTTTGCATTCCCCCCTTGATACATCACCTCAATCGTATAGGTGCCTGTGACCAAGGGCACAAAAGATACAACCGCAAGATTACGCTTATCAGAGGATCCCACAACATTCCCTGACGGATCTTTAATTGTCATTTTAAGATTAGCCACCCCCACAAGGCCTGACAGGGAACTGCTGTAAGCAGGGCAGTTTAGAGAAACTTCTCTCAGCCAACTGAGAGCAACTCTTGTCGGCAAACTTTCATCAAAGTTTCTCCTTCCTAAATGGCTTTTATACATTTCCTATTATAATCAACAGTCGAATTCTTGCAGATATTCATCGATTCATCACCGCCCCCCCTTTATAATTATTATACCTACTAAACTAATCCCCGTCAACT
>JAEEGL013649408.1_pt1 | contig 19191 bp, 14 predicted proteins | sample 9134231 | NCBI WGS metagenome assembly JAEEGL01 (sample SAMN16246548, study PRJNA631951) | gut metagenome | biome: gut microbiome; feature: rumen; material: fiber-attached | host: Bos | place: Iran: Karaj | collected 2018-10 | reverse complement strand
TTTGTTAGCAGATGCAGCTTCAGTAGATAAAGCTCTTAATTTTCCATCTTGAACTAAATAGTAAGAACCATCAATAGATCCTTTAACTATTAAACCGTTCATTAATTTTCCAGAGTTAACTTCAGCTTCAGTTACTTTTTCACCGAAAGCGAAATCAAATTTTGATAAGAAATCATCTGGAATGAATTGAACATACTTGTTACCTTCTGTCCAATTAGTTACGTTGAATAAACCGAAGAATGCATTTTGTGATTCAACAGGTCTTAATTGACCATCAGAAACGCAGAATACTGCTTCAGATTCAAATCCAGGTAATGATTTAGCTGTTCCTCTAAAACATGAACCATCTCTAAATGGGATAGGATCACCAATAGTGTAAGCAGCTAAGTCAGAAGCGCTCACTGTTTTTACAGTTGAGTAGTTGCTTGGGAATCCCCAAGAATGATAGATAGTTGAGTATGGGAAAGTTCTTAAGTTTGAACCTTGTACAAGGTAAACAGCAGAATTTCCAGCAGCTTTAACTAAATCTCCGTCAACGATTGATGTAGCAGCGAAAGCTGGTACAGATGTTGATAACATAGATAAAGCGGCTACTAAACTAACTGATTTTTTTAATATATTAGCCATATTTTATTTAAATTAAATTAGGATGAATATTACATTAATTTATTTATAGAAATTTTTTAAAGAAGATTAGTTCTACTAATTGTTATTACCCATCTCAGAGCAATATACTAATCAAAAGAAGCACCCTAAAGCGACAAGCTCATAAACTAAAGCTTTAAAGTTTAGAACTAAGTGAGCTTTAGTTTACCTGTCTCGAATAGTCATAGTATAACCTCGACTTTTTAAAATCCCTCGAAATGATTGAAATCATTTCAAATATCTACTTGTAAATTAATAGGCGTAATACCCATTGTCAGTAACCAAACTTATTAGAAATTGATTACCCGTCAGATTTTCCACAAGGGATAACCTGTGTGATGATTTTGGTTAAAATCACCACGCTCATTATCCCTTATTCTACTCATCTACTTCATTCCATAAAGATTGAATTTGAAAATCCATATTTTCATTTTCAACTTTATCGTCTTTATCAGATTTACTATCAATAGTTTGAATAGTAACATCATCTTCTTCTTTACCTAATTCATCATCTTTATCTTCAATCTTAGGTAAAACTTTATTTTCCTTATTTATATTGATATCTGTTTTACTATCTTTAGTATCTTCTTTAATCTCTTTATTTTCTTCAGTATCAATATCTTCATCACTTTTATCTTCTTCCAAAGGAATAGAAATAGAAGTTGTAGAAATTACGGAATTATTTAAGCTATCACTAATTGCATTCATCATATCAGCCATATTCACAGAAGCAATTTCTATTTTAGCTTTCTTTAATTCCTCTTTGATATTTTGTAATTGAGTTGCAAGATCTATTGCACCACCATTTTCTAATTCTCCAGCAGAAGAATCAGAATCTATGTTTTTGTTTGATTCATTTATTATATCATTTTTATCGCTGTTTACAAAATCCACAGTTGCGATACCTACCATATTATTAATATTATCAACTCTTTTCTCTACTCTATCTATGATATCTTTCTTTTCATTTTCATCGGAGATATCAGAATTTTGCACAACCATATTTAATGTTTTAACCGCCATCAAGTTTCCTTTGATGTATGCCATGTCGATACTCTTTGAGATATCAACACCATAATTTGCAGCTATATTCTTTGATTCTATTAGTTTATCACTATATTCTGTTATCTTATTATCTATATCTTTACCAGTAGAACCAATGAATTTTTTATTTTTGTTATTTAAGATTTCTACTTTTTCTGGAAGATTATCAATATTATTATTGATTTCGTTTATCAATCTAGCAGCAACTTCTTTTTTGTCAGGTCTGTCAGATTTTAAAACTTTTGAAAGCTCGTCTATTCTGTTATTTGTAAATTCCATTTGAAGACTAATATTATTCTTCTCGCTGATATTTACAACAGCTTTTACATCTTCCATTGAAAGCTTGAATGCATATAACGGATCACCAGGAATAGATTTTAACGCACAAGATACAGTTAATCCTAATGCAGACACACCACAAAGTGATGTACCAATTATCATCCATGGCAATTTGAATCCATTCAATTTAAATGATGGAGTTTTTTTAGTTTCTGTTTCGAATTCAGCAGAAACAAAATTTAAAAACTCTTTTTTATTAGAATCAAAAAATTTGTCATCAACGATGGCTTTAGACTTTAAAGATTTAATTTTAGAAATAAATTCTTTATTTGTCATTTTTGTTCTAATTATCTACGAGCAAAATACCCGTATACTTATTAAGACGAATAACTTTTAAAAAAGTTACAGTTGTGGATAACTACTTCTCTAAATATTCTTTCATCTTATGAATAGCTCTAGAAATAGATACTTTAACAGCACTTTCACTCTTGTGGAAAACTTCAGCGATATCTTTTACAGACATATCATTAATATATTTCATAACAACAACATCTCTATAATCATCACTTAAAGAATTGAGAGCTTCAAATAATTTTTCATCATTAATAAACTTATCATCAATATCTATTTCAGTATCATCTTTTACAGTTTCTAATATTTCATCTCCAACAAAATCTTCTTTATTCTTTTTTGAATCATCAATAATAAGATTTCTAGCAATACGATAAAGAACAGCTGATACATTATCAATATCATTTTCTTTAACAAATTTTACAAAGCGCAAAAATACCTCAGAACATATGTCCTCAGTTTTTTGAGTGTCATTTATCTTAAAAAAAACGAATTGATAAATCTTTTGAAAATATTTATCGTAAACTTTTTCAAAAGAAGACAAATCGCCTGCCTTCATTTTTATAATCGTATTGTCTTTCACTTCTTATTTAAGAATAAATTTTCTAAATATTTAGATACAGTCTATTTTGACCAATAAAATAAGCAGTATCTTTTTGTTTCTTTTATTATATCAAATTAGTTCAATATTAAAAGTAAAAAACAGTGGAAAAATCAACGCCAACCTATTTTATATTTTTTTATATTTTTTGTTTCACAAATTATTTTTTTGTTTCACAAGTGTTCCACGATACATAAAAAATATATAAAAAAATAATAAAGTTATAATACAGGTCTATAACTTTACAACACTTTTTAAATAATATAAGATTCCAATGTAAATTTTATTTGCGGAGTAATTCCCTGTCTTTATGCCAACATTTGATTTACAAAATATTACCCCTATTTCATTAGAAGATTTAGATTCCGAAAATAATGAAACAAGACAACCAAAACAAAATAAAAATCTCGATACAAACGCCGAGACTTCTTTTGATTTAAATAAAATAGATTCAGATAAATTTAACAACCTAGATTTTAAACATTTTAAATTAGTAAATAATCAATTTAATGTAAATCAAAACAATGATAATGTTTTACACGATCAAGATTATTTACAACCAGAAATAGACACTTCTAATAACTCATTTTTAAACGATTCTAAAGAAGATTACTCAAATTCAAATAAAAATTACGCACCCCAAAAAGAAACTTCAAAAACAGACATAAACGAATATAAAAAGGTTTCAAAAAGAAAAAAAGAAGCTAAAGAGCAAGAATTTAAAGAAAGTTTAACAATAGATCGCGGCGAAGATCTACTTCTTTCTATTAAAGAATGCGAAACATTAACAGGAATATCTAGCGTAAGTATTAGAAAGGCCCTAAAAGACAAAGAAATTGATTATACAATAGAAAATAAACAATATAGAATATCTTTTGAAGAATTGCTTCGTTGGTGTTATTCTTCGACAAGAAGAAAGAATGTTCTAAATACAAAAGGTATCGGTAAATATGTTAATGAATGGAAAAAATATTAATTTAGAATTAAAAAACACGGTATAAATACCGTGTTTTTTAATTCCGTTTTAACTTCTTCTTTCTACTACTTCAACTTTCTTTGTTTCAACTAATTCTTTATAAGTTAATTCAGTTTTTTCAATAACTTTTTCCCAGTTATATTCATTAATAACAGCATTCTTTGCTTTTGTAACAATTTCATTTACCTTTGCACTGTTAGCTTCATCAAGAGTAAATTCTAGTTTTGCCTTTAAATCTTCAACATCACCAGCTCTAAATGTAATTCCTCTATCATCACCAACAACTTCCATATGTTCTTGAATATCTGAGACCACAACAGGTCTTTCATAATTCATAGCTTCTAATACTGTGATTGGTAAACCTTCAGTAGATGAAGCGTGAACAAATGTCTTTGCTCCGATAAATAAATTCTTTAAATCTTCGCCAGATTGCATTCCTGTCATAACAATATTTGAATCACCGGCAGCCATTTCTTTTAATTCATCTTCATAAGAATCACCAAAAGTACCACCACCAACGATTACTAACTTGTATTTATTCTTGAATTCAGGATTCATTCTCTTGTATGCATCGATAATTAAATGAACACCTTTATGTCTAACAAGTCTTGTAACAGCAACGATATATTTACCAGGTTCTAAATTGAATTTTTGGAATACATCACCTTCTTTTCTTTCTACTCTAACATTTTCCATTACTGTAATTCCGTTTGGAATATATTCGGCTTTAGAATCGTAGAAATTATCAACTTTGTATTTTAATAACTTTGAAACTGTGATTGTTTTATGTGGGAACTTACATGCTGCTTTTTCTCCAAGTTTTAACATAAACTTTGCAAATCCACCCCATTTTTCATGTTTAGCATCTTCACAGTGGAATGTAACTACAACCTTTGTTTTAGGACAGAATATTCTAGGGATAAAAGATAACAATGCAGGTCCTACACCTTGATAATGGATAACATCAAACTTACCTCTTACAGCATCAAGAGTTGATAAAAATACATGAGATATTGTATCTAAATTTTTAGTTTTAATAGAGCTAATGTTTTTTACCTTGATACCTTTATATTCAGTTCCGTCGTATTTTGTATACCACTTTCTTGAATATACGGTAACATCATGACCTTTTTTAACAAGACCAAGCGCTAATTCTTCAACATGTCTTTCAACTCCACCATATGTAGCAGGTACACCCTTAGCTCCTATAATAGCAATTTTCATATAGTTTTTGTTATCTTTTACTTAAATCTTAATTATTTATATTATATTAACATATTTTTGCTTTTTTGTCAATATTAAGTCCTTATATATTTAAGTGAAATTACTCACACATTAGCACATTTTATAAAAAAATCAAGACCCATAAAGGCTTTTCTTTTTTAAAAAAGAAAAGCCTTCCCGTTTTCACGAGAAGGCATCGCTCTCTTAAAAAACTAGAACTTGAGAATAGCACCGAGCGTAAAGGTGTTATCCATTATATCGTAATCTACCTGTGCTCCAACAGTATCAAAGAAGTAGATTTCTGAAACCAAGCTCCAGTCAAATTCTGGCTTTATGTCAACGGAACCGCCGACGCCAATGCTAAGCCAATTTCCAATATTGAACATCGGAATAAACTGGGCAGCAATAGCTTTATCGGAGGTGTAATAGGCGTCGGCGCTCAATGTTAACCATGTTACTGGCATAATATCCATGCTCGCTTCGCCCCTCCATTTAAGGCCAGAAAATTCGTTATTTATAACCGGCACCCCTGCATAGCCAGTTAAATACAATTTAAAAGCATTGAAATTTAATCCAAAACCCGCTTTAAGTCTTGGATTAGCAGAAAAAGTTGAACCTGACTCAACTTTTGACGCATAAGCATCGAATCCCGCACCGATATACAAATCGAACGGGTTCTTATCCTTGCTGTTCTTTTTTGCCATGGAAACAACCTGATGAGATCTAGTCTCGAGCTCTTTTCTCCAGTTGGAATTTAAGAGTTTGTATTCAGTAATTCCACAAACAAACGAAGCAACAAGATCCTGCTGTCTCTGGTCTTTTACACCAATTCCAGCAAGATAAGCTGAAAGAATTCGAACTGCTTCACGGCTGCGTTCATTTTTCATACAGTCGTAGCAAAATTTCTTCAGTCTTTCGCGCTTTGCCTGTGTCAATATTTGTTCCGATGTGAATGATATAGCTGCGTCTACATCCTGCTGAGATAACTTTTTCAAGTTACTATCAGCTGTATTGAGATCGAGTGTTGTTATCTCCCAATCGTATTGATTGGCATAATACAACGAAATCATCTCAAACACAGAATCAACACCCCATTTATACATCGGACCAGCTTTTGCTTTTCCTGCCGGCAGCGCATCAACCTGCGTTGCCAAAATTGGAAGAAAATCTTCTTTTGCAACTACGATAGAAACTATCGCGTCAAGATAGTTCTTATTTCCGATTGGAAAATAATCAACTTCTCGTAAGAGATTTAATTCCTCAAGGTCCCCTTCGACTTCTACATAGTCCCGCCCACCAAAATAATACCTGAGAGCAAAAGCTATACTATCGAAATCATAACGATGATTCCAATAAGTAGAAGGTCTTGTAGGATCTTTTAAAGCAATATAATTCTCATCACCACGAAGAGTGTGAGAAAACCCAATTTGAGTCACACGCATCATTTCTGAATATGTGCTGTTATTTACCGCCTTATCGGTGGTAAACTCAAAATGCTTTGTTATTTCTACAGAACCAACAAAATTATTGAATTTATTATCCGTAGAAACCTTGATGAAACTATCCTTTCCGTCAGCAAAAGCTGCAATTGAAAGGATAGAAACTACTATAATGAAAAATAATTTCTTCATTTTTCTCCTCCATATTTTTTTAAACTTGCCATTTTGCAGGGCGGCAAATTTAATTGTGTATACAATAACACTTTTTTATGATTTTGTAAAGAGAAAAATAAAAAACGCCCCTCGATTATTTTTCGAGGGGCTTTCGAAGAGAAAAAAGAATTAACGCATACCGTGTTTTGTCTTTGCTTTTGGCAAAGGTTCCTGCGGAGCGGCAGTCGACGTGTCATTTGATACAGACTGTACGACTGATGTACTGCTACTTTTAGAAGATTTCTTTGGCTGCACAATTTCACTATTAGCAATAGTGATTGTAACAACACGAGTTTCTTCTTCTCGAAATTCCTTACTATTTTCTTCAGGCGTAAAAACAGCATCTACACCAAAGAAAACCCTGGAATAATTCGGCGGTAGTAAGAACATTACCTTCACGTATTTCTGTCTATCGAATTCAATCTCTTCAACAGACTGAACGATCTGCTCGTTATACGAGAAAGTACCATCGCCATTATCAATTTGAATGGTGAACGGCGCCGAATCCTTAACAAATATCTCTTCTTTATATCCATCAAGGATTTTTCCATCGAATTCTTTCAAAATTAACAACGTTAACTTGTATCCTTCGATAGACTGTTTAAAAACCCCAGTAGTTTTGTCTACATAGGGTTTACCAACGATACTCCTTTGCGGAATAATAATAATTTGATCATCCTGCAAGAAGTAAAAAGGGTCACTTGCATCTTCAGCGAAGGACATCCAGCCAAAACACAAGCATAATAAGATAAACATGAATTTCTTCATATTTTTCCTCCTGAAATAAAGGCTATCTTGCCTAATTTTAAATAAAAATTAACACAAAAGACACAATAAGTCAAGTGTTTTAAGAAAAAGAAAAAATCTCTTCCGTTCAAGAAAGAAGTGTGATTATCACACACGGAAGAGATTTGTTATTGAGGGGTAATACGTTATAAAAGTACCCCTCGAACATGGATCAACAACTAGAAAGATGTCTGAATACCCACCATGAAGCGATCAACTGGTTTGTTTTCGCTTGTGAGCTCACCACCTCTCTCGTAAGAGAAGACACCGGCAAGTTTCTGACCACCAGCTTTTACAGTAGACTTCCAAGACAGACTTGTCTTAGCACCGTCTTTTGTAATAAACTGGTTGTTTGTCCAGAATACTCCTGTATCCAGACTTACAAAACAACCAGAGCTAAACTGGTACCAAATTCCAACCCCACCAGCATATTCCTGATAGCGATCACTACCTTCAGCCCATTTGCTTCCAGAAACAACATAATTTTTGTTGTCATCAGATGTGTTTACTAGACCTAATAAGTAGCCATATACTACACATCCGTCTGTTGGATACCATTCAGCATCCAACTGAACTTTCAACCCCTTAGGTGTTTTTATATTTACCTTTGGAGTCAAACCGAGATAGAAATTTCCTACCTCGAATCCAGCAGACAGACCAAGATCAGCATACTCAACACAGAACTCAGAACCATTGGTTCTGGCCTGGCCAAGAGCCGAAAGACCGAGAAGTATAGGAGAATCTCCAATACGGAACATTTCCTTTGCCTCTGCGCCAATAACAATCTGTTTTGGAACAGAATCTTCCTTACCGAAGCGATAGCCAACTGTTACGTTTCCGTAATTGTGATCCGGAGCAACAGACAAGTTAAACTTGCTACCGTTGTTCTGAATTGCTCCAGCTTCGTTGTTGTTTTCTACAACAGCAGGTTCTGCTGTAACTGATGTTGTTGCACCAGATACGATTTCCTGGCCAAATAATGTTGTTGCTGCCATCAAGGCAACAATTACGAAAGAAATGACACTCTTTTTCATAGTGTCCTCCTTGTTGCTTTTGACGTGTCCCCTTTAGGTCCGCGTCTAATTTTGACACGGCCCTAAAAGAACCGGTTTTTAGGTGTTTTTCCCCACCGGTCTGACAGACGCAACGGGACACCCTCTACCTTATTTGCTTTTATCGCAAATAGGAAGAAGTAATATAACTTCTTATAATATACTTAAATAAAGAACTTAAGTATACTAACGAAGTTATATAACTTTATTAGCACAACATTATAATATTCCTCTATAGTTGTCAATCGTTAATTTATATTTCTATAAATTTAACTTTCAAAAGATTAGCACAAAAATTGCTTTTTGTCAAGAGTCTATAAACAAAAAACTATAAAACATCAATCCCCTAGCGGTTTTTCAACATTTTAACAATATTCATATTTTCACAAATTTTCCTGTTTCCGCCCCCCTACTTTTATCTAAATACAGTTTAATTAAAAAACATTTAGACTGCGTAACAGAGGTCGTGTGGAGCGTCCTGTATTATTTTTAGAATTCGAGCAAATAGCGAGAACTTCTAAAAAAATACAGACGCAAGACAAACCAGTATTAACGAAGCCTATGCACGCGAGTTAGAGATCAGCCTAATTTTTATAGTTATTAAACCGCGTAACAAAATATATGTGAACCTGTGTTGTGTTATTTTTAAAAGCTGAGTCTATACGAAGTCTTTTAAAAAAACACAACCAGGGATCAGACCAGTATAAACAAAGCCCGTACACGTGAGTTAGAGATTAGTTTATTTTACAATTTTTACCTTTCAACTTCTAATAAATATGCAAGCTAGAGATCAGTTTGTTTTTTGCAATTTTCCGTTTTTAACTCCATAATAAAAACTTCAAAAGCACATTAAGATCACAATAAATCCAGATTTTCAAAAAATACATTAACGAAGCATCCACAAAATAAAAAAAATCGGGCGACAGCCCGATTTTTTCCCTACTTCACCATATACTCATAAACAACTTCATAGTTAAACACAACATTCTTAACATCAAATTTCTCAATGCTTTTAAAAGCGTTCCTAGCAATCCCAATAGCTTCTACCCTATTATCATTTACCCAATTCAATTTATCAGCCAAATCACTACTATTACCAACATCAAAAAACAAACCATTCTTTTTATCATCAATAATATCCAAAATACCATCAACACGAGAAGCAATAACAAACTTAGAAGCCGCAAGCGCCTCAGCAACAGTAATACCAAACCCCTCCCACAAAGATGGTTGCACAACAACATCAACGTCTTCTATAATCTCACGAACGTTATCACAAGATCCAAGAAACTTCACTTTATCTTCCAAATTATAAACCCTCACCATCTCTTCAAGTTCCTTACGCTTATCGCCATCACCAATTATCAATAATTCATAATCAAAATTTACCTTCGATAACGCTCTAATTAAAACAGAATGCCCCTTTTGCTCAACAAGCCTACCAATAACAGCAATTTTTATTTTGTCATTAAGCAAAACCTTATAATCACATTTCCATTTATTAATATCAATAAAATTATTAATAACCTCGATTTTTTTACCGTATATTAGGTATTTTTTATTAATATATTTTTTAACAGCTCTAGAAATTGCAATAATTTTCTTTTCAAATCTTATTGATATAAATTTACAAGCATTTTTAATAAACCCCTCGCCCTTATTCAAATTATGCTCTGTAGATATCGTATTTTTAATACCGACACTCTTTGCGGCTATCGTGCCAAAAAAATCGGCGCCAAACAAATGAGTATGCACAATATCAGGTTTTTCTTGTTTAAAATATTCAACGATTTTCTTATAAATTTTAAAATAACTAGTTCTCTTTTCTTCGATAAATTTAATCTCAATATCAGAATCAATAAATTTATCGACCATTCCACCTTCTTTAAAAAAACAAAGCACTTTTACATCAAACTTTTCCTTATTAATATTTTTTAATAAGTCAAAAAGCAGAGCCTCGGCTCCGCCAACGTTTAATGCAGATATAACATGTATTACTTTGATTTTTGACATTTTTTATTAAGCTTAGGTGCTGTTTCTTTCTTGAAATAATTAACTTTTACATCTCCAGCAAATACATAAATAGCAGATATATAAATACCAATAGGAAGCCACATTCTATGAGTATAATATGTAGTGTTAAATAATTGCATAAATAAAGCACAAACAAGCATTCCAAAAATAATAGTAAGAGAAGTTCTATCTTCAAGACTCTTAATACTCTTTATGGCTTTGATATACATGATAGCTAAGGTCAAAACTAATAGACCAAAGCTTGTAATACCCAATAAACCTTCTTCGGCAATAAGCTTTTGTACGAAGCCATGAGCATCAAGAGAAACATACCATTTTCTAAGATACTCTTCATCTTGTCCAAGAAGAGTTTGGAACATAGAAACTCCATTTCCAATAAAAGGATGATTCTTAAACATTTTAATAGCAGAAACACTCATTTCATATCTAGAACCATCGCTAGTTCCCACTTCTTGATTATCACGAGAAGTCAAAAAGTTTGTAAAGAACCCAAGACAAACACCTAATAATCCAACAAAAATAACACCTCTAAAAATCATTTCAAATAAATTCTTTTTGAAAGATTTATTTTCTTTAACAAATGGATAAATAATACCAATAACAGCAACACCAAATAAAGAAGCAAGAAATGATGATCTAGAAAGAATAAATACATTTGCCATAAAAATAACAAATGTGGCAATCATATAGAAGAATTTCCAATATTTATTTTCTTCGTTATAAGCTAAATAAAGCGCTGGGAATAATGCGATTGCATATACTTCAGCAAGTAAATTATGATTAGCAGCAAAAGGATAAAAACCTTTAAATTCAACAGAAGAAGTAAATCCTCTAAAATCAACTTGGAATCCTTCTTTATAGATATAAAGGAATTGAATACAGAAAGCTATAAGACTAGAACAAAGAAAAGCAAACATTACGTTTCTAATTTGTTCTTTTGTTTTAATTACGTTTGCAGGCAAAATAACAAAAACTACATAACAAAATGCCACAAATCTAGTAAGGTAAAGAATACTAAAACTTACATCTGTAGAGTTAATTATAGATAAAATACACGCAATAAAGAACAATCCAAAAGACTTTAATACTGGAAATTTAATACCATCAAATTCATCACGTTTGAACAAAAAAGTCATCAAGATCTTAAAAGCAACAACAACAAAACAGCAAAGAGCAACAAGATCAATAATCAAATAATTCCAGTCCATGAACTTTGCAGTAAAACCAAAATATGGAAATAAGAAAGCTAAAAAATAAAGTGCTGTAACAGGATTCTTATACACCATATAAGAAGCAATCATTACAATCGGAGTAACAACAGCTATAAAAGGATTAATAAAAGCAAAAGTACCACATAAAAATACCATCAAAGCAACAGAAATAAAGAAAACAATTTTATGATCAGGTTTATAAATTCCCAATTTATCTAGAAACATACATAAAAAATTACTTAATAACTAATAGTTATTATAACACAAAACAAATGAAATAAAAAAAGTAGCTCGACCCTTTCGTTTTAGAAAGAATCGAGCTTTTATTATTTATTGATTAATCAGTCTGTCTCACGACAGTCTGATCCAACTACTGTAGTGTCCATACCACAGATCTTCCAGTTGGTGTCATTCCACCACCGTTGGCATAGCTTGCCAGCGTTACGCTGTTGCCATTCCAAGATGTTGACTGTGACCAACCAGCATTACCAGAGGCATCACACCACTGTCCAGATATGATCAACGAAACAGATATCTTTTCGCCTTTATTAACAGTAAGAGGAACCTTACCATATTTTTCATTAACTGAAACAGTGTAAAGTTCAACTGTACCTCTTTGAACTGGCTTACCGGCACGGTCTTCATAGGTAATCTGCACATCCACTCCTACAAATGATGAGTCAATGTAAAAATTACCAGTGTTAACAACTACTGGAGTAGTAGTTGTGTCGGTAGGTGTTGTGGTCGACGTCTGAGTTGTTGTAGTTGACGGTGTTACAGTCAAAACAAATGTCTGACCATAGTTACCATCCAACCCCTTGGTCCAACATCTTATATAACCAGTTGCCTGATTATTAGATGTTATCTCAAGCTTGAGCTCACCACCAACAGCCTGTTCTACTTTATAAGCAGAAATCGATTTGTCAGTAGGTTCAGATGAAACTGATGACCAGTCAGCATACAAAGCTGATGCTTTATCTGCTGAAACAACGAATGTAATCTTACCACCAACAGGTATAGTTACATTAGATCCGTGGCTATAAGTTGATCCATTATACCAACAAGTTGGCAAAACAGAGCTACTTACAGCACCAATCTCATGCCAACCAACATAGTCAGCGGCATCAGTTGCTGGATCAGATCCGGCTCCCCACACACTAACAAGTAAAAACTTATTATTTGATGTAGGAATTGTAACGTTGCCAGTTGCACCAGTAAGTGCAACAGCAGAGTTACCAGGAGCAGCCGACACAGCTTTTGAAGCCGAGAATACTACTTTTACGGTAGCATATGAAGACGCCTTATAATATAAAGTATCTCCATCAACTCTGCAACAGAAGTCGCAGATCTCTTCTCCTTCGTCAAATGACTTAGGGAACGAAAAGCCATTAAATGACTTCTTGTTAGCCTCTATTTCATAGGCTTTGTATGATGTTTTACCATCATACTTTACCTTAAAACAGAGGTAACGATCTGCTTTACTAAGAGTTACAGTATCATCATTACTCTTGGCTTCTCCAACATTGTCGAGAATAGATACGAGATCTATATCATCGCCATTTGGAGCAACTGATGTTGCAAACCAAAGATCTGCGCCATCAGCTTTTTTTACTGTAAGAGTTCTTCCTACTACTTCATAAGAAGCAGCGTCTGACACAATTGTTGTGCCTTCTGCTTCGAAAGAACTACTATCAGCATCGAGCGAACAAGCGCTCAGTACTGTTGCCATGATCATGCCGGCAACAAGGCATCCAAAGTAAAATTTAGAAGAAGACATGTTTTTCATATCCTACTCCTTGATAACCCCTATCGGGGAATTTGTGCCGGCACGCATATAATAAAACCATGACAACGTCACTAGTTTTTATTACTGGCTATTAAGCCGCATTGCCTGAGGTTTTGCTGTATTCGCTCCACCCCTATGAAACACGATTATACATTACCACAAAATTTAAAAAATGTCAAGAGCTTTATCTTACTCTCCCAAAAAACAAATAAAAAAGATTCCGCTTTTGGCGGAATCTATTATTCTGTCACCACAACATCACCATTAACAAACCTCACAGTAATTTCAGAATCAAGATCAATCCTATCAGATTCATTAATGTAAATTGATAGATAAAATTTCAAAACACCAGAATTAAAATCAGGGACATTGTTTACCCAGATTCGTATTTCTGAACTATCTTCAACTTTATCTATAATATAAGAAACATTGCATTTAACGGTATCTTCGTTGTGCTCATATATAAACCTACCTTTGATATCGTTTACTGCAACACCAGGAAATGAAATTACAAAGTTTCTATACCCTACTTTTTTAAATAAGACATAGAACTCTTCTTCGTCATATTCCTCTTCCTTCTCTATAATATCAGGTGCAGAAAATTCTTCTTGTGTTTCTTCTGTAATAGTTTTACTAGCACAAGAAAAAAACAAACAAGAAAAAATTATTAAAAAACAAAAATATCGAATTTTCATTTTTCCTCCTATGTTTTTCTCTAATTAAAGCACAAAATTATAAAAAAATCAATAAAAAAAGATCCCCGAGTCTGCTTAGTGAAAGCAATTTGACTCGAGGATGTACGTCACAATTTATTTATTACATGTTCAGAGCGGCGATTGTAACTCCACCACTCTTAACAGCCTTAGTCGTGCCATTGGCACGCTTCACTGCAACACCGTCGTAGATCTTGCCGTCTGCAGCAAGAATCGACATTGCAGACTTATAGTATCCATCACGTACTGTGATAGATCCAGAAGCCCAATAGTAAGTACCAAGGCTAGTATTTGACGGTCTCCATGCATTTGCTTTAGAGTCAAATGTAAAGAGATCTTCAAGATCATAAGCAACAGCAGATCCATCCTTCTTTACATTGTCAAGCGAGAATACGCTGAAATGTACACCAGGACGGAAAGTCTTGCCATTCTCAAACTTGAAACCAGGTTTCAAGCTCTGACCCGGAGCGATCTTTGCCATCATGCCTCCGTCCCAGTCACCATAGAAGATGACATACAAATCTTTGTCAAGATTGTTACGAATTTCTGTGACAGGTGTATTGAATACATTAGATGTGTCAACGCCAGCTCCACTGGCTGAGAACACAGGACCAGAAACGTTAGCTCCAGAAGCTCCATTACCAGCTACATACGCACCAGTTGCTTCCTTTACAGCAACTGTCGTGTCAGCAGCGGCTTCCTTGATTTTTTCAGCAGCTTTTTTTTGCTCGCTGGCAATATTTTTTGTATTGTCAGCGATCTTCTCGATAGAATTTACATTCTTTTCGATTGCCTGAGAGTTTTTAAGAACTCCTTCAGCAAGCTGTTTTGAATCAGCGGCGAGCCCCTTGATATCGGCAGTATTTGCCTTAATTCCATCCATGTTGATTATTACCTGGTCAGAGAGAGATGAGATCTTGTCGGCATTTGCCGCAATATCCTTCTCATTTCTCTCAACACGGCTTGTCAACTTAGCCTTGTCAAAGAATGAAACTTCGCCACCAGCCTTCTTTGCCCATACAAAAAGACAAATTAAGCCGATGATAACGAGCAGTAACAATCCGGAAAAAGCAATGAACCAGCCTGATCCGCCAGCTTTCGCAATTACCTGGATCCTTGACAATCCTTTTTTCTCTTCTACTTTTGCAGAACTACCAGCTGCTTTTGCAGTAGTAGTTGAAGCAGCAGAAGAACCAGCATTAGCTGCAGCTGCAGCTGACCCATCAGCTCCAGTTTCAGGAGCCATTTTAAACCAGTTTCTTTCCATTAACATAATGGACCACCTTGGTCTAGGATTTGGCGAAAGCGAAACGATTTAACGTCAGCGCTTCGCTTTCAATCCATTGTAATAAGCAACTCTACGAATCGCTTGGTAACACTTTAATGTCCTCTTAGTTTGCATTAAATGTATCACCATAATGTATTCAAGATATACTTGAATACACTAGCTAATATATTTAATTCGAAAAAACATTATAACATTTTTTTGATTTTGTCAAGTCCTATCTCTCATCAAAAACATTTTTCATTCTATCATTCATATTTTTCAAGAATTCAACCTCAGGAGTAGTTTGTTGTTCCTCGTGATCAAATACTTTAAGATCTTCTCTTTTTAATTCAGTGTCAGACTTAACTTCATCTTTTTTTTCAGATTCTAAGCTGCTGTTTCTAATATTCTCAATAAAATTCCTATCACTAGAATTTTTATCAGCAACAACCTTAGAATTCTTTTTTTCAAGTTCTCTTTGTAATTCTTCGTCATAAAAAACATCAACTTTTTTAATTTCAACAGTTGTGAAATAAGCATAGAATATACTCATCAAACAACCTGTCATAAGCGATAAAATTACATTTAACACGATATTAGGAGAAGCTGGTTTTTCAGAAGTTAACGGAGAATTTATAACCCTAAAAGAAATTGCTTCAGATCCACCATAAATATTGGCACCATCGTTAGTAATCTTATCAATAATAGCATTGGCATATTCTTCGGCACCTAGTTTATTTTTAAAATAAACATCGACATTTATAATACCAGTACCAGGAACAACGCCAGTTTTTACCATCGAATTCCATTCTTTTCTTCTTTTTGCTTCATTGTCACTAAAATCTTCAGAATTAATATTAAATTTATCATTTGATTTTAAGACAGAATCACGAAATTCAGATGTTTTAATCACTCTCTCAAGAAGTCTTGCTAAACCATCAGAAGACTCTATTGTAGAATAAACATTTGTAGAATTTTTAGTATCTTGCACTAGAAGAATAGAAAAATTCGTCTTATAAAGAAAAGGTTGAATAATTGTTAGCCCTAACCCAACAACCAAAGAAAGGTTTATTAAAAAAACGCTAACCTTCCATCTTTTCTTTAGATTAATTTTAAAATCAGAAAAAGTAATCATCGAAATTTAAACATTTTTTAATTTCTAATGTATTATCACATTTTTATGTTTTTGTCAAGTCATCATCTTTTTTATATTATAAAATATAGCCAATTTAAGCTATTTTTATAAAACAAAAAATACTTGCCTTATAGACAAGTATTTTATTAATACAATTCCCTTCCAGTCATACTCTCAGGTTTTTTAATATTCATCGCCTTTAAAATCGTAGGTGTAACATCTGATAATCTACCGGTTGGATCCACAGAGCTCAAAATATTAAAGTTTGCAAAAGTTTTTCTATCTTGGAATTCATTACCAACAATAATAAACGGAACTGGATTTGTACTATGATCCACATATTTAACATCATCAATAAACATTTTTTCAGCATTACCATGATCACCAACAATAAACACAACACCATTTCTATTTAAAACTGCATCAACAACTTCTTTTACAGCTCTATCTATAACTTGAACAGCCTTTTCTGTTTTTTTAATATCCCCAGAATGAGCCATTATTTCTGCATTTTCAAAATTAGCAACAATAAAACCGTATTTTTCTTCATTAATATAATCTACGATATCGCGAGATATTTTAAATACTTTCATTTCCGGTTTTAGATCTTTTGCTAGAACATTTTGCGATGGAACAAGTATTCTTTCCTCACCTTTCGCAATTTCATCTTTTTCTCCATTCAAAAAGAAAGTAATGTATGGATATTTTTCTGTTTCCGAAATATGAAGTTGATTAATATTATTATCACTTAAAACACTAACAAGAGTATCTTCAATATTTTCATCTTCAAAAGCAACACTACAATTTAAATGCTTTTCATATTCCGTCATCGTCACAAAATTCATATCTTTCAAGACTTTTCTATCTTCAAATTCATCAAAATCATCTTCTATAATAGACTTCGCAAGCTGTCTAATTTTATCTTGTTTAAAATTAAAGAAAATAACAGAATCACCAGAATCAATAGTACCAACAGGCTTTTTATACTTATCAATAATAACAGTCGGGATTATTTCGTTATCAAACTCACCCGCGTCATAAGATTCTTGAACGGCGAGCACAGGATCAGAATAATATCTATCAGCGTTTCCGAAGACAATAGCATCATAAACCTTTTTTGTATTATCCCAATCTAAATTTCTATCCATACCATATTTACGACCAGAGATAGTAGCAATCTTACCAAGCCCCATGATATTTAAACGATCTTGTAATTCATTAACCAAATCGATACCAGCATTATTACTAAAATCTTCACCATCCAAAATAATATGAACGTAAAAATCTTTTAAATTTTCACTTTTAATCAATTCAAGCAATGAATAAAAATGCTCAATATAACTATTTTCAGAAGAATAAGACAAAGTGCCGATTAAATGTAACTTCTTTTTATTTTTTTGAGCAGATAAAATAGCTTCAATAAAATGTTTATTAACAAAGAAGCTTTTATCTTTAATAGCATTATTAATACGAGCAATATCCTGATAGATAATCTTTCCAGCGCCAATATTTAAATGACCGACTTCAGAATTTCCAGGAACACCAAGAGGAAGACCAACATGTTCGCCGTGAGCATAAAGAGTTGTAGTAAAATAATTACTAACAAGATTATCAAGATTATATTTATCAGCCAAAGCCACAGGATTAGTTTTAGACGGCACATCAATACCAATACCATCCAAAATTAAAAGCACATATGGTCTATACATAAAAATAAATTATTTTTTATAAATACAATATACAATAATAGACTCCAAAATTCAATTTTAAATTAAAAAAAACTACCTAAGTAGTTCTTTTTAGTAATTATTTATTTAATTCAGTTTCAATTTCCATTAATCTATTATATTTTTCTAATCTTTCACTTCTAGAAACAGAACCTGATTTAATTCTTTCAGCACCTGTAGCAACAGCTAAATCAGCAATAGTTGTATCAGCTGTTTCTCCAGATCTATGAGAAATCATAATTCCAAAGCCATTATCTTGAGCAAGAATTATAGATCTTAATGTTTCAGTTAAAGATCCAATTTGATTTAACTTGATTAAAATATAATTACAAGCATTTTTATCAATAGCCATCTTTAATCTTTCAACATTAGTTACAAGCAAATCATCACCAACAAGAGCAATTTTACCACCAATTCTTTCCTTTAATTTAACCCATCCATCCCAGTCGTCTTCAGCAAGACCATCTTCAATACTTACGATTGGATATTTTTCAGTTAAGTTCTCTAAGAAAGAAATCATTTCTTCGCTATTTAAAGAAAGTTCTGTAGGTTCACCTTTTAATTCATATTTACCTTCGTTGTAGAATTCAGAAGATGCGCAATCAAGAGCGATTTTAATATCTTCACCAAATTTCCAAGAAGTTTTTGATGTAGCTTCTTCAAGAATTTCCAAAGCTCTAGCGTTTGCTCCAAGTTCTGGAGAAAAAC
>JAEEGL016383276.1_pt1 | contig 19192 bp, 17 predicted proteins | sample 9134231 | NCBI WGS metagenome assembly JAEEGL01 (sample SAMN16246548, study PRJNA631951) | gut metagenome | biome: gut microbiome; feature: rumen; material: fiber-attached | host: Bos | place: Iran: Karaj | collected 2018-10 | reverse complement strand
CTCTTAAAGGCGGCGACCACGGTCGAACCGTTCTGGGATGCCGGATAGAGGTATTCCCTCCGGGACATCGTGAGCATACCGGCGGATTCGAACCAGTCGATGCTCCGTTCCACGGGAAATGCTTTCAGCACCGAGCGGATGAGCGCCCGGTCATGGCCGCGGTAATCCGCGGGCCCGGTCAGAAGATTTCCGTAGTTGCATTTGCCGTTTCCGGTAATGAGGATCTTCTTCCCGAGCTGTTCTTTCTTCTCAAGCAGCGTGACTTCGGCGCCCGAAGAGGCTGCCGTAACGGCCGCCATCATGCCGGAAGCGCCTCCGCCGATCACCAGGACTTTCATAACGCGGCCCCTCTCTTACTGCCGGAGAAGACGGAGTTTCGTGAAGAACTTCACGAGCCGCGCGCCGAAAGGCAGTTCCAGTATCTGATCCTTCCTGAGGCATCCGGTCAGAAGGATGCCGGCCAGATAGACAGCAATGCCCAGAATAAGGGACACCAGGACGATCGCAAGATTCATGAGCCGTCCGGACAGGAATCTCGAGAAGACAAATGCGACGGCGAGGCAGATCACGACGACCACCGCGGAAACGATGACCGGCATCAGGATCGAATATCTCGGATCCAGTCTGTAGCCTGTGAGCCGGTTGATCGCGATGATATTGAGGACCGCGATCACAAGGCTGAAGAGCATGTAGCAGATGATGACCGCATAGATGTCCATCTTGAAGACAAAGAGCATAAGGACCAGAAGAAGCACGTGTCCGGCAAGGCTGATGAAGGAATGGATCATCGGTCTGCGCATCCGGTTCAGCCCCTGCAGGATCGCATTGGTCACTGTCGCCAGCGAATGGAAGGCGACCGCGAGACCGCCGACCGCGAGATAGGTCTGGGCCTCATCGGAAATGCCCGGGAACAGAAGCTTCGCAAGATTGCCGCCGACGGCCATGTAGCCAAAGGCGCAGGGTATCGCGACAAGAAGCGTCACGCGGATCGCAAGTTCGATCTTGGACATGACCTCCGCATGATCCTGCCTGGTATAGGCTGCCGCGAGGGACGGCACCAATGCGGAGCCGATCGCGCTCGCGAGCGCCACAGGCAGATGAACGAGTAAAAGATATGCGGAATTGTAATCGCCCCATACAGAGGTATAGGCGTCCACCGTCATGCCCTTCGCGCTCATCGCGTGATTGAACAGCGCCGCGTCAATGATGTCGATCGCGTTGTAGGTCGCGGTGGACAGAATGATCGGGACCGCCGTCAGTGACAGGATGGACAGAATCTTCCACTGGGAAGCCACTTTCTTCGAAGGATCTCTCTGCGCCTTCTTCTCCAGCGTTTTCCGGTACGCCGAAAACAGCACGGCGAGGAAAATGAGGGCGGCCAGCGCGCCGGCTCCCGTACCGATCGTGCCGCCCGCGGCGCCCCATGCGCCCTTCCATCCGATCTGCCCGGTCTCGGCGACGATGGACGCGCCGTAAGAAGCCAGCACAGCCGCCATGACGATGGACACGATGGCATTGATGATCTGTTCGATGATCTGCGAGACTGCCGTCGGAATCATGGTCTGAAGGCCCTGGAAGAAGCCTCTGAACACGCCGAGGAAGGCTACGATGGCCACAGTCGGCGCAAGCATTTTCAGTGCGATCGCGCTCAGCGGGCTCTTAAGAAGCGTCGTGCAGAAGAAGTCCGAAAGGAAGAAAGTGAGCAGTCCGAAGAGCGTTCCGATCACTGCCGCGAAGAGGATCGCAACGAAAGTGATCCGCCTCGTCTCCTTCCATTTCCCGTGCGCCACACGCACCGAGATCATTCTCGACACGGCGAGCGGCAGGCTGTAGGAAGACAAAAGAAGCAGAATGTTATAAACGGAAAAAGCGTTCGAATAGTATCCGTTGCCTTCGGACCCGATGAAATTGACCATCGGAATGCGGTAGATCATGCCGATCAGCCGCACGATGAAAGAAGCCAGCGCAAGGATCCCGCCCTGGAGAAGGAAATCCGACCGGTCCTTAATTCTTCTTTCTTCTTGTGTATTGACGTCCTGACTCATGATTTCAACTCACTCTCTTGTAATGCCGATCCGCTGAAGGACCGCTTCCTGGCGTTCTTCCATCACTTTCCGTTCCTCGTCGTTCTCGTGATCATAGCCCATGAGGTGAAGCATGGAATGGGCCACGAGGAAGGCCAGCTCTCTTCTTTCGCTGTGGCCGTATTCAGCCGCCTGTTCCCGCACCTTTTCCGCGGAGATCATGACGTCGCCGATCATGTATTCTCCGGTCTCCGGATTGAACACGTCCTGCGCGTCCAGCCCGTCGAAGTCCGCAGGCTCTTCATACTCCGCCGAAGGGAAAGACAGCACGTCGGTCGGCTTGTCTATGCCCCGCATTCCGCGGTTCACTTCGCGGATGCCTTCATTGTCCGTGAGCAGTACACTCACTTCACATTCGTACGGGCAGCCTTCATAGTCCAGGGCGGAAAGCACCGTCTTTCGGACCGTTTCCTCCCAGTCAAAAGCAAATGTTACGTTCGATTCATTCTCCAGTTCGATGGTCAAGCCATTCACCTCTTTTTAAGGCGCTTCAGTCCTTCTTCGGTTCGTTCTTCGGTCCCTTGTTTCCGTGGCGGCCGTATCCGTAGCGGAAGGCCTGCTCACGCTTTTCCTGCGCCTTCTGATCATATCGTTCGTAAGCTTCCACGATCTTCTGCACCAGCGGATGACGGACGACGTCCTTATGGGTGAGTTCGATGAAACTGATCTCTTCGATCCCGCGCAGAATACGCATCGCCACGTCCAGCCCCGACTCCGTGCCTCGCGGAAGATCCTTCTGGGTGCGGTCGCCGGTGACCACGCAGCGCGAATGGAAGCCGATTCTCGTAAGGAACATTTTCATCTGGGCGGGTGTGGTGTTCTGCGCTTCGTCCAGAATAATGTAAGCGTTGTCGAGGGTGCGTCCGCGCATATACGCTAAAGGCGCGACCTCGATCTCACCGCGCTCCAGATGGTGCTGGAAGTTCTCCGCGCCCATGATCTGGAACAGCGCGTCGTACAAAGGCCGGAGGTAAGGGTCGATCTTCGCCTGCAGGTCGCCCGGCAGATACCCGAGCCGCTCGCCCGCTTCGATGGCCGGTCTCGTCAGAATGATGCGTCCGACTTCCTGGTTCTTGAAGGCCTGCACGGCCATTGCGATCGCAAGGTATGTTTTGCCGGTACCGGCAGGTCCCACACCGAACACGACCATCTGCTTCCGGAGCGCGTCCGCATAGCGCTTCTGTCCGAGGGTCTTCGGCTTCACCGGTTTCCCCTGCACGGTATGGCAGATCACATCGCGGTCCAGCGTGCCCATGTCTTCGTGCATGGTCTCTTTCTCAAGAGACATCACGTAATTCACTTTCTGCTCGTCCGGCATACTGCCCCTTTTCTGCATCTCAGAAAGGGTCTGAAGCACGTGTTCCGCCTGGTCCAGCGCTTCCGGCTCTCCCATCAGTTTCAGGTCGCCGTCCCGGAGGACGACCGTCACGCCATAGTTTTTCTCAATAGCCCGGAGATACTTGTCGTTGGCTCCGAAAATGCTGCGCCAGTCCTGGGGCGCAAGATCGCTGTTAAAGATCCTTGTTTCCATAAAACTCCATTCAAAACAAAACCCAAATCATAGGTGTTAAGATTTTAGCACAGTTCTGTCATTTTTGCACTATTTTTTCAAAATAACAGAAGGAATAGCCGGAAAGGCATGAAAAGGCCGGGCGTTTCCGCCCGGCCGGTCGCTTTACGCTTTAGTTGTATTTACGCTTTCTCGCAGCTTCGGATTTCTTCTTACGCTTGACGGAAGGCTTCTCGTACGCTTCACGCTTGCGGATCTCCTGCTGGATGCCCGCCTTCGCGCAGTTCCTCTTAAAACGACGCAGTGCGTTCTCGAGGGTCTCGTTTTCTTTCACGGTAACTAACGACATGTTTTTCACCTCCCGTCCATCTGAAATGCAGATACGTTGGCAATATAGCAAGGACAGGAGCCAAAGTCAAGCACTTTTCCGGAAAAATCACTCTTCCATTCGCCCTCCCCCGGCGCTGATTGATTGTTCATTTGAAATCTTCGTCTCAGCAATCAATCCATATCCCTCCGTTTGATTGCAAATTTAGAAAATGCGCCGTTTACAATCAATGTTTACCGGTCCGTTTGATTGCAGATATAGAAAATGCACCATATCCAATCAGTGTTTCCGATTCTTTTTGATTGCATTCTTGGATAAAAGGCTTGTTGCAATCAAGCTTTCTCTTTTAAATTGATTGGATATTTGAAAAACCAGCATTTTACAATCAATCCGGTCTTGAAATCTTGATTGCATCTCGGCAATTTGGTCCGTTAGCAATCAATCCGGGGTGGAAAGTTTGATTGGCATTTAGGAAAATGGATGATCAGCAATCAATCGTCGGAAATAGTCTAGTGGATTTCCGCACAAAAGTGCCGCTGTAATCAAAAGGCCTCCGCTGAGCGTTCTGCGGAGGCCGAAACGGATCGTATGGATCACGGATAGATCGGGAAGCGGTCGGTGAGCGCGGTGACTTCCGCGGCGACTCTCTCCTTGCAGTCCGGGTAGTTACGGATGCAGTCTTCGATCCAGCCGGCGACGAGCTTCATTTCCTCGGGGCCGAAGCCGCGGGTCGTGACGGCCGGCGTGCCGATGCGGAGACCGGAGGTGACGGTCGGCTTCTCGGGGTCGTTCGGGATGCCGTTCTTGTTGGCCGTGATGCCGACGGCGTCCAGACGCTTCTCGAGCTTGCGGCCCGTGATGCCCTCTTTCGTGAGCTTCAGAAGCAGCAGGTGGTTGTCCGTACCGCCGGTGACCATGTCGATGTCGCGGGCGCGGAGCTCTTCCTCGAGGACCTTCGCGTTCTTCACGACGTTTTCCTGATAAGTCTTGAATTCGGGGCTCAGCGCTTCATGGAGTGCGACGGCCTTCGCGGCGATGATGTGCTCCAGGGGGCCTCCCTGCGTGCCGGGGAAGACGGCGGAGTTGATGGCCTTCGCGTGCTCTTCCTTCATGAGGATGAGGCCGCCTCTCGGGCCGCGGAGAGTCTTGTGGGTCGTGGTGGTCACGACGTCCGCGTACGGGACCGGCGAGGGATGCACGCCCGCAGCGACCAGGCCGGCGACGTGCGCCATGTCGACCATCATGATGGCTCCTGCCTCATCGCAGATCTCGCGGCAAAGCTTGTAATCGATGAAGCGCGGATAGGCACTCGCGCCGATGACGATGAGCTTCGGATGATTTTCCAGCGCAAGCCTGCGCATTTCGTTATAATCGATGCGCTCGGTCTCCGGATCCAGGCCGTAGGGGATCACGTTGAACCATTTGCCGGAAATGTTGACGGGCGAGCCATGCGAGAGATGCCCGCCGCAGCTCAGGTTCATGCCCATGACCGTGTCGCCGGGCTGCAGGAAGGCAAAGAATGCCGCCAGGTTGGCGTTCGCGCCGGAATGCGGCTGCACGTTCGCGGCCTCCGCGCCGAAGAGCTGCTTTGCGCGCTCGATGGCCAGGTTCTCCACCACGTCGACGCATTCGCAGCCGCCGTAGTAACGATGCGCCGGAAGACCTTCCGCGTATTTGTTGGTCAGTACGGAACCCATGGCCAGAAGGACACCCTTCGAGACGATATTCTCGCTGGCGATCAGTTCGATGTTGTTCCTTTCGCGCCGAAGCTCCGCCTCCATCGCTTCCGCGATCTCGGGGTCGTACTGCTTCATTTCCTCATAATTCAGCATGGTCTCCTCCTTGGGACAGTCATTTTATCTTCTTGACAAACGCTCTTCTGCGCTTGTTTTCCACTGCATTGAGATGCTTCCACATGTTGCGGACCGCGAAGTTGTCTTCGAGGTTCAGGTTGGTCTCCAGAACGTCGTATTTGCCTGCACGGAGCGCTTCGGCCATCATGTTCACGAAGATCAGCGGGACGCCGCGGTTCAGCCAGTCCTTCTCCACGCCGATGAGACCGAGGTCCACCACTCTCGCGTGTTTCTTGAGATGCAGGATCCGCGCGATACAAAGAGGCGTCAGATGGCCGCGGGACTTCCGTACCGGCTCGCCGATCCCGGGGAAGCAGATGCCGAAACAGACGATCCTGTCGTTCTCATCCTGGATGACGAATACGTGTTCCATGTCGATGATCAGACGGAAGTTGTCGATCATCAGTTTCTTCATGCCCGGCGTAAAGGGCACGGTGCCGTAGACGTCCTCGTAGGAATGGTCCAGGATCTCGAAGAATCCGTCCGCGTACTTCCGGAGGAAATCGTTGGCGTTCTTCGCCGTGCCGAAATGAAGTTTGTAGCGCTTCATAAGGAACTCGCAGCTCTTTTTGAGCGTGGGGTCCTCTTCTTCGGGCGCGTAAAGCCTGCACTCCGTCCAGTCCACTTCCTTTTCGTATCCACAGGCCTCGATGTGCTTCTGATAATAGGCCGTGTTTTACTGTTCTTCAAATGTGGACGGCTGGTCGAAGCCCTCGATGAGAAGGCCTTCCCGCTCCAGATCTGAAAAACTCAAGGGTCCGACGACCGTGTCCATGCCCTTTTCGAGCGCCCAGCGTTCGACGGCGCCGAGGAGCGCTTTGAAGACCGCGGGGTCGTCGATGCCGTCGATCCGGGAGAAACGCACGCGTTTCTCGTGGTTCTTCTCGTTGGCCGCGCGCTGGATAATCCCGGCGATCCGGCCGACCATTTTCCCGTCCTCATATGCGTTGAAGAAAATGGTCTCGCAGGTGTCCCGGTAGACGAAGTCATCCCGGAACATCTTCATTTCGTCCATGTAAAGCGGCGGCACAAAGCACGGGTTGTCCTTGTACAGCCTGACGGGGAATTCTACGAATTGTTTCTGTTCTTTCCTGCTCTTTACTTCTCTGATCTCGATCATTTCAGATCCGCCTCAGAAACCTCTGTCCCTGCGGATCTTTTCTGAGACGGTTTCTCAATAACCAGTGTATCTGTCTCCGGACGGGCCGGCACGGGCTCCGATTCGGGCGGTTCTTCCATGGTTCCGGGTTCTCTGCCTTCTGTCATGTTCAGAATGAGGTCTCTGTAGAAATAGCCGGAGTCTTTGATCGTCCTGGTCAGGGTCTTGTAATCCACATAGACCAGGCCGAAACGCGGCACATAGCCCTCCGCCCATTCGAAGTTGTCGATCAGCGTCCAGTGCTGGTACCCCAGGACCGGGATGCCTTCATCCATGGCCTTCTTCATCTCGCCGATGTATTCGCCCATGAAACGGATGCGCTTTTCATCGTGCACCTTGGCGTCGCGGGAAGGCGTCGTCTCGTCCGCCATGCCATTTTCCGAGATCATGAGCGGCAGGCCGTAGCGCTTCCAGAAGAAGCGGAGCGAATAGGACACCGAGCGTCCGTCGATGGTCCAGCCCAGCATGGTCTTCCGGTCTTCCGGCAGGTCCTTGACCTCCTTGTTGGCCCAGCCCTTTTCCGGGTAGGGCTGATAGACGTTGAGCCCGATGAAATCCAGCTTCGTCTGGATCATTTCGATGTCTTCGTCCTTCAGCTGGAAAATGCCGAACTGCTTCACTTTCTGTCCGAGAATGAGCGGATCCGCCCACCAGGCGTTCATCAGCTTGCCGTTCTTGTAGCTGAAGGTCTTCTCATAGGCCTCGTTAAAGGCCTTTTCAGAGTCATCCTTCGGGATATAGCAGCCGGTCGCCATCGCGATGCCGACCTTCGGTTCTTTCTTCGCTTTCTTACGGATAGCCTGCGCAGACTCATGGAAGGCCATCAGCACGTTTTTCGTGATCTCAGCGGCTTTCAGCGGCTGCTTTTTAAACGGCGCATGCGTGCCGAGGATGTAGCCCAGCACCACGAAGATCTGCGGCTCGTTCATCGGCATCCACCACTGCACACGGTCCGAGAGCCTCTCAACGACCGCTTCCGTGAACTGTCTGAAGAGCATCGGGATCTTGTTATAGAGCCAGCCGCCCTTCTCGTACACCCAGACCGGAAGGTCCCAGTGATACAGCGTGACCAGAGGCTCAATTCCATTTTTAAGGAGCTCGTCCACGAGATCCGAATAGAACCTGAGGCCCTCATCACTGACCTTGCCCTCTTCCGGGATCACCCGCGACCAGGAGATCGAGAAACGGTAGGAATTGACTCCCAGATACTTCATGATCTGTACGTCTTCCTTATAGCGGTGGAAATGATCGCTCGCGACGTGGTTGTCACTGTGGTCATGGATCTTGTCCTTCGGCGCGACGTCCCAGATGGACGGCGTCCTGCCGCCTTCGTCCCATCCGCCTTCTACCTGCGCAGCCGCTGTGGCGGTGCCCCAGAGAAAATCTGCCGGAAACTTGTTCATGTGATGCTCCTGTCTTTTACGCTTTGAGGGATCACGGTAATCTGCCGCAGCATCCCATAATCAATGTTATTTTAACACTCCTTTCACGAAAATGCTACAAGAGATTTGTATCGTCCTTTTTGGAAGTGTATCGTCCTTTTTGGAAGAAGAACGCCCTGAAAAGCAAAAGAAACGGCTTGTTTAAGCCGTTTCCTTCGCTTCATTTTCTCCTGAGGCACGGGGGATTCGAACCCCCGACAACTTGATTAAAAGTCAAGTGCTCTACCGCCTGAGCTAGTGCCCCTTATGGGTCCCAGAGGGACGCCGGGCCTCATAAAAAAGAGCCCTTACTGGGCCAGTTGGATTTGAACCAACGAATCCAGGAGTCAAAGTCCTGTGCCTTAACCGCTTGGCGATGGCCCAACTTTGCCCTTGAAGCCCCTCAGGGCTTCAAAGGTGGATAGTGGGACTCGAACCCACGATCTCCAGAGCCACAATCTGGCGCGTTAGCCAACTACGCTATATCCACCATGGTCCGCGCTCCCAAGGGAGACAGCGGGAAGCGGGTGATGGGAATCGAACCCACGTATACAGCTTGGAAGGCTGTCATTCTACCATTGAACTACACCCGCATGATGCGCATCGGGGTGACAGGATTTGAACCTGCGACCCCCTGGTCCCAAACCAGGTGCTCTACCAAGCTGAGCCACACCCCGCAAGGATCAAGCGCATCGACAAATATAACAGACCGCGGAACGCTTGTCAAGGAACGGTTGAAAAGCTTTTTCAGTCCGCTCCGTCCCCGGTCTTACATCTCGACGTTGTTCTTCTCCAGAAACTCGATGACGTCGCCGACAGTCCTCAGGTTCTCGAGCTCTTCCGCCGGGAATTCGATTCCGTACTCGTTCTCCAGATTCATGACCAGTTCAAACAGATCAAGGGAATCAACGCCCAGATCGTCACGGAAATCCGAATCTTCGTTGACGTCCTCAGGGTCAATGTTCAGTTCTTCCTCAAGAATCTCTCTGATCTTCTCCAGCATGGCCGGTCCTCCGTATGTTTTAATGATTCACATTCGTGTGTTTCCGGGGACACCTGTTGAAAGGTCCCTTACAACTCTGTGATTCTATAAAATGCTTCTTCTTCTGTCAACAGTTAAAGTTTGAATAATTGTTGAACGTTTTCGACATCCTCTGATATCTGTTTCCGGAGTTCCGTAAGCGAGCCGAACTTTTTCTCCGCCCGTACGTCCTGCAGGAAGGAAATGTTCACGCGCTTCCCGTAGAGATCGCCGTCGAAATCGAAAAGATGCACCTCTGCGGCCGGAACACCGCTCCCCTCAACCGTCGGCTTGACGCCCAGATCGAGAACGCCCTGATAAGTTTTTTCAGGCCCGTCCTCTCTGCATACGGTCAGCTCTGCGGCATAGACGCCGAAACCCGGGAGGAATTTGCTTTCCGCCGGCACGACGTTCACAGTCGGATAACCGATCCGGGAGCCCAGGCGCCTGCCGTGCGCGACCGTGCCCGAGATACTGTAAGGGCGTCCGAGCATCTGCCCCGCGCTCCGGACATCCATCGCCGCCAGTTTTTCGCGGATCAGACTGCTCCGGACGACCTCTCCGTCCACCGAGACGTCCGGGATCACGCGGTACTCATATCCCAGCTCTTCCGCCTCTCTCTGAAGAAAGGCCGTATCGCCGGCGCCGTCTTTTCCGAAGCGGAAATCATCGCCCGAGAAGCAGGCTTTCATCCGAAGCTGTCCGCACAGTTCTCTCCTAAGGAAAGTCTCTGCGTCCGTGTTCCGGAATTCATCCGTAAAGGGAATCTCAAGAAAGATCTCCGCACCCAGATTCTCCAGAATGGCCGCCATTTCTTCCCTCGTGAAAATGCGTTTTCCCCCGGGCGCCGAGATTGCTGCGACGACCGGTATCAGCGCACGTTTCCGGGAAGCGCGGACCATTTCCGCAATGATCCTCTGATGTCCCAGATGGAGCCCGTCGAATTTGCCCACGGTGACGGCGGATCCCTGCAGATCTTCAAGCTGAAAGATGCCTTCCCTGATGATCATAGAAACATTCTCCAGGGGACCAGTTCCCCTTCGGTCAATGTGTAAACTGCTTTGAAACTGCCGTCTGAGAGGCAGATACGGTAACGTGCGCCTTCCGTAAGCGCTTCCTCCCCGCCGGAGACCATCTCCGGCTTCAGTTTGTTCCCGTTCAGAAAACGGGCCTCAAATTCCGGGCGCACGCTAAGCGCCTGAAGTTTCTCGAAGATTTTCTCCACGGGGATGCTCACATCACGCAGATTTCCGGCCTTAACGGCTTCTTCGATCTCGGACAGGGAATGTGCCGCTTCCAGGCTGAAAATGCCTTGGCGGGTCCTTTTCAGCGCTGACATGGCCGCCTTCTCCCCGATCTCTGCCGCGATGTCGCGGATGAGCGAGCGGATATAGGTGCCTGCGGACACATGCACGGTGAAAGAAGCCTTCATCTTCCCCTCTTCCGCCTCCGAAACCATGATGTCCGAGATGTCATGAACGGTTACCTCGCAGGGTTTCCGCTCGATCTCGATGCCTTTTCTGGCCAGCTCGTAGAGTTTCTTCCCCTGCACTTTTTTGGCGGAGTACATGGGCGGCGTCTGCAGATAGGTGCCGGTGAAGCCGGCGATTGCGCCGCGGATCTGTTCCCGGGAGGCGCGGACATTTTCCGAGCTCCGGACCGTGCCCCAGACGTCTTCCGTGTCAGTCTCAAGGCCAAAGATGCATTCCGCCTCGTAGACCTTGTCATCTTCAGGAAGAATGCCCGAGAGCCGCGTCGCGTTCCCGACGAGGACGACGAGCACGCCGGTCGCCTGGGGGTCCAGGGTGCCGGCGTGTCCGATCCGGCGTTCCCCTAAGATTCCGCGAAGCTTTGCGACGGCGTCGAAGGAGGTGAAACCTGCCGGTTTATTGAGAATGATGATTCCGTTCATGAAGGACTCAGTTTTCGTTCTCTCCGTCTTCTTCTAAGCGTTCTTCGTCAAGGGCTTCCATGTCTTCCGCTTCCGCCTCGTCCGCTTCCCGCATAGCTTCCACCTCGCGGTCGTGCGCCGAGACGGCTTCGATGAGTTCCGACATGTGCATGCCGTAGGCGATGTCGCGGTCCGCGATCAGTTTGATCTCCGGCGTGTTGCGGAGATTCACGATCTCGGCCAGGCGCTTTCTCAGGAAAGGCTTCGCCTTCTCGAGACCTTCCATCGTCTTCTTCAGGTCATTTTCCTTGTTGGACAGCACGGAAATGTGCACGAAGCACTGCCTGAGGTCGGTGGTGACCTCGCAGGCGGTAACGCTCGTCATCGGGTGCACCCGGGGATCCTTCACTTCGAGGGAAATGACGGTCGCGAGGGCTTTCGTGACTTCCGAGTTGATGCGTGTGTTTTTTAAACTGCCTTTTTTCATCTCGTTCTCTTATTTCTGTTCAACACGGACCATCTTGTAGACTTCCACCTGGTCGCCTTCCATAAGGTCGTTGAACTTCTCGAAGACGATACCGCACTCGAAGCCTTCGCGGACTTCCTTGACGTCGTCCTTGAAGCGCTTCAGGGAAGCGATCGGGCCGTCGAAGATCTGATCCTTGCCTCTCGTGATGCGGGCCTTCGAGCCGCGCTCGATCGTGCCGTCCAGCACGTAGGAGCCGGCGATGGAGCCGATGCCGGAAGCCTTGAAGATCGCACGGATCTCCGCATGGCCGAGGATCTTCTCCTCGTAGACCGGCGCCAGCATGCCGCGGAGAGCGGCTTCCACGTCGTCGATGGCCTGGTAAATGACCTTGTACAGCCGGACGTCCACTTTCTCCTGCTCGGCGATGACTCTGCCCTGCTGGTCAGGCTTCGTGTTGAAGCCGATGACGATGGCATTCGAGGCTGCCGCAAGCGTGACGTCGGATTCGGTGATCGCGCCGACGCCCGCATGGATGACGCGGACCGTGACTTCGTCGTTGGAAAGTTTCTCCAGCGACGAGCAAAGCGCTTCGACAGAGCCCTGCACGTCTGCCTTGACGATGAGCGGGAGTTCTTTGAGTTCGCCCTCGCGGATCTGCTCGAAGAGGCTGTCCATCGTAAGCTTGTGCTTCGTCTCCTGAAGCATCTTCTTCCGCTCTTCCGCGATGAAGGTTTCGGCAAATCCTCTGGCTTCCTTCTCGTTCTTGTGACCGACGGCCACTTCACCTGCCATCGGGACGCCGTTCAGGCCGAGCACTTCGACAGGCGTGGAGGGCGTTGCCTTCCTGACTTCATTGCCGTCCGCATCCAGCATGGCGCGGACGCGTCCGTAGCAGGAGCCTGCGGAAATGAAGTCGCCCTGCTTCAGGGTGCCCTTCTGCACGAGGACGGTCGCGACCGGGCCGCGGCCCTTGTCGAGCTTCGCCTCGATCACGAGACCGCGCATCTCGCGGTTCGGATTGGCTTTCAGTTCCTTCACTTCCGTGACCAGAAGGATCATTTCCAGAAGCTGGTCGATGTTCACGTTCTTCTTTGCGGAGACCGGCACGAAGACCGTGGATCCGCCCCAGTCCTCCGGAATGAGACCGTAGTCGCTGAGTTCCTGCTTCACGCGGTCCACATTGGCCGCGGGCTTATCGATCTTGTTCACGGCGACGATGATGTCGACGTTGGCCGCCTTGGCATGGTTGATGGCTTCCACAGTCTGCGGCATGACGCCGTCGTCCGCCGCGACCACGAGGATCGCGATGTCCGTCGCCTGGGCGCCGCGCATACGCATGGCGGTGAAGGCTTCATGACCGGGCGTGTCGAGGAAGGTGATCTTCTCGCCGTTGATCTCGACCATGTAGGCGCCGATGTGCTGCGTGATGCCGCCGGCTTCGCGGCTGATCACGTTCGTATGACGGATGGCGTCCAGAAGGGACGTTTTACCGTGGTCGACGTGGCCCATGACACAGACGACCGGCGGGCGCTTCTCCAGATCTTTCTCGTCTTCTTCATCTTCGCGGAGAAGTTCTTCGATGACGTCGACCTTCTCTTCATGCTCGCAGAGAATATCGTATTCGATGGCGATGTTTTCCGCTTCCTCATAGGAGATCTCGTCGTTCACGCTGATCAGCTTGCCCGAAAGGAAAAGCTTCTTCACGATCTCGGTGGCCTTGATCTTCATCTTCTCCGCCAGTTCACGGACGGTGATGCTGTCAGGCAGCGTGATCTGCTTGATCTGCTCTTCGACTTCCTGCTCGCGGACGTTCTTCTTGTTCTGGTCCTTGGAGAGGTTGTGGAAGTTCTCGGCACGCTTGCCGCCGCGGTCGAAGCTGTCCCTTGAATCGCGTTTCTGGTTGTTCGCGCCTTTGCGGCCGCGCTGATCGGGCTTCTGGAACGCCGCCTGGGCTGCCGCGCCTGCATTTCCCTGTCCGGGGCGTCTCTGTCCTGCGCCTGCGGGACGTCTGCCCTGCTGAGGCGCATCGCCGTCTTTATTGAAGGTGCCCGCGCCGGAGCCCTGTCCGCCGCGGTAGCCGCCCTGCTGGCCGGGTCTTCCGCCCTGGCCTCTCGGAGCGCCCTGTCCCTGTCCGCCCTGGTTGTCCACGAAGTAGACCCGGCCGGAACGGTTGGCGAAAATGCCTTTCTTGGCGCCCTGCTGGGGCTTCTCTTCCTGCTTCTTGACCGCGTTCAGATCGACCTTTCCGAGGACCGCGACCTTCTTCACGGGCTCCAGGGAGTCCAGTGTGTGAAGGGTGCGCTTGACCGGTCCTGGCGTCTTCTCGGCGGAGGGCGTCTTCCAGAATCCGCCTTCGCTTCTCTTCTGCCCGTCGTCTTTCCTCTGGGTATTCTGACCGTCCGGACGGACAAACTTGCCACCCTTCTTCTGATCCTGAGGCCTTCTGTCGTTCTTCGGATTCTTTTGGCCTTGGTTCTGCTGCTGGATACGGGCCTTTTCTCTCTGGGCCTTCTCTTCCGCAGCTTTCTGGGCAGCGGCTTTCTCTCTGGCAGCGCGTTCCGCGGCTTCCTTCGCGGCCCGTTCCGCAGCGGCCTTTTCAGCGGCGGCGCGTTCAGCCTGTGCCTTCTCTTCAGCCGCTTTCTTCGCGGCTTCTTCCGCTTCGCGGGCGGCTTTCTCAAGGGCAGCGCGTTCTGCCTGGGCTGCTTCTTCCGCAGCCTTCAGGGCTTCTAAGCGTTCCTTCGCGGCCCGTTCCGCAGCTTCCGCGGCTTCCTTTGCAGCCTTTTCGGCAGCCGCTTTTTCTGCGGCGGCGCGCTCGGCCGCTTCTTTCGCAGCCCGTTCCGCAGCGGCTTTTTCAGCGGCTGCGCGTTCTGCGGCCGCTCTTTCCTCAGCCTCTTTACGGGCGCGCTCGGCGGCTTCCTTCTCAGCCTGAAGCTGAGCCTCGCGCTCTGCGCGGATCCTGGCCTCTTTTGCAGCCTTCTCGGCCTGAAGCCTCTCAGCCTCTTCTCTCTGGGCCTTCTCCGCGTCAAACTTACGGATCTCAGAACCCGCAAAGCGCTGGTACTGTTCCGCCGTGGTCTGCACGTTCGGCTTGATCGGACGGTGCGGTTCAGACGGGGAAGACGTGTAAGCCTTCTCGGAGGGACGGACCGGCCGCTTGGCATTCTTGTCCGTATAGGCGCTCGAAGAGACGGCGGACGGAGCGCTTCCGGCCTTCTGCGCGCCGATCATCTTGAACATCGGCTTCTTCGCGGCGCCGGGTTTCTGCGCCTGGCCTGCGGGCGCCGCCGGCCGTTTCAGCGGAGCATTCGAGGGCTTCGCAGCATTGCCTTCCGGGCGCACGTTCTGATCCTTCTCTTCCGGGGCAGCCTGCTCCGCCTTCGAGGGATCCTTGAAAATGCTCTGAGACGCGAATCTGGAGACTTTAGGGGTCTCGTTCTTCGCCTTAGGCGCAAAATGCTGACGCGCGCGCTCGACTTCCGCGTCCTCCAGCGAGCTGGATGCGGTCTTTCCGTCCAGTCCGAGGAATCCGAGGAGCGCCGAGGTCTCCACGTTCAATTCTTTTGCGAGTTCATAAATTCTCATTTTCGCCATACTGCTTTCTGCTCTCCCTTGCTGTTTTCAGAATGCTCTTTGAAAAACCTTCGTCCAGGACCGCCAGCACGACGCGGGGCGGTCTGCCGACCGCGCGGCCGAGGTCTTCTGAATTGCCGTAAACCATGACCGGGATCTCCCGGTAGGATGCCTTGTCCTGAAACAGTTTCCTGGTATTCTGCGACGCGTCCTCTGAGAGGACCACCAGTTTTGCCTTTCTGCTCTTCACTTCCTGAAGCACCGTATCCGATCCGGACACGATCCTGCCGGCCTTGGCCGCGATGGAAAGAAGTCCGTACACCTTATCCATTCGGCGCCTCCTTCCGGTCTTCCGTGAGAAGCGCCTCCGCTTCCGCGAGGGCCTCCTCGTCAAAAGCCGTATGAAGCGCTTTCCGGAGAAGATGCTTATCGCGGAGCCTCCGGAGGCATTCCTCGTTCCGGCACACATAAGCGCCCCGCGCCTGGATCTTCTTCGCGGCATCCATGACCGCTCTTCCGTCCAGACGGACGAAACGGATCATGTTCTCCTTCCTGTCCAGTTTTCTGCAGGAAACGCACTGGCGTTCCAAGTTTGCACCCTTCAATCCGGTTACTCTCCGTCCCGGGCCTCGTCTTCAGGTTCTTCCGATCCTTCGGCTTCTTCGTAACCTTCCTCGTAGCCCTCTTCGTAGTTTTCGCCTTCCTCGGCTTCCTCTCCTTCATCGAAGAGGCCTTCCTCTTCCGCCTGCGACAGCGACTTGATGTCGATCTTGTAGCCGGTCAGGTGGGCCGCAAGCCTGGCGTTCTGGCCCTTCATGCCGATCGCGAGAGACAGCTGGTTGTCATAAACGACGACAATAGCCTTGCGCTCTTCCGGATTCTCCACGGCAACCGCGTAGACGCTCGCGGGCGACAGGGCGTTCGAGATGAAGATCTCGGGCGTCGGATCCCATTTGATGATGTCGATCTTCTCGCCGGCCAGTTCGTCCACGATCGCGTTGATGCGGGTGCCGTTCACGCCGATGCAGGCGCCGATCGGATCGACGTTCTCATCGTTGGAATGCACCGCGATCTTCGTGCGGGAGCCCGCCTCGCGGGTGATGACCTTGATCTCGACGATGCCGTCTTTGATCTCCGTGACTTCCTGCTCGAACAGCTTCTTCACGAGGCCGGCCTTGGTGCGGGAAATGTGTACGCGGGGGCCGCGTCCGTTCTGGTCGCGCATCGCGACGACGTAGACCTTGATGTGGTCGCCCGGGGAGAAGGTCTCGCCGGGGATCATGTCTTCTTTTGTAAGCACCGCGTCGGCTTTGCCGAGGTTCACACTGACCATTCCGTCGCGCATGACTCTGGAGACGATGCCGGTCATGATGCTGTCTTTATGCTTCTCGAAGTAATCGCTGACAGTCTGCCGCTCTTCTTCGCGGATCTTCTGAAGGATGATGGACTTGCCGTTCTGGGCGGCAATGCGGGAAAAATTCTGCGGATCCAGCTCTTCGCGGACGAAAGAGCCGATCGTGGCGGAAGGATCCAAGAGGGCGGCCTTGTCGGGAAGCACCTGAAGCTTCTCCTTGCCTTCCTCGATCTGGGGGACGACTTCCAGCTCGCGGTAGATGCGGAACTGCCTGTTCTCTTCGTCCTCTTCGATCACGATATTTTCGGATGTACCGTAAAACTGCTCACAGGATTTCAGCAGGGCGGCCTTGATGCCATCCATCAGTGTTTCTCTCTGGATGCCCTTTTCCTTGACCAGCAGATCGATCGCGTCAAAAAACTCCTTATTCATTTTCCTTTGTTCCTCCGTTCCGGATTCTCTTTATGCGTTCCAGTCCACGTATTCGCGGATCAGGGACAGGTTTTTCTTTTCAATGGTGAGGCTTTCGCCTTCTTCCGTCTCGACGGTGACGGTCTTCTGGTCAAAATCCCTGAGGACGCCGGTAAGCTCCCTGAGACCTTTCTCCAGCGGTTTGTAAAGCCTGAGTTCGACGATCTGGCCGAGGTTCCGGCGGAAATCCTTGTCTTTCTTAAGCGCCCGTCCGAGTCCGAGGCTCTGCACCTCCAGCGTGTAGGCGTCCGGGATGAAATCCTCCCGGTCCAGAAGGTCTGAAAGCGCCCTTGACACGGTCACACAGTCGTCGATCGTGACGCCTGTGTCCTTCTCCAGATACAGCCGGAGAATGTAATTGCCTGCTTCCTTCACGTATTCCACGTCGTAAAGCGTCAGGCCGTTCTCTCTGAGGACCGGCTCGGCAAGCGCCGCCGTCTTCTCTTCATAGATCTCGTGTTTCTGTGACATGGCATTTCCCTCAAAAGAGTGGAGCGGACTTTCAAGCCCGCTCCACTAACACAATCAAACAACACTGTCCTTTTAGCATATCTTCCGGAGAAATGCAAGCGTTTTTTAAAATTTAGGAACAATTACGCCGCCGGTCTTGAAAATCGAGTTTTCCGGAACGGTTCCTCTGACCGAGCAGGTGGGATAAACGTTGGAATGGCGGCCTACGACGACGCCCGGATTCAGAACGGCGTTGCAGCCGATCTCCGCGTAGTCGCCGAGCATGGCGCCGATCTTGTGGAGCGGCGTCTGAAAGCTTTCCGATCCTTCACGGATCACGATGTCCGCCCGGTCCGCCTTCACGTTTGAGGTGATTGAGCCGGCGCCCATGTGCGCGTGGAATCCCAGGACCGAATCGCCGACGTAGTTGTAATGCGGCACCTGCACGTTGTCAAAGAGGATGACGTTCTTGAGCTCCGTGGAATTGCCGACGACACAGTTCTCGCCGATGAGCGCCGTGGTACGGACAAATGCGCCGTGCCGCACTTCGCTCTTGTGGCCGACGATCACGTGGTCGCCGATATACGCCATCGGATAGACTTCGGCGTCCTTTGCGATCCAGACCGTCTCGGAGGGATGGTCGTATTCATTCTCGGGAAGCGACGCGCCGATCTTTTCGATGAGCGCCTTGATGCCGGGAAGGATCTCCCAGGCGTAAGTCAGCTTACTGAGGGCTTCCGCCGCAAGCGGATAAGTTTTCGTAAGATCATAAAGATCTGTGATCTTCAGCATTTTCATTCCTCCTGTGCCGAGGAGAACAAGCAGTCTCAGCGAACCTTTTCGAGGTGGCCGGAGGTCCGCATCGCCTCGATGATCCGGTCCACATTCGCTTCCGCGTCTTCATCGGTCTCCGCTTCCGCCATGACGCGGAGCACAGGTTCGGTGCCGGAGGCGCGCAGAAGGACGCGGCCGTGACCCTCGAGCGCTTTCTCGCATTCCGTGACGGAGTTCTTCACTTCTTCGCAGTCCAGCGTCGCCTGCTTGTCGTCCACTTCCACATTTTTCAGGACCTGCGGATACATGTCGCAGCCCTGGGCGAGCCTGGACAGCGGCAGGTGCGATTCCATCATGACGTTCATCAGCATCAGCGCCGTCACCATGCCGTCGCCGGTGTGCGCGTATTTGCGGAAGATCACGTGGCCGGACTGTTCGCCGCCGAGCAGATAGCCTTTCTCCTTCATGCACTCGTAGACGTAGCGGTCGCCGACCTTCGTCTTCTCGTAGCGGATGCCGTTGTCGTCAAGCGCTTTGTAGAGGCCGAAGTTGGACATCACCGTCGTGACGACTGTATTGTCCGGGAGCATGTTGTGACGCTTCAGGTAAAGCGCCGCGATGTACATGATCTTGTCGCCGTTGATCTCCTTGCCGTTCTCGTCCACCGCAAGGCAGCGGTCCGCGTCGCCGTCAAAAGCGAAACCGACGTCCAGCTTGTTCTCGCGGACGTACTCGCAGAGCCCCGCGATGTGCGTGGAGCCGCAGTTCCGGTTGATATTGGTGCCGTCCGGTTCCGCGTTGATGACGTAGGTCTTCGCGCCAAGCGCGTCAAACACG
>JAEEGL013643551.1_pt1 | contig 19192 bp, 14 predicted proteins | sample 9134231 | NCBI WGS metagenome assembly JAEEGL01 (sample SAMN16246548, study PRJNA631951) | gut metagenome | biome: gut microbiome; feature: rumen; material: fiber-attached | host: Bos | place: Iran: Karaj | collected 2018-10 | reverse complement strand
CATTTCTCATTTCTCATTTGAGCGTAGCGATGTTTCAGGTGGTTATTGCGGCGGGGTCCCACCTCTTCCCATTCCGAACAGAGAAGTTAAGCCCGCCTGCGCCGATGGTACTGCAATGCAATGCGGGAGAGTAGGAGGCCGCCTTCTTTTTCAGAGACTGTAGCTTATATATGGGGCCACAGTCTCTTTTTTTGTGTCCATGTGTACGGACTGCGTGTTAATTCTGTAAAAACGCTTCTCCGTTTCATTTTTTCTTTGTAATTTTGCAAGCCAATTAAAAAACTAACATACCGGTAAAATGAAAAAAACAGCATTGACATTAGCCAGCCTTTTCATGGCAGTATTTGCCTTGGCCGACGGCCACTGGGTGGGAACATGGGGTACAGCCCCGCAACTTGTGGAAAATCATAATAATCCGCCATCGCCTGGACTGGCCAACAATTCGTTGCGCCAGATTGTGCAGGTGTCCATAGGGGGTGAAAAGCTGCGCCTGAAGCTGACCAATGAGTTCAGCAAGGGCGCTACTGAAATTAAGGCCGTAGAGCTGGCCTATGCCAAGACGTCAGGTAGCAGCAGCGAGATCGACGAGGCCTCGACGGTCAGCCTGACTTTCGATGGCAGTGCTTCGGTCAGCATCCCTGCTGGCGGCAAGGTTACGTCGGATGCTGTAGACTTCCACCTCGGTAGTCGTGAAAACGTGGCTATCACCATCCATTATGGTGCTGCCTCGTCGACCAGCGTCAGCGGACATCCTGGTTCGCGAACTACGTCCTATCTGAAGGCTGGTCAAACTTCCGACTTCAGTGGTGCCACCAAGACTGACCATTGGTATAGCATCCTGGCACTTGAAGTGGAGGCACCCGAAGAGACAGGGGCGGTGGCCATCCTTGGCAACTCCATCACCGATGGACGCGGTTCGACCACCAACGAACAGAACCGCTGGCCTGACGTGCTCTCACGCCGGCTCAATGCTCAGTTCTCTGATACACATTCTCAGAAGGTAGGTGTGCTCAACATGGGTATTGGCGGTAACTGTGTACTTGGCGGAGGCTTAGGTCCTGCTGCCGTGAACAGATATCAGCGCGACCTGCTCGGACAGGAGGGCGTGAAGTGGATTATCCTCTTTGAGGCGGTCAACGACCTGGGCGGAGCGCAGAACGGTGTGCAGACTGCTAAGCGTATTATCGACGTCTATAAGCAGATAATCCGCGAAGCTCACCAGAAAGGTATCTATGTGTTCGGCGCCACCATTACACCGTTCAAGGGCAACAATTACTATTCCGTAGACCATGAGAAAGGACGGAGCACCTTGAACAAATGGATTCGCACCACGAAAATGCTCGACGGAGTGATAGACTTCGACGTGGCTGTGCGCAATCCTGAGGATACGATTGCCCTGCAGCGGGAGTTCCTTTTCGAAAACGACTGGCTCCACCTGAATGCCAAGGGCTATGAGACCATGGGTAGCTGCATCGACCTGAGCCTGTTTACCAAGACTGACCCTTTGGCTGCTGATGAAGAAGAGGACAACTATGGCGAGGCACTTTGGATAGAAGCCGAAGAGCTGCGTACCAAGACCGTGGGTACAGCCTTTCGCCAGGTTGATGACGGCGCAGCCTCCGGTGGTAAGTATCTTCTGACGGTGAACAACATCACCAATGCGGCCCCCGCCGACAGTGCCAACATGCTTACTGCCCGCTTTGCGGCTTCCACTGCTGACACCTATTATATATATGCCCGTGTCAACTGTCCCACGTGGGATGATGACAGCTACTGGGTTGGCGTCGACGGGCCGATGAGCAACTTTGCCAACGGACTTCAGACGGGCGGCTCATGGGATTGGAAGGAACTCTTCAGCGGCTTCCTTCAGGCAGGCCAGCACCAGCTTAACCTGGCTGGACGTGAAGACGGCGCATGTATCGACAAGCTCTGTTTCACCACCAATCCCGAAGCGCCGACGGGTATGGGCGGCACTGCTGTTCCACTCTCTGTCAGCCGTCCTCTCAGCAGCCGTCGGTCGGCTGCTTCAGTTGACACTTATTCTTTGAATGGCCTCCGTCTGACAGCTCAACATACTTCTGGCCCACACATCGAAATCCAACGTACTGACGACGGCTCCGTCCTATCCCGAAGAGTAGTGTTACGTTGATGAAGTCTTTATAAGTGGGAAACAAATTAGTGGCTATGTTTGCCGATGCAAACATAGCCACTAATTCGTTGTACAGGTATTTGTATAGAAGAATCACTTCAGGGTGAGCACGACGATGCTGTGAGCAGGCATCTTCACGTTGAGCTTGCCGTCCTTGTCAAGCTTGGCGGCGCTGAAGGTGGCGGGCTGCACACGGTTGGGGTGCTCAAAGTCGTTGTAGTCGTCGGCTCTCTTGCTGGTGAGTATGCGTCCGCTCACGCTTTTTGCCTTGAAGCCGTCTAAAGTGATGTCGATGGTCTGTTCCTTGTCAAGCGACACGTTGGTCAGGGCCAGCACGATGCTGCCGTCTTGTGTCTTGGCAGCGGAGGCGGAGAGCATGGGGCAGGGGCGATAGCCGGCATCGGCAGCATTCTCCTTCTCCTTGAAGTAGGCCTTGCTCACCGGCATGATGTCTGTCTTCAGGTCGAGAGGCAGGTAGATGGCCTCCTGGAACGGGGTGTACATCTCGAACACATGGTAGGTGGGTGTGAGGACCATGTGGCCCGTCCCCTCCTGGTCGGTGAGGATCATCGACTGTAGCACGTTCACAACCTGTGCGATGTTGGCCATCTTCACACGGTCGGTGTATTTATGGAACACGTTGAGCGACAGCGCTGCCACGATGGCATCGCGGAGTGCGTTTTGCTGGTAGAGGTGTCCGGGGACGGTGCCCGGCTCCTCGTCCCACCATGTACCCCACTCATCCACGAGCAGGCCTATGCGCCCTTCGGGGTCTTTCTCGTCCATGATGGCTTTGTGCTTCTTGATGACTTCCTCTATTTCCAGACATTTGCCCAGTGCCCAATAGTACTGGTCGTTGTCGAAATTGGTGGCCGAGCCCTTCGGTCCGTTCCACCCGGAGCAGGTATAATAGTGCAGGCTGATGCCCTGCATCTGCCGTCCAACATTCTTCATGAGGGTTTCTGTCCAGTCGTAGTCGTAGTCGCTGGCACCGCTGGCAATACGGTAGAGCCGGTTGTCCCCCTGGTCACGCAGATAGGTGTTGAACTTGCGGTATTCGTTGGAATAGTATTCCGCAGTCATGTTTCCACCGCATCCCCATGCCTCGTTGCCAATGCCGAAGTATTTCACCTTCCAGGCCTTGTCGCGCCCGTTCTGGCGGCGCAGGCGTGCCATCGGCGTGTCACCGTCGCTAGTCATGTATTCCACCCATTGTGCCATCTCCTTCACCGTGCCTGAGCCAACGTTGCCGCTGATGTATGGCTCGCATCCCAGCATCTCGCAGAGATTCAGGAACTCATGGGTGCCAAAGGAGTTGTCCTCGATGGTGCCGCCCCAGTTGTTGTTGCGAAGTGAGGGCCGGTCTTTCTTCGGGCCGATGCCGTCCATCCAGTGGTAGTCGTCGGCAAAGCAGCCGCCGGGCCAGCGCAGCACAGGTACTTTCAGCGCCTTCAATGCGTTGAATACGTCCTTGCGATAGCCGTCGATGTTGGGAATGGGTGACTCGGGGCCTACCCAGAGGCCGCCGTAGATGCAGGAGCCGAGGTGCTCGGAGAACTGTCCGTAGATTTCTTTGTTGATTTTCTGCTGCCCTTGTGCCACGTGTATGGTGGCAGTGGCGTCCTGTGCAGACGAGGTGACGAATGATGCCACGGCAAAAGTGGCACAAAGAATTGTTTTTTTCATATTTAACAAGTTATAGTGGTATTTTAGTGCGACAAAATTACACATTATTTTTCAAATAATCGAAGAAAGTAGCTATTTGCTTTGCTAAAAAAACTTAAGTTGGCAGTGCAAGTTGCGGTTATTCCGATTTTATTTCGTAATTTTGCAGTCGATTTCTGAAAGGCGTTTCTTTTCTTGAAACGTTTCCCATCTCAACATCATCTTTCTGATTAAGAATTACACTTGATAAATCAATATGTACACCAAGCAAGAATTAGAGCAAATGGAAGTTGCCCAGCTGATGGATGTTGCCAGCAGCCTGGGCCTGAAGGTTTCCCAGAATGACAGTCTGGAGAAAGTGATATACGATATTTTGGATAAAGCCGCCGTAGACAGTGCCACCAGCGGTGCTGCTGCTCCGAAACGGAAGCGCACGCGCATTGCCAAGAAAGACAATGACCATGTTTATTCCGTGGCAGGTAAGGAAGGCGAGCCCAAGGATGATAAGCCCGAGAAGAAGAAAGCCGAAGAGCCGCTTCCCCTGTTTAAGGAACAGTCAGCCCCTGCTCCCAAGAAACGGGCATCGAAAAAGGCAGAGACTACGGAAGAAGCACCGGCTGCTACTCCAAAGAAACGCGGCAGAAAGTCGAAGGCCGAACTTGCCGCCATTGCCGCTGCCGAGGCAGCCAAGCAGGAGGAGGAAAAGAAGGCTGCTGAAGAACGGACTCCAGATGTAGCCGTGGAAATGCAGGCCGTTCCTGAGGCTATTTCTGAAGAAACCCTGAACGACGAGGCTCCCGACCGCGACATGCTGGAGCAGTTGCAGGAAAAGATGTCCCATAGGATGGAGGCCTCCAAACAGCCGGAAGAGACGGGTGAAGCCGACAATTATCAGGATGAAATGATGGTCTGGGAGGATGATCCTGCCGACGGTACCGACTTTATCACGCTGGTCGACCTGCCCATTGAGGATCAGTCGGCCATTCCGACTCTTGACATCTTCGACCGTCCAGTTGCCCCCCAGCAACCGGAGCCGGTTTTCCAACCCGCACTTGTGCCGCCTGTCAATACCAATGTCCGTTATGACTTCTCGGACATCATCACCGGCAATGGCGTGCTGGAGATTCTACAGGATGGTTACGGCTTCCTCCGTTCCAGCGACTATAACTACCTCTCCTCGCCCGACGACATCTATGTGTCGACCCAACAGATTAAGAAATATTCCCTGAAGACGGGCGATGTGGTGGACTGCACAGTGCGTCCTCCGCATGACAACGAGAAATATTTTGCCATGTCGACGGTGAACAGCATCAACGGGCGCAACCCCTCGGAGGTGCGCGACCGCGTAAGCTTTGAACACCTGACGCCGCTCTTCCCTGAAGAGAAGTTCAACCTGACAGGCGACCCGAATACCACCAATCCTTCGACGCGTATCGTCGACCTGTTCTCACCCATTGGCAAGGGCCAGCGTGCCCTCATTGTGGCTCAGCCCAAGACCGGTAAGACCATCCTGATGAAGGACATTGCCAATGCCATTGCCGCCAACCACCCCGAGGCCTATATCATGATGCTGCTCATCGATGAGCGCCCGGAGGAGGTGACCGATATGGCCCGCACGGTGAATGCCGAGGTCATCGCCTCGACCTTTGACGAGCCAGCCGACCGCCACGTGAAGATTGCCGGCATCGTGCTGGAGAAGGCCAAGCGAATGGTGGAATGCGGCCACGACGTGGTTATCTTCCTCGACAGCATCACACGTCTCGCGCGAGCATATAATACTGTGGCGCCTGCCAGTGGCAAGGTGCTCACAGGCGGTGTGGACGCCAATGCCCTGCAGAAGCCAAAGCGTTTCTTCGGCGCTGCTCGAAAGATAGAGAGAGGCGGTTCGCTGACCATCATTGCTACGGCACTCGTGGATACCGGCTCGAAGATGGACGAGGTGATCTTCGAGGAGTTCAAGGGAACAGGTAACTCAGAGATTCAGCTCGACCGCATGCTGTCGAACAAGCGCATCTTCCCGTCGATGAACCTGGTGCAGTCGAGCACTCGCCGCGACGATCTGCTGCAAGACCAGACTACGCTGAACCGCATGTGGGTCATGCGCAAGTATATTGCTGAGATGAATGCCATCGAAGCCATGAACACGGTGTACGACCGTCTGGTGCAGAGCAAGAACAACGAGGAGTTCCTCATGTCGATGAACGGTTAATGTGATGGCTATGAAAAAGTATTGTCTATGGGCTATAGCCTTTGGCCTGCTGACAGTGGTCTCGTGTAAGGACAAGAAACCGGCCAATGGCGACATTATCACTACTGACTACGTAGTGCCGACACCTTCCGACACGCCTGTCGCTATGGACAGACAGTCGGACCGGGTGGAAGTGGAATGGATTGAAGGACGAACCTATACCATCGTGGTGAACCGTGTGCCGGCAGACTCGCTGCCTATGGTGGCCGACGAGATAGGGCAGAAGTATAAAGACAACCTCGTGAGGGTGAAGGTGATGCGGGCAGACAGCACGATCTTCTTCAACCGCACTTTCACGAAATCGGCATTTGCGAGCTGGCTTGACGCCGACTATCAGGAGAATGCTATTCTTGAAGGCATGCGCTTCTTGAAAGTGGAGTCCGACGAGCTTGTGCTGACGGCATGGCTGAATCATCCGGAGTCGGGCGATGACGAGGCGGCAGAACTGCGCGTCATCATCAATAAGAATGGTGAGGTAGCCATTCAGCGCTATAACGAGAACGACCGCGACGACCTGGAGATGATGGAGCGCGAGGAGGAGTAGTGACTAATGCCGTGCTACAATTTCGTAGCACGGCCAAGCCTCCTTCAGCTCATTCATGCTGCCCAGCAGCATGTCGGTGCCTTTCTCCAGAAACAACTGTTCGGGCAGATGGCCAGTGTTGACACAAATTGTAAAAATACTGGCGGCAACGCTTGCCTGTACACCTAGCGGGGCATTCTCCACGACGATAGCTTCCCATGGATTCAGATTGCCCATTTTCTTTAGCCCTTTCAAGTAGGGGTCGGGGAATGGTTTCCCTTTCTTGATGTCGTAGGCCGTGACGATGTGCTCCTCGTCAAGAAAATTTCCATAGTCGGTGAGCAACCGGTTAATGAGCGGGCGTTGTCCGCTACCTGTCACCACGCCGATGGCCAGTCCGTCGGCGTTGATTTTTTCCATCAGCTCCTTGGCACCGGGCATCATGGGCGGCGCTGGCATAAGATGGAACAGGCGCGTCTTCTCGTCGTACATCTTTTGCGCCTCCTCCTCCTCGATGTCACGTCCCTGCTGCTGTTTCACCATCTGGCGTATGGTGTCGACGCCGCGCTGTCCCTCAGTGGCATAGGCATCCTCATGGGTCATGGCAATACCGAACTTGGCCATCGACTCCTGCCAGGCGACAGCATGGTTGGGCATGGAGTCGTAGAGCACGCCGTCCATGTCGAAAAGCACAGCTTTGGGGTAGAATGCCTCAAAGCCATGCTTCGCTAAGTAGTGCCTAACTGGGAGGAACAGCATCTTGATATTTAATGAGTAAGAGTAATTCTCATTACTAATCACTCATTCGCCAGCCTAGCCTTGATGGCTTTGCTCTCTGCCTCATAGCCGGGCTTGTCGAGCAGTGCGAACATGTTCTTCTTATATGCCTCAACACCTGGCTGGTTGAATGGGTTCACGCCCAGCACATTGCCACTGATGCCACAGCCAATCTCGAAGAAGTAGATGAGCTGGCCGATGTAGAACTCGTTCAGCTTGGGAACGCTGATGCGGATGTTGGGCACGCCACCATCGACATGGGCCAGGCGAGTGCCCAGTTCGGCCATCTTGTTCACCTCGTCCACGCGCTTGCCAGCCAGGAAGTTCAGGCCGTCGAGGTTCTCCTCGTCCTCAGGGAAGAGCAGCTTCTTCTCAGGCTCCTCAATGGAGATGACGGTTTCGAAGATGGTTCGCTCGCCGTCCTGAATCCACTGTCCCATGGAGTGCAGGTCGGTGGTGAAGTCTACGCTTGCGGGGAAGATGCCCTTCTTGTCCTTGCCCTCGCTCTCGCCGTAGAGCTGCTTCCACCACTCGCTCATGAAGTGGAGCTTAGGCTGGTAGTTCACCATGATTTCGATTTTCTTCCCGTTCTGGTAGAGGGCATTACGCATGGCGGCATACTGTGCGGCCGGGTTTTCTCCAGCTGGCACGTCCTTGCCGCAAGCTTTCTCCATCTGCTGGGCACCCTCAACGAGTGCTTTGATGTCAAAGCCGGCGCAGGCGATGGGCAACAAGCCCACTGGAGTGAGCACCGAGAAGCGGCCGCCAACATTGTCGGGGATGATGAAACTCTTGTAGCCTTCCTTGTCGGCGCAGGTACGGGCGGCACCGCGCTTGGCGTCGGTCACGGCCACGATAACCTTCTTGGCCTCCTCCTTGCCACGCTGTGCCTCGCACTGCTTCTTCAGCAGGCGGAAGGTGAGGGCAGTCTCAGTCGTTGTGCCGCTCTTCGAGATGTTGATGACACCGAACTTCTTGTCTTTCAGATACTCAGTCAATTCGAAGAGGTAGTCCTCACCGATGTTGTTGCCGGCGAAGAGAATCGTCGGATTCTTCTTATCCTGAATGAGCCAGGAGAACGAGTTACTCAGTGCCTCGATGACAGCACGGGCACCCAGGTAGGAGCCGCCGATGCCGGCTACGACCACGGCCTCGCAGTTGTCGCGGAGTACTTTGGCTGTAGCCTCAATCTCGTCGAGGAAAGCAGGGGTGATCTCTGTGGGCAGATGCAGCCAGCCCAGGAAGTCGTTGCCGGGGCATGTGCCGTTTTCCAAGGCCTCTTGAGCGGCCTTCACTTGGGGTTCGAAAGCATCTACTGCGCCAGCTTTCAGGAAGCAGGCAGCTTTCGTAATGTCTAAGCTGATGTTCTTCATCTTTTACAGGTTTGTTATTTTAGTTTTGAGGTTTATAATTTCTCAGACAACAGGCTGTCCATCTGCTGTTGTAGTTCGCGTGCCTTTTTGCCGGCCTCTTCAGCAAAGTTGATGCCATTACTGGCATAGATGATGCCCCGGCTGGAATTTACCAGCAGGCCGCAATCCTCTGTCATGCCATATTTGCATACCTCCTCGAGCGAACCGCCCTGTGCACCGACGCCGGGTACGAGGAGGAAATGGCGCGGAGCCACACGGCGAACGTCTTCGAACAGCTTGCCCTGTGTGGCCCCCACGACGTACATCATATTCTCTTCCGTGCCCCACTGCTGGCTCTTGAGAATAACTTGCTCGAAGAGCCTGGAGTTTGCGCTTTGATCAACAGGCGACATCTGGAAATCCTGGCTGCCCTTGTTTGATGTCAACGCCAACAGAACGACCCACCTGCCAGGATACTGGAGGAATGGTGTCACCGAGTCTTCACCCATGTAGGGTGCCACGGTCAGGGCGTCAGCTGGGTAGTCACCCTCAAAGAAGCTTCGGGCATACATCTTCGCCGTATTGCCGATGTCGCCGCGCTTGGCGTCGGCAATGATGAAGTGGTTGGGATAGAACTCCCTCAGATAGCGCAAAGTCATTTTGAATGCCACTATTCCTCCCACTCCGTATGCCTCATAGAAAGCCAGGTTGGGCTTATAGGCCACGCAATAGGGTGCTGTGGCGTCGATGATGGCACGGTTAAAAGTCAGTAGCATGATGGCTGTCAGTTGGTCGTGGTCGCTTTTCTCCGCAACGTGCTTGTTGACGTTATCTTTGAGCGGCTGCGGAATCTTTTCCAGGACAGGGTCGAGTCCTACGCAGAGGAACGAGCTCTTCAGTCGTATTTGTTTTATCAGTTCTTTGCGTGTCATTTCCTGATTGTTTTGATTAATAGTTCTACAAGGGCAATAAGGATGGCTGCAATAATGAAGATGCCTATGAATACCCCCAAATAGCTTAGGAAACTATGTGACCACCCCAGCCAGTCGAGTACGGAGTCTGATAGAGCCGCAGCCACAACAATACAAAGGAATTCCTTCCAGTTTTTTCTAAAAAACTCTTTCATATGTTTGCAATTATTATTTAGTTCTATATCCCTCTCCCTTTGGGAGCGGTAGGGGTTGGGCTTTACAGCTCACTCTCCTTCATTCTCTCCGCATTCTCGGCCACGGTCAGGGCATCAATCATAGGCTGGATGTCGCCGCCGAGGAATCCCTGCAGGTCGTGGGTTGTGTAGCCGATGCGGTGGTCGGTGACGCGACCCTGGGGGAAGTTGTAGGTGCGGATCTTGGCCGATCGGTCGCCTGTCGAGACCAGCGTCTTGCGGCGCGAGGCGATGTCGTCGACATACTTCTGGTGCTCCTTATCATATATAAATGTATAGAGGCGCGAGAGGGCGCGCTCCTTGTTCTTTGGCTGGTCGCGAGTCTCGGTACACTCGATAAGTATCTCCTCAGTCTCGCCCGTATTGGGGTTCTTCCACATGTAGCGCAGGCGCACACCCGACTCTACCTTGTTCACGTTCTGACCGCCGGCACCGCTGGAGCGGAAGGTGTCCCATTTGATCTCGCCTTCGTTGATGTGCACCTCGAACTTGTCGGCTTCGGGCAGCACGGCCACGGTGGCAGCCGAAGTGTGCATGCGTCCCTGTGTCTCGGTGGCTGGCACACGCTGCACACGGTGGACACCGCTCTCATATTTCAGTGTGCCATAGACATCGGCACCGCTCACGGCGAAGTCAATCTCCTTGTAGCCGCCCACGGCACCCTCGCTGACATCGGTCACCGAAAGCTGCCAGCCCTTCGACTCGCAGAAACTCTTGTACATCTTGAACAGGTCTCCGGCAAAGAGGCATGCCTCGTCGCCGCCCGTTCCGGCACGAATCTCCATCTGCACGTTCTTCGCGTCCTCAGGGTCTTTCGGAATGAGGGCAATCTTGATTTCCTCCTCCAGCTTTGGCTGCAGCTCCTCGTTCATGGCCAGCTCCTCGCGGGCCATTTCCTTCATCTCGGGGTCGTCCTCGTTGGCCAGTATGTCCTTCGCCTCCTTGATGCCGTTCAGGCAGGCTATATAGCGGCGGCGGGCATCCATGATGTCGCTCAAGTCCTTGTATTCCTTCGTCAGCTTGACGAAGCGCTGCTGATCGCCGATGACGTTGGGGTCGGTAATCAGAGTGGAGACCTCTTCGAAGCGGGCCTCCAGACCGTCTAGTTTCTCTAAAATGCTGTTATTCTCCATAATTGACTGCAAAGGTACGAATAAGCAAGGAGAATACCAAAAGAAAAGGAACAAAAAACTCAAACATTTTTTATTCCTTCATTCAGAATCGCTACAGCAGGTCTTCAATTTTAATCCAAACGGGAATGTCGAGGATTGTGCAAATCTCAACCAAGACACTGGTGGCGAAGATAATGGCTCCCGTTTTGTGGGCTGGCTGTCCGGCAAATTTGCTGAAGTTGCCAAGTATCAGTCTGACGTCTTCAACTCCCTGTGACTTAAGGAAGTTGTAGAGGTTGGCAGTATTGGCAGGGGGCACAGTAATGTCCTTTGAATGCTGCACGAGTATGATGTGCTCATCGGTACGGGGAGTCCATCCTGTACAGAGGTTGTCTTTGGCCATTACTTCTAAAAAGCTCTTCGAAACGTTAGACTCAATGTCGAGCATGGCGGGGGTGACGAAGTCGGCAATGTCGTAGGAACCTACTTTCTCGTCAATTTCCTCGCGTGTGTATTTCTTGCTGATGATCCACTCGTCGATATTGCTGAGCAAAGGCTCTATGAATATGTCGGAGTAGGGGATGCCAAGGTTAAAATATTTGTTGTAAGAGAGCAGCACATTGATGACAGTAGAAGGCATGCCTGAAACATCTGCCTGGATAAGCTGTCGGTAAGTCTCGGGGATGTCATACGCCCCGGCACCGGCAATGGTAAATGTGATGTGCAGGGCAGGGTATTTCTCGTCAATCAGTCGTACCACGGCCATCGAGGTCTGTCCGCCTTGTGAGTAGCCGATGTTGAATAGGATATCGTCGTTCCATGAATAGCCCAGCGTGGGCAACAGCTCCTTGGCGGCAAGAAGAGCATCGACGCTAGCCTGGGCATTGACGCTGGAGATGCAGTAGGCTTGCAATTTGTCCTCGGTGATGCCGAAGCCATAGTAATCGGCAGAGATTGTGATGAGACCGCTACCGGCAATGAGCTCCTGCATCTTCAAGTCTCCTTTGGACGGGCACTCGTCGGCCCGATAGACGCTGAAATGGTTGTAGAGCAGCAATCCTTTGCCGGGATTGTCTTTTGTCACCTCGTCGCCGATGGTGATGGTGCCGGAGAGCATGACGGGCTTGCCGAAGGGATCGGTAGAGGGGTATTCGATGTTGTATACAGTCATGTCCGCCTCGTCAATATGGTAGACGGAGGACACACGCGCCTGTAGCACGACGTTTTCCTCTTCATTGGCAGGGGGGTCGTCCTTCGAACATGAGGTGAAGGTCATTGCGCCGCAGAGCATCAGGATGACGGCGAGCAACCATAGTTTGAACCGTTTCATGGTTTCTTGGTATAAATAGTTGAACATTCTAGATAATCATTGGTACTTATTGGAGGGAATTTTCCTTATTTATGTACAAAGGTACTAAAAAAAGGTGCGAATCACCAAATTGTTCGTTAAAAAAAACTAACTAAAATAAATTATGTGCTGCACACCGCTCACCAGTCATCAACTTTTAGTACCTTTGCAGCGCATTTTGAGAAGTGAAGGCTGCCGCGATGGTGGAATGGTAGACACGAGGGACTTAAAATCCCTTGACCCGGAAGGGTTGTGCGGGTTCGAGTCCCGCTCGCGGCACAAAAGAAGTGAGAGGCAATCACCTCTCACTTTCAGTTTCTCTCTATTTTCAGTTTCTCTCTTCGCTTTCACTCTTCACTTCTCACTTCTCCATTAACAACTACCTTATTCAGCTGCAGGTTCTCGATGGGTTGTTCGGTAAATGCCTTCACCTTGGCATGGTCTACTACGTCCACGTCGTTGAAGGTGAAATTGCGCAGCTTGTATTTCTCGCTGCCGCGCACATCGAAGAAGGTACCGCAGTCCATGCGAATATTGTTGAAACGGATATCGTTACACTCGCTTATCGGCATGTCAGGCCGATCTTCCTTCTGGTAGAATTGGGTCCAGGGACGAATGAGGAGGAAGGAACGGCATCGGCCGGTGAAATTCTCCACGCGTACATATTCATAATGTTGGGGCGTGTCGGGGCGCATTTTCAGCCAGAGCACGTTGTGGGTATCGTCGGCATGACAGTTGCGCATGATGACGTTCCAGTCGTGCAGCGATTCCGAGCCGAGCGTCATACAGCCGTGCACAGTGCCGTAGTGACAGTTCTCCACCAGGATGTTGTAGTTGGGGCCATTCTCGGGAGCCTTGTCGGCAAAGGTGCCCTTTCCGCCCTTCAGCACTACGGCATCGTCGTTCACGTTCATGTAGCATCCGCGCACCACCACATCGTGGCAAGCATCGATATCGATGGCGTCGGTCGACGGTCCCTTGATGTCCTGTGTGGAGGAGTAGATATAGAGATCGAGATAGCGCACATGGTCGCAGCGGTAGATGTGGTTCGTCCAGAAAGGAGAGTTGATGAGACGCACGTCCTGGATGGTGACATTATGGCTGTTGGAGATATAGGTCAGTCGTGGGCGCTGTGCGTCCTTGTTGGTGCACTGTGGGTTCCATTGGCGGCGTATCCAAAACTCCTCCCAATAGTCCTGACCGTTGCCGTCGATGGTACCCTTGCCGCTAATGGTGAAGCCGTCCAGTCCGTCGGCATTTACCAGTGCCACGAAATACTTGCAGGTCTGGCCCTCTATGCGCGTCTCGCGAATCTCGAAGTCATGCACGCGGTCGCTGCCTTTCAGCACGCCCCCCTCTTCTATATAAAGATGAGTGCCCTGGCGGAAGAACAAGCTGCCGCTGTAGAATGTGCCTTTCGGAACCACTATAACGCCGCCCCCTTCCTGGGCGCAGCGGTCGATGACGGCCTGAATCTCGCGCGTCTGAATGTCTGTAGTGCCTTGACGCACGCCGTAGCTGGTCAGTACGTATTGCTTGCCCAGCGTCTTGACATCCACCTTCGTCGTGTCCTTAAACCATGCGTCCATCACCTCGCCATTGGGCCATTGTTCGGGCAAGAGCACCCGTTTCTTTCCAATGGCCGTCGCGCATAGCAACAGCAGCAGCATGCCAAGAATTAGTCTTTGTCTCATGTCTTTGATTTGTTTTGATTTGTTTCTGTGGTGCAAAGGTACAAAAGAGTTAGGAGTTCGGAGATAGAAGTTCGGAGTTTTTTTCTTTCAAATCAATAAAAAATGTTAAGTAGCGGGTAATAACTCCCAACTCCTAACTCCTAACTCCTAACTTTTTACTAACTTTGCGGCTCATAACAGTCAATAAAACTATTTTACAATGAAAGATTTCTTTAAATACATGATGGCCACCATCTGTGGCATCATTGTGCTGACCGTTGTTGGAATACTCATCCTGTCGCTCACAGTGGCAGGCATGCTGGCTGGCAGCGATGTCAAGGTTAAGGCCAAGGAAAACAGTGTCTTTGTGCTGAAAATGAACGGAACAGTGGACGAGCGTTGTGAAGGTGCCGGCCCGCTGGATGTCCTGTTGTCGTCGGCCGACATGGAGATGATGGGGCTGGATGATATTCTGGAGGCTATCCGCAAGGCACGCGACGAGGAGAATATCAAGGGCATCTACATCGAGGGCGGTGTCACCACCTTCGACGCTCCTGCTACTGCCCAGCAGATTCGTGACGCCCTGCTCGACTTCAAGAAGAGCGGCAAGTGGGTCTATGCATACGCCGACCAGATGTTGCAGGCCTCCTACTATGTGCTCTCGGCTGCCGACTCCCTGTTCCTCAATAAGACGGGCATGATTGACTTCAAGGGATTGGGCGGCAAGGGTTACTACCTGACTGGCCTCTATGAGAAGCTGGGTATCAAGTACCAGTGCGTCCGTGTGGGCAAATACAAGAGTGCCGTGGAGAGCGTCACCCGTAAGGATATGAGCGAGGCCGACCGCGAACAGCGTGAGGCACTTTGGAACGGTATCTGGCAGCAATGGACCCGGCAGATGGCCGACAGCCGCAAGGTGACAGCTCAGCAGCTGGATGAGCTGGCCAGCGACAGTATCATGCTTTTTGCTTGTGTTGACGACTACAAGACGTCCGGACTCATCGACCGCGCTATCTATCCCGATGAGATGAAGCGTGTAGTGTGTCGCAAGATGGGGCTCAACGACGATGAATCCGTCAACAAGTTGTTCTTGGAAGACATGCTTAACCTGAAGCCCGAGAAGAAAGAGAAAAAGCGTGGCGGTCAGGTGGCCGTGTACTATGCCTACGGCGAGATTGTGGACGAGGTGATAAACAACTTCTATGGTGGTAGCACCATCCTGGGCAGCAAAGTGGTCGACGACCTGCAGTTGCTGGCCAAGGACGATGCTGTGAAAGCGCTGGTGCTGCGCGTGAACTCGCCCGGTGGCAGTGCCGTCGCCTCGGAGCAGATTTGGCATGCCCTTCAGCAGCTGAAGCTGAAGAAGCCTGTCGTAGTGTCCATGGGCGGTCTGGCAGCCTCGGGCGGCTATATGATTAGCTGCGGTGCCAACTACATTATTGCCGAGCCGAGCACCGTGACGGGCAGTATCGGCATCTACGGGCTTGTGCCCAACTTCAGCGCACTGGTGACCGATAAGCTCGGAGTAACATGGGATGGAGCCTCCACCAACGCCTATACCGACTATGAGACCAATCTCGTCTTTGGACCGGACAACAGCAAGGAGATGCAATACTTGCAGAGCTATACCGACAGGGGCTATGACAATTTCATCAGTCTTGTGGCTCAGGGGCGCGGCATGACGAAAGAACAGGTGAACGAGATAGCCCAGGGCCGCGTGTGGCTGGCTACCGACGCCATTGGCATCAACCTCGTCGACCAGCTTGGATCGCTCAACGATGCTGTGGCTAAGGCTGCCGAGCTGGCTCATCTGGACGAATACCATCCTGTCAGCTATCCTGCCAAGAAAGACTGGCTGGAGGAGCTCGTCAGCGAGCAACAGCAGAAGAGCTATTTAAATGGTCAGCTGCGCCAGCTGCTGGGTGAGTTCTATGAGCCCATCATGCAACTGCGCCTTGATCAGCAGCGTAGCTGTCTGCAGGCACGCCTGCCTTACACGGTGAAGATTCAGTAGTTTTTTTTCGATATTTCGACATTTCGACATTTCGATGTTTCGATGTTTCGGCATTTCGATGTTTCGACATTTCGATGTTTCGGCATTTCGACATTTCGGCATTTCGACATTTCGACGTAACGACATCCTGATTTAACAAAATGGAAGGCGATTTCATTAAAGTCCGCGATTCACTGCTGCCGCTGAGCTGGCTCTACGGCGGCGCAGTGGGTCTGCGAAATTTTTGTTTCGACGTCGGACTGCTGAAAAGTCATGCCTTCAACGTGCCTGTCATTGGTGTGGGCAATATCACAGTGGGAGGAACAGGGAAGACACCCCATGTGGAGTATCTCGTCCGTCTGCTGCAGAAATCCTTCCGTGTGGCTGTGCTCAGCCGAGGCTACAAACGGAAAAGCAAAGGCTTCCTGCTGGCCGACGGACAGACCACGGTGCAGGATATTGGCGATGAACCCATGCAGATGAAGCAGAAGTTTCCCGACATCAGCGTGGCCGTTGACAAAAAGCGCGTACACGGCATCCGGCAGCTTACCGACAACGATAAGCAGCTGGATGTTATTCTGCTTGACGATGCTTTCCAGCATCGTTATGTCAAGCCGGGTGTCAACATTCTGCTGGTCGACTACCACCGTCTCATCATTTACGACAAGCTGCTGCCCGCAGGTCGCCTGCGCGAGCCGTTAAGCGGAAAGAACCGTGCAGACATCGTCATTGTGACCAAATGCCCTAAAGAGCTGAAACCCATGGAATTCCGCGTCATTACCAAAGCCATGAGCCTCTACCCCTACCAGCATCTCTATTTCACCACCATTGACTACGACCAGCCTTATGCCGTGTTCGGCAAGAGGGAGAAACTGTCAATCCCTTCTGCTCTGTCGACTTCCCTTTTGTCCTTCCCTGACCACCATGTGCTATTGCTTACAGGCATTGCCTCGCCCCGTCAGCTGAAGGAAGATCTATCGCCGTTCATTCCCCATCTCACACCGCTCACCTTCGCCGACCATCATCGTTTCCGGCCGAAGGACATTGAGCGCATCAACGATGCTTTTGCACAGCTGCCCTCACCTAAGTTCATCCTTACCACAGAAAAGGACGCCACCCGGCTGGCAAGTGCTGAAGGACTGAGCGAGGAGGTGTGCCAAAGCCTCTATGCCATTCCCGTGCGTGTGGCTTTTATGCAACAGCAACAGGAGGAGAAATTCTGCGAGTTCATTGTAGGCTATGTGCACAAGAACTCCCGCAACAGCATCCTCGCCACCCAATCGGAATAATATTCATTTATCACTTTATCATCATCACTTCCCCTATGGAAATAGCACAACTGGGCGAGTTCGGTCTTATCGACCGGCTCACGAAAGACATCACTCCAAAGAACGAATCGACGAAACGCGGCATTGGCGACGACTGTGCCGTGCTACACTATCCCGATACAGAAGTGCTCGTCACTACCGACATGCTTATGGAGGGCGTGCACTTCGATCTTACCTACACTAGCCTGAAGCATCTGGGCTATAAGTCGGCTATGGTGAACATTAGCGACATTTTCGCCATGAATGGTACCCCCCGGCAGCTCACCGTCTCGCTGGCGCTGAGCAAGCGCTTCACCGTTGAGGACGTGGAGCAGTTCTACGAGGGGCTGCGTCTGGCCTGCGAAAAGTGGAATGTCGACATCGTAGGTGGTGACACTACCAGCAGTTATACTGGCCTGGCCATCAGCATCACTTGCATCGGTGAGGCTGCCAAAGAAGACATCGTCTATCGCAACGGTGCACGCAACACCGACCTTATCTGCGTCTCAGGCGATTTGGGTGCTGCCTACATGGGACTCCAGCTCCTTGAACGCGAAAAAAGCGTCTACTACAGCCAGTACAGCGAGCTGCAGAAGAAAATGGCGGAAGCGCAGAAGGCTGGCGACACTTCCCAAATTACAAGTCTTAAATCACAGCTCTCAAGTCTCAGCATGCCCGACTTCTCTGGTAAGGAATACCTCCTCCAGCGCCAGCTGCAGGCTGAGGCCAGGGGCGACATCATTGAGAAGCTGCGTCAGGCCGGCATCCGTCCCACCGCCATGATGGATATCAGCGACGGGCTCTCCAGTGAACTCATGCACATCTGCAAGCAGTCGGGCACAGGCTGCCGTATCTACGAAAAAGAGTTGCCTATCGACTATCAGACAGCCGTCATGGCCGAGGAGATGGAGATGAACGTCACCACTTGCGCCCTCAACGGCGGCGAAGACTACGAACTGCTGTTCACTGTGCCTATTGGTGACCTCGATCGCGTGCGCGACATAGAGGACGTGCATCTCATTGGCCACATCACAGAAGAAAAGTTCGGACTCCTGCTCGTCACGCGCGATAATCAGGAATTCGAACTTAAGGCTCAAGGCTGGAACCCGTTAAAAGGGTAGGGAGTAGGGTAGTGCCTTCCCCTGCTACAATAGTGCCCTCACTGTTATCATAGTGGGGGCACTATTGTGCTCATTTACTCATGGCGAATGGCCTCGATGGGATCCATGTTGGCGGCTTTCTGAGCAGGGATATAGCCGAAGAGAATGCCTATGAAGACGCAGACCAAGAACGAGAGATAGATGCTCCATGCCGGCACGCTGCTAGGCATGCCGAAGGCCGGCACTATCCATTCGCTGGCCGAGCAGCCCACAAGGATGCCGAGCAGTCCGCCCGTAAGGCTTATCAGCACCGACTCGATGAGGAACTGCAAGGAGATGACCGGCCCCGTAGCGCCTACGGCCATGCGCAGGCCTATTTCCTTGGTGCGCTCGGTGACGCTCACCAGCATGATGTTCATAATGCCGATGCCTGCCACGAGCAGCGAGAAGGCGGCGGCCACAACGAGGATGAGCGTCACGGTGTCCATGGTGGTGGACATGGTCTCCATCATTTCTGCCTGCGAGCGGATGGTGAAGTCGTCGGCAGCCTCGCTCTTCAGCTTGTGGTTGTCGCGCAGCATCTGCGTCAGCTCCTCGATGGCGGCATCGCTCATCTCCTCGGTCACGGCCGAGCAGACGATGCTCGAGAACCAGGTCTGGGCGGCAATACGCTTCATCACGGTGGTGTAGGGGGATATTATCACGTTGTCCTGATCCATACCCCAGTTGTTGTAGCCCTTCGACTTCAGCACGCCAATGACGCGCATGGGGATGCTCTTG
>JAEEGL011982258.1_pt1 | contig 19192 bp, 20 predicted proteins | sample 9134231 | NCBI WGS metagenome assembly JAEEGL01 (sample SAMN16246548, study PRJNA631951) | gut metagenome | biome: gut microbiome; feature: rumen; material: fiber-attached | host: Bos | place: Iran: Karaj | collected 2018-10 | reverse complement strand
CTGTGGAACTCGGTGACATGGGAAGTCTTTACTTCACTGTTCATGCGAAGGTCTCTGCTGAGCTAGAAGGCGCTGGTGCAGCCGCTATCACCAGCAAGCGCATCTCCTTCCGCGCCAGCAAGAAGATGCTCCAGAAGCTCGACAAAGTGAACTTCAGCGTGTGAAGCCCCCTCCCGTAATTGCTCCTATTCCGCAATTACCCCGAGGGGAGGAGAGAGTGAAGCGTGAAGCGTGGAGCGTGAAGAGAGGGTAACTAAAATCAGTAAATTGTAAATCTTAAAATCTAAAAATCAGTATGTATGGGAAAAGTTTTTATCAAGGCTAAACAACAGTTTTTCAAGCCAGGTGAGTCGAATATGTACTTTACCAAGTCAGTTACTTACAGTAAGATAAGTTTCGACCTGCTCATCAAGCACATCGCTGCCGACTCAGGAATGAGCGAGGGAGCCTGCGAGGGTGCAGTCCGCTCGATTGTCAAGCAGATAGAAGAGATGGTTCTGAATGGTCACACCATCAACGTGAAGCAGCTCGGTACTTTCAAGCTCTCTATTTCTGCCAAGGCACCGCTCACTTCGGAGGAGGCAGGCGCAAAGCAAGTTTACCGTCGCCGCATCCTCTTCTACCCTGCCGAGGATGTGAAGGACGAAATCGAGAACACTCGCCTGGAGTGCGTCACTAAGTTGAGCTGATAGGCCAATGGCAGTGTGAAGTGAAAGACGAGAATTACTCTCTTTCTTTTCTAAACAAGCGTAATCATTTGGATGAATGTGCGAAGGCACCTTACCGCAAAGGTAGGGTGCCGTTTTGTTTGTGGTAATTGACGGGCGAAATCCTTTGTTTTCCCCTTTATCCACCTCTTTTTACTGTCTTTATTGACAAAAATCACTAAAAGAATACGAAATGAACTAAAAAAAGAATGAAAAAAAACGTTAATTGCAAAAATATGCGTAACTTTGCACCTCAAATAGGGTAATAAAAAAATAATTGCAATTAAATAAGTCAAATTCATTTATTCGTTACACAGTGTAAGTAGCAAGAAAGATAAGAATCAACATCATTCAACGTTCTTTTGAACTTCATTGCACCTTACATTGTTTTACTCCATAGAAAGGAGTAGAGAGAGTTGCGTTAAAATACGTTAACCAACACGCATTTATAATTCTAACTCATTGTAAATAAGTTATTTACATAGGCTTAGGAGAAATATTAATGTTGCCTTGCGGCAAGGTTTAGAGTGCTAAAGCACTGGTTTCAGGGCGCTGGTTTCAGGTTTCAAGCTTCAAGTTTCAAGAAATTGAGCGTAGTATCAAGGAAGAAATGGAGAGAGTTCGAAGATTTGAGGATCTCGCTATTTACCAATCGGCAAGACAACTCTGCAAGGAAGTATATACTATTACCCAAGAAGGTGAATTCCAAAAGGATATTCGTTTTGTTCAACAAATACATGCTGCAGCTGGTTCAATCATGGACAATATTGCTGAAGGTTATGAACGAGATGGGAACAAAGAATTCATCAATTTTCTCTACATTGCAAAAGGCTCATGCGGAGAAGTCCGTAGTCAGATTATTCGTGCTTCTGATGTCTGTTTCATCAATCAAGAAACAGCAAAAAAACTATACAATGACTGTATTAGCCTAAACAGAGCCATATCTGCATTCATCAAATCACTAAAACAAAGTAATTTACCAGGTACAAAATACTTGAAACCTGAAACCTGAAACAGGTGCTTCAGCACTTGAAACTGTACTCCGTGCACTGAAACGCGCTCTGCGTAACGAACCATGACATCGGCAGAATCGAAATTCTTTGAGTTACTTCGTGTTGCTCTTGGCACGCAAAAGGAATTGTCTTCTACCATTTCTTTGGAGGAATGGGACGAGATACCCGAGATAGCTGTAAAACAGAGTGTGATGGGGTTGCTGATGAGTGCCATTGAAAAGTTGCCTAAGGGTCAGCGACCTTCCAATAATATTCTCCTTGCCATCCATGAGCGTGTAGAAGAAATCGAGGAGAAGAACCGCTACATGAACAAGCTTACTTATGCAACGAGCAAACGCTTCGAGGTAGATGGTTTTCCCAACTGCATTCTCAAAGGTCAAGGCATCGCTACCCTCTACCCCAACCCACTCCGCCGCGAATCAGGTGACATAGATGTTTGGTTGCAGGGTGATCGAGACAAGATTATTGAATATGTGAGGAATGTTGGAGAGGCACATGAACCATCTCCCCTCCATATCGCTTTTGAGCTCAAGGATGGTACTACTGTAGAAGCTCATTTTACGCCAAGTTATTATAGCAATCCTTTCACAGACCGTAAGTTCAACAAGTGGGCAAAAGCACAGCAGGAAGAGCAAACAAAGCATTATGTTCCGTTCGACAACGGAACGAAATTGCCGATTCCAACGAATGAATTTAACATTATTTTTATTCTCAGCCATGCCTATCAGCATTTCATCGGCACAGGTGTTGGACTCCGACAACTCATCGACTATTTCTATGTGTTAAAGCATGCATACGAAGAAGCTTCGCCGTCGTCTCTTCACGCTTTACGCTCCACACTTCACGAGTTATCTCTTGATAAGTTTTGTGCTGCTGTTTGCTGGCTTCTTCATACGCAACTTGGTCTTCCGTCAGAATATCTCATCGTTGAACCTAATGCCAAAGAAGGAGAATTCCTATTGAAAGAAGTCCTTCTCACAGGTAATTTCGGTCATTCCGACGAACGCACCGCCAACGGCCATCGCCTCTCTGGCAAACGTTATCGCCTCGGTCACCTTTTCCTTGCCTACCCTTCTGAAGTATTATGGTACACTCTTCAGGGCATCAAACGATTGATAACAAGAGAAGAACCGATAGACTAAAAAGGATTCCATCATAAGTTCTTTGTTTATTTGTATATAATTCACAGATTTAATGAACAATAAAACAATAACCGTCACCTCACCACTTCTTCCCAATTTAGATGAGTTTCACGAACTCCTTCAGAAGATTTGGGACAGCAAGTGGATTACCAATAATGGCTCATTCCATAAACAATTGGAAGTGGCATTGGCGGAATATTTGAAAGTGCCATACGTGAGTCTTTTTACGAATGGAACACTTCCGCTGATTACAGCTCTTCAAGCATTAAGAATTAACGGGGAGGTAATTACCACCCCATACAGCTTTGTAGCAACAACACATGCATTGTGGTGGAATGGTATCAAACCTGTGTTTGTGGACATAGACCTTGCAACAGGAAATCTTGACCCCAATAAGATTGAAGCTGCCATTACTCCTAAGACTACAGCTATCATGCCTGTTCATGTGTATGGAAAGCCTTGTAAAACCAAGGAGATTCAAGACATTGCTGACAAATATGGCCTGAAGGTAATCTATGATGCAGCTCATGCCTTTGGCGTGGAAGTGAATGGCGAGAGCATTCTGAATGCAGGAGATATGTCAACGCTCAGTTTTCATGCAACAAAGGTTTATAACACTATCGAAGGTGGAGCAATGGTGATGCATGATGAAAAGACGAAGAAGCGCATTGACTATTTAAAGAACTTCGGTTTTGCTGGAGAAACAGAAGTTGTAGCTCCAGGCATCAATTCTAAGATGGACGAGATGCGTAGTGCATACGGCTTGCTTAACTTGAAGCAAGTGGATGCAGCCATTGAAGCACGTCATCAAGTGGCTATTCACTATCGTGAGGCATTGAAAAAGGTTGAGGGCATCAGCTATTGGGACGATATGCCAGGCGTGAAGCACAACTATAGCTATTTTCCAATCTTTGTGGATGCAAAGACATACGGTATGACACGCGACGAGCTCTATTTCAAGATGAAAGAACATGGAGTGCTTGGTCGTCGCTATTTCTATCCATTGATTTGCGAATTCTCCACTTATAGGGGATTGCCAAGTGCCACCAAGGAGAATCTTCCAAATGCATACAAAATGGCCGATGAGGTGATCTGCTTGCCTATGCACCACGCACTGAGTGACGATGACATTCAAAGAATCCTTAATGAAATTGTGAGATAAATGGCACAAAAGAAATTGATGCTATTGGGCGGAATCCGCTATTTATTGCCTGTTATTAAGGCTGCACACGAACAGGGTTACTTTGTCATCACTGCAGACTATCTTCCTAATAATATCGCGCACAAGTATTCAGACAAATATGTGAATGTCAGTATTATTGACAAGGAAGCTGTTCTGAAAGTGGCTCAGGAAGAGCAAATTGACGGCATCATGTCTTTTGGTGTTGATCCTGGGGTTGTTGCTGCGTCATACGTCCAGAACAAAATGGGGCTGCCTTCCTTTGGTCCTTTCGAAAGCGTCGTCATACTTCAGCACAAGGATAAATTCCGTGCATTCTTAAAGAAAAACGGCTTCAATGTTCCATGGGCTAAAGGGTTTGACAATATACAAGATGCTATGAATGAGTCGTATTGGTTCTCATGGCCTTGTATTGTGAAACCAACTGATTCAGCAGGAAGCAAGGGGGTTACACGAGTAGATCGACCTGAGGAATTGCATAGTGCATTGGAATATGCTTTTCAACATTCTATTAGCGGCCATGTCATTGTGGAGGAATTCCTTGAAAAGAAAGGATGTTCATCCGACACAGATAGCTATGCACAAGATGGCCTGTTGAAGTTCGTGTCCTTTTCTGCACAGCGTTTTGACGATAATGCGACAAATCCCTACACCCCCGCAGCATATTCTTGGCCTTCCACTTTCACTCAAGAAGAAGAGGCTTATCTAACCAGCGAAATACAGCGACTCATCACTCTGTTGGGCTTAAAGACCGCAGTGTTTAATATTGAAGTTCGAGTCAGTACCAATGGTAAGCCATATATTATGGAACTTACTCCTCGCGGAGGAGGCAATCGCCTTTGCGAGATGCTCAGATATGCTACAGGAATTGATATGATTACTGCTATTACCCGTGCAATGGTAGGTGATGAACCGGAACCCATTGAGCAGAAACCTTATAATGGACACTGGGCAGAGATTATCCTTCATGCAGACAAAGATGGAGAATTTGACAGTCTCGAAATCAACCCGTGCCTTCCAGCAGAAGTCGTTGAGATAGACTTATGGGTGAAAAAGGGCAACCGTGTTCATTGCTTCGAAGGAGCCAATGACGCCATTGGAACCCTTGTACTCCGATTTGAAGACGAAGATAGTCTAGAAAAGGCCATCAAGAGTCAGAAAGAATGGTTGAAAGTCAAAGTGCAATGAACTCCCCTATCGGAGGATATTTCTCTTTGGAACTTCCTTTTTTGGAGGAATATCACAAGAGTGCCATCAAACTAAATACGGGGCGCAACTGCTTGGAGTATATCCTTCATTGTCGTAATTATAAAAAGGTTTATATTCCATATTATACATGTGAGGTTATTCTGGAGCCTTTCAAAAAAACTGGAACTGAATATTCTTTTTATAGTATCAATATTAATTTTGAGATTGCTGATGAAATTTGTCTCAAAGAAGATGAGGCGTTACTCTATACCAACTATTTTGGCTTAAAGCAAAGATATGCTGAGTCTCTTGCCTCTCAATATGGACAGAAACTGATTTTAGACTACACACAGTCTTTCTATGCGAAGCCTATAGCGAGTATAGACACATTCTACACTTGTCGCAAGTTCTTTGGGGTTCCTGACGGAGCATATCTTTATTCCGACAAGATATTAGAAACAGTATTTGAACAAGATATTTCTTACAATCGTTTTGACTTCCTTATTAAACGCATTGACTTGAGTGCGGAAGAAGGCTTTGCAGGTTTTCGAGAATCGGATGATAGTTTGGTGCATCAACCCATCAAGCGAATGTCAAAGTTGACAGAACGCCTCATGCAATCAATCAATTATGAAGTCATAGCCCAGAAGCGAAGAGAAAACTTTTATCAGATACATGAAGAACTGAAAACAAGTAACCAGTTACGAATACACCTTGAAGATGATGCTGTTCCAATGATTTACCCTTTCCTGACTAATAAACCAAGACTTAGAAATCATCTGATTCAAAACAAGATATTTGTAGCTCAATACTGGCCAAACGTCCTTGAGTGGGGTCAAGACATGAATAACAAAGAGTGTTATTTGACTTTGAACATGCAAGCATTACCTATTGACCAGCGTTACGATGAGAATGATATGAACAGAATTGTTTCAATTATAAAAGAATGGGAACAAATTTAAAAGGAAAGCGACTGCTTATCATGGGTGGAATGCGCATTTCCTGCGAGATAGTGCTTAAGGCAAAGGAGATGGGCATTGTGACGATAGTCGCAGACTACTATCCTAAAGAACAGTCACCAGCAAAGCTTATAGCAGATGAAGACATACAGGTGAGTGTTACGGACGTAGATGCAGTGGTTGAGGTAATCAATCAAGAACACATTGATGGAGTTTTTGTTGGCTTCAATGATATGCTATTGCCTTACTATGCTGAAATATGCAAAAAAGCAGGATTGCCATGTTATGGAACAAAAGAGCAGTTTGAAACGCTGATAGCAAAAGACCAATACAAGGCATTATGCCGACAGTTTGGAGTACCGACCATACCTGAGTATGATATTAATGACACGGATATAAAGTACCCCGTATTGGTAAAGCCAGTGGATAGCAGTGGATCTCGTGGAATAACAATCTGTCATAATCGAGAGGAGCTGGAAACAGCTGTAGAGACAGGACGTAATGCCAGCAAGACAGGAAAAGTCTTGATAGAACGCTATATGGATGGTCGAGAGGTGACAGTATTTTGGACCTTCCAAGAGGGGAATTACTACCTGTCTGCACTTGGGAACCGCCATGTGAAACAGAATCAAGGACAAGATGTTATTCCGCTCCCTGTAGGTTATACATTTCCATCCATTTTCCTTCCTAAGTACCGTGCAGAAGTGGAAGAGAACTGTAAACGGATGTTCAGTCATCTGGGCATTAAGGATGGTATGCTGTTCATGCAATGTAAGGTTGAGGATGGAACTTGTTATGTCTATGACATGGGGTTCCGTTTGACAGGTTCGTTGGAATACAAGATACTGGAACGTGTCTGTGGATATAATCCATTGAAGATGATGATTCAATTCGCTTTAACAGGTAAGATGGGAGAAGAGAGTATTGCAGACAAAGCAACTCCTGAGTTTGCTACTCCAGCATTCAATGTTTCTTGTTTAAGTGCTCCTGGAACAATTAAAGATATTATTGGGGTTGAAGAGGTCAAGTCATTTCCTGAGGTTGAGGATGTTGTGATAGCGCATGCTCCAGGTGAGGTTATCACCGAGCAAATGCGAGGTCTTTTGGCACAAATTACAGTTCGTGTCCTTGGATCTGTCCAAGCTAAAGAAGAACTTCTACCAATTATGCAGAAGATTGACAACACGATTCATATTTTTGGTAATGATAGTCAAGAATTGTTACTATCCGGTATTGAATACAACGATATTAAAGGATATATACTTTAAAGAATGAGAACAATATTAGTTACAGGAGCAACAGGCTTTTTGGGTTATCATTTGGTAGAAGAGCTTTTGAGACATGAAGAACTACATGTTATTGCCATTGGAGGCAAACCTGAGGACAAAGCCAATTTATTGCCCAATCATCCCAATCTTCAATTCTATCAATTGTCATCATTATTTGATAATTCATTTTCAAATATTGATACAGTCATTAACTGTGCTTTTGCACGCAGTAATGATGCCAAACAATTGGCAGAGGCTTTAGACTTTACAGAAAAAGCAATCATGCGTTTTGAAGAGTTGAGAGTAAATTCTGTTATAAATATTTCGTCGCAAGGAGTTTATCAACGTCTTGATGTGGGAGAATTGTCGAAAGAAGAATCGCCAATCCAACCTATAGATTTATATAGCATGGCAAAATATGCTTGTGAAAAGCTATTTCATATCTCAAGTATTCCATTTGTGACGAATGTCAGGTTAGCCAGTTTGTATATGCCTCAGCGATTCTTACATTTCTTCATTGAGAAAGCCATTAAGAGCGAATCCTTTACTCTAACAGCTCCAAATCAATATGCAGCGTTGCTTGATGTAACTGATGCTGCTTCAGGATTGACGGCAATTGGACTTTTGCCTCCAGAAAAGAGAGCAGATACTTATAATCTCGGAATAGGTACTCAATATTCTCTTTTGGATTATGCTGAAAGTGTACAACGAATCGGAAAAAATCTTGGATATGATGTAAAATTTGATGTTTCTGATAATGGGACAACAGTCTGTGCTGGTATGGACTGTACTCGCCTTATGAATGATACAAGATGGAAACCATCTATCATGAAAGACGAAATGATAACCAAATTATTTGTTCAGAAAGGTAAATAATCATTATGAATCGATTTCGACAAGTGGTTCAATATGCTTGGAAGCAATCAAAAGACCTTGCTTCAGAAGCCCATCAATCGAGATTATCTCTGTTTTTTGATATGATTCGTTGTTATCAAAAATTTCGTATGTGGACGAACCAATATATCAAAGAGAAGTTCTATGAGAAAAGCCCGCAAGAGCGTAATTTAATAGGGCCTGATTATCTTGAGAAAGGTAAAGTCCGTGATGCTTGGCAGAAAGATTTCAGAGAGAACAGGAAATTTTTAATAAAATATTCTAATATAAAATACGAAAAGGCATCACTTAGAGAAAAACGAAATAAGGCATACACTAAACGATATCATGCTGGAAAGAATCTATTTGTAGAATATGATGTTAATATCAGCCGACAACATTATTTGGAAGGAACCATTTCTATCGGTGACAATGTGTTGTTTGCTAAGCATGTCTTTATCGATTATTCTGGTGATCTTATTATCCACGATAATGTGAAGATTTCCGATGGTGTTAGTATTGAGACACACTCTCATCCAGGGTTTACAAGCCTGGCTACAGGAAGTAGTAAAAAAGAGAAATTGGAGATTTTCGAATTTGTGAATCTCGGGGCAAAATCCATCATTACAGAATCATGTCATAAGATCGGACGTTATGCCAAGATTGGAGCAGGAGCAGTTATACGATGTAATATCCCACCATATGCTATTGTTGTTGGCAATCCAGCCAAAATAATTGGCTTTATATTCTCGCCTGAGGACATGATCGAATTTGAAAAATCACATTATCCTGAAAGTGAGAGAACTTCGTTAGAAAAATACACAACTCTTTATTTAAAATATTATAAAAACAGGCTTAATAGCATTAAAGAATATCATAAACTTTAAAATAATTAATATGAAGACTTTAGATGAATTTGTAGCTCTTTTTGCAGAGCAGTTTGATGACACTGATGCAAGTGAAATCAAGGCAGACACCGTATTCCACGACTTAGATGAATGGTCATCGCTTATAGGTCTCTCCGTCATTGCTATGGTTGATGAAGAATACGATATCACATTAAAAGGAGATGAGTTGAGAAGCGCTGTTACTGTTGAGGATTTATACAAAATAATTATTGCTAAACAATAATGTATAGTGCTAATTATAATCCTTTTACTATAGAAGGTAAGACAATTCTTATAACAGGTGCATCATCTGGTATTGGCGCTATAACAGCTATTGAGTGCTCCAAGATGGGTGCTCATCTTATTATTTGTGGAAGGAATAAAGAAAGATTACAAAAAACATATAATTTACTGGAAGGTGAAGGTCATCAACAATATATAATAGATTTAACAGAACATGAGCAGTTGACTCTTATGATAGAGCAAATTCCTTTATTGGATGGTATTGTAAGCAATGCAGGTATTTCGAAGGTTCTTCCTATTCAGTTCTTTAACGAAACGGATTTTAACCATATTATAACTACCAACACCTTTGCACCAATATTTCTCATTCAGAAACTTTTTAAGAAGAAAAAAATAAAGAAGGGAGGTTCTATAGTCTTTACTGCATCTATTAGTGGTATAAAGATGGTTTCCATAGGGGGGGGCATGTACTCTGTTTCAAAAAGTGCTCTCGATGCATTTATGCGTAGTGCAGCCTTAGAATTTGCAGCAAAGGGTATTCGTGTGAACAGTGTAAATCCGAGTCGCGTCAATACCAATTTGATTAAGAACAACGATTCATTTTCTAAGGAGGATCTTGCTAAGGATATGCTGACCTATCCATTAAGACGCTACGCAGAACCTGAGGAAATTGCAAATGCAATCATTTTCTTGCTCTCTGATGCTTCGTCTTATATCACAGGGCATGCACTAATTGTTGATGGAGGTAAAACACTCACATAAGTATGAACGTAGTTATCACTGGTTGTAATCGAGGTATAGGAAAGGCTTTAGTTGAGACATTTGCCAGTTCAGGGACAAATATTTGGGCTTGTGCCAGAAAGGCAACATCAGACTATGAAGCTTGGTTGAAAGAAACTGCTGCTATTAATAATGTTTGGATAAAACCTGTTTATTTTGAATTAACGGATACTGAAGCCCTCAATGCTGGAGTTCAGTCAATTATTGATGATGAGTCTCCCATTGATGTGCTTGTTAACAATGCAGGTGTTACAACATTAGGATTGTTGAGTATGAGCAAGGTAGATGATATAGAGAAGTTGTTTGAAGTAAATTTCTTTGCAATGCTTCGTATTATCCAGAAAGTATCCAAGAAGATGTCACGACAACGAAAAGGTGTCATCATCAATATGGGGTCCACAGCTGGAATAGAGCCACAGCCAGGCAAGATAGCATACGGAAGTAGTAAGGCTGCTGTAATGATGATGACAAAATGTTTGGCAAAGGAACTTGGACCTTTGGGTATCCGTGTTAATGCAATTGCGCCAGGTCCTATTGAGACAGAGATGATACACCAATACAAAGACGAAATATTAAAGAAACTAGCCGCAGAGTCGGCCTTGAGACGGCTTGGTAGGACAGAAGAAATTGCACACTTGGCATTGTTTCTTGCATCTGAACAGGCCTCATATATCAATGGTGAAATCATTAAGATCGATGGAGGACGGTAGTTATTTGACATTCAATGTTTTTAGCTGATGAAAAAGAAAGTTCTTTCAGAAAGAGAAATTAAAGCATTGTGCAAAAGGATGCGGTTGCATGCTATGGACATGGCTATGGCAGCAGGAAATAGAGGTGCTCATATTAGTGGCAGTTTGTCGTGTATAGAGATATATGCAGTGCTGTATGGAGCCATTCTTAATTTTGACATAGACAATCCACTTTGGAACGAAAGAGACCGATTCATTGCAGGCAAGGAGCATGCTCGTTTAGCAGAGTTCCCCGCAAGAGCAGAGATGGGGTTCTATCCCATTGAATTGTTGAACACTTACGAGCAGGACGATGGTATGCTCGTGGGACATCAATTGAAAAAAGAGCTAGGAGTTGAATATGGTTCCATGAGTCTTGGTATGGAGATGTCCTTTGTTGTTGGTAAGGCTATTTTAGCTAAGCAAACACAGCAAAAATATCACATCTATTGTCTATTAGGTGACGCAGAATGTGAAGAGGGTTCTGTATGGGAGTCCTTCATTTCTGCCGCTCATTATAAATTGGATAATTTGACAGTTATCATTGATCGTAACTATATGTCGGTGGATGGTAATACAGAGGAGTTGATGGCTCAGCTTGATATGCAGCGTAAGATGGAAGCATTTGGATGGGAATCAGTTACTATTGACGGTCACGACATCCACCAATTAATACAAGCATTCCAACATAAAACACAGAACAAGCCTTATGCTATCATAGCTCAGACCGTGAAAGGTAAAGGTGTGTCATTCATTGAGAACAACAAGACATGGCATCAAGCTATTATGAATGAGAAACAGTATCAGCAGGCTGTGGCAGAAATCCAAATTAGTTGATTTATGATTATTAGTCCTGCGTTAATTAAAGCATATGCCCGTATGGGGCAAAAAGGAGCCGCAGCAGGTATCGGCATGATGGAATTGGCAAAATCCGATGCCGATATGAGAGTTGTCGTTGCAGATAGTATTGCCATTGCGAGTCTTGACCGTTTCAACAACAGCTATCCTGACAGAGTTATCAATGTTGGTATCTCTGAGCAAAGTATGATAGGGATTGCTGCAGGTCTTTCTTCTGAAGATGGAAGGGCTGTGTATGCGTGTACATACGCAGAATTCTTAGTAACTCGTGCTTTAGAGTTTGTACGACACAACTTGGCTTATCACCAGTTTAACGTAAAATTAGTAGGTAATTCCGCTGGCTTTGCTATGGAGACCTTATCTGTTTCCCACTGGGCGACGGAGGATATTGCCTTTGCAAGGGCACTTCCTAATATTACAATTTTGTCTGCTTGTGATAGTCTATCGGCCATTAAAATGGTGATGGCTGCCCACGATGTAAAAGGACCTGTATATGTGCGCTTATCTGGTCTTTTGAATTGTCCAATAGTTTATGAAAAGGACTTTGATTTTAAAATAGGGAAAGCCAACATTCTTCGTCAAGGTGAGGATATAACGATTATAGCAACAGGTATGATGGTTCGTGAATCTCTGGATGCTGCTGAATTGTTGGCCATACATGGCATAGAATGCATGGTAATAGACATGCATACTATCAAACCTATGGATACAGAATGTTTGGATGAAGTGCTTACAAAATCTAAATTAGTGGTTACTGTTGAGGAACATTCTATAATAGGTGGTCTTGGCGGGGCTATTGCAGAATATAAGGCTGACAAGGAACACTCAACCCGTTTAGTAAGAATCGGAGTTGCGGATTTTTTCTGTAAGTTAGGAAGCTTACATTATTGCTGGGAACAGCATGGACTTACGGCTCCTCAAATAGCAGAACGAATAAAATTAGAACTAAACAATATTTTTAACTAAAGAGAATATGACGAACATTGAAAAGTACAAAAATGCCTTTGTTGAAGGTTTGGAAATTCCTGAAGAGGAAGTAGAGAATGCAACGATGGAAAGTGTAGATAAATGGGACAGCATCGGCCAGATGAGCCTTGTTGCCATCATCGAAGATATGTTTGGCATTGAGATGGAACCCGACGAGGTGATGAGTTTTGATTCATACGCAGCGGGTATTGATATTCTGAAAAATCACAAAGTAGATCTTTAATGCTATTTGGTATAGATAAACATCCAGCTTCGGCATTAGCTGCCATTGATGATGCTGGTGGTCAGCTTACATACAGTGATGTTGTAGGACTGCGAAAAGAAATCTCAAGAATCTTGCCAAATCGTGAATTGGTGTTCTGCCTCTGTGAAAACAGAGTTGGTGCTTTGGCAGGTTTTCTGACCCTGTATGACAGCAAGAAAGTCTGTCTGCTATTAAGTTCACATATTGACAAAGAACTGCTGAACAACCTATATCAGACCTATAATCCATCCTATTTCTGGATGCCTGAGGCTATTGTTAAAAATTTTGCCTTTGTGATTGTTTATCACTATAAGGATTATGCACTTTGTAAAACTGGCAACAAAGCTCCAGAGATGCATCCAGACTTGTCAATGCTGATGACAACATCTGGTACAACTGGCAGTCCAAAATTGGTTCGCCATAAGTATGGTAACATTGAGAGTAACGCTAAAAATGTTGCCAAGGTATTTGGCTGGACAGAGAAAGAACGAGGCATCATCGATCTGCCAATGCAATACACTATGGGATTAAATGTGATCAACAGTCATCTGCATGTTGGTGCAACTGTCCTATTGATTGAAGCCAACCTAATGAGTCCGAACTATTGGCGTTTTATTAAAGAACAAAAAGGTACAAATTTCACGGGAGTTCCTTTTAGTTTTGAGATTTTGAACCGCTTGCGTTTTCAAAGAATGGATTTACCATTTCTTATGACATTAGCTGAAGGTGGAGGAAAACTATCAGATACTCTTTTTGCATCTTTCGCAGATTATGCCAAGAATACAGGCAAGCGTTTCTTTGCCACTTTTGGTACTACCGAGACATCTGCTCGTTTGGCATATCTACCACCAGAATGTGCAACAACACACATAGGTAGTATCGGAAAGGCAATCCCTGAAGGTAATCTTATCTTGGTAAATGAGAATGGGCAGGAAATCACAGAGGCCAATGTTGAGGGAGAACTCCACTACGAAGGTCCCAATGTTACAATGGGCTATGGAATCTGCATAGAGGATTTAAAAAAAGGGGATGAGTTTTGTGGAATTTATGAAACGGGGGATTTTGCCAAGAGAGATGCTGATGGATTCTTCTATATTGTAGGTCGTAAGAAGCGCTTTTTAAAACTATTTGGCTTGCGCGTGAGCTTAGATCAGAGTGAAAAGATTATCTCAGAACATTTTAATATAGAATGTGCTTGTACCGGTGATGACAAAGTGATGCAAATATTCATTACCAAGGATGACTTGAAAGAAGATGTTAGACAACTGATTGCTGAAAAGACTGGTCTATTGGCAAAATCATTTGTCGTGAAAGTAATTGACACTATACCAAGATTTGAATCTGGGAAAATAAACTATAGAGAATTAAAGTAATTCTATTTTACATGTTGTAAATTCTTTAAAAACAAGAAAATGGCTTTTTTGAAGATTGATAATGTAAAGATAAGCGGTATAGCAGCTTGTGTCCCTCCAAAGTTAGTAGAGAACAAGGATTCAGATTTGTTTGATGATCCAAAGGAGTTGGAGCGCTATATCAGTACAATTGGTGTTGAGCGTCGTTATGTAGCAGAGGAAGGCATCTGTTCTTCAGACCTCTGTAAGTCAGCTGCAGAAAAGTTGATATCAGAGATGGGTATTGACAAATCAGAGATTGGTTTACTAATTATGGTAACCCAGACTCCTGACTATATCTTTCCAGCCACTGCTTGCATCCTGCAAGACCGATTAGGCCTAGCTACCAGTTGTATGAGTTTTGACATCACGATGAGCTGTCCGGGGTGGATATATGGATTGTCTGTTATGTCTTCTATCATAAGTGCGGGTAAGATAAAGAAAGGCCTATTGCTTGTAGGGGAAACTTCTACGAAAGCGAAATCTCCATACGATCGCGTTAATTTACTGGCAGGCGATGCTGGTACAGCAACCATACTAGAATACAAGGAGGAAGCAACTCCACTGCTTTTTAATATGAATACTGATGGTAGCAACTACCGTTCGTTGATTATTCCAGATGGTGGCTACAGAAATCCTGTAACTCGGGAATCTTTCGAATATCATGTATGTAAGGATGGAACATTGCGCAACCGTATGAATGCCAATATGGAAGGTGAGGATATTCTCTCATTTGCCATGCATGCTGCTCCCAAGTGCATTAAAGGATTGTTAGAACACTTTGATATCTCTAAGGAAAATATAGATTATTTCCTAATTCATCAAGCTAACCAAATGATTAACAAACTCATACAGAAGCGTCTTAAAGTTGACGATGACCATTGTCCCAATAACATCCAAGATTTTGGAAACGCATCGTCCACCACGATTCCACTAATGATAGTAACTAAGCTTCATAAAGAACTTGCTGATAAAAAGGTGATTGCCTGTGGGTTTGGTACAGGACTAGCATGGGGGTGTTTATATCATGTATTTTCCAAGGATATTTTTATACCCCAACTTGTTCATTATTGTGACACCAAAAAACACACGTTAATGAATTACAATTAGTTTTATTGCAAAAAGTTGAAAACAGATGGAGAAGTTTTTATTTGAATTATTACTTAAATGCATCCGTCTTTCCCTTTAATAAGCATATTAGTTCCTCTATATAAAGCTGAAAAACACATCGAGCGGTGCGCCATAAGTTTGTTTGAACAGACTTATCCGAATTTAGAATTTATATTCGTTGATGATGCATCACCCGACAAAAGTATTGAAATACTACAGCAGGTAATTCAGCGTTATCCCAAATGGCAAAATAACATATTGATTATTCATCATCATAAGAATCGAGGATTAGCTGCTGCACGGAACACTTTAATAGATAACTGTAAAGGAGAGTTTCTATTACATGTTGATTCTGACGATTGGATTGAGCCTAATGCTGTGGAATGGTTGATGAAAAGACAATTGGAGACAGATGCCGACATTGTATCAGGCATGTTCTGTTGGCATACGTTCAACGAGGGACAAGAAGAATCCATAAAAGTGATTCACTTATCTCAAGGTAATAATAGAGTTGAAACGCTGAAGGCTATGCTGAAATTTCGTTCAATTGTAGCCACATGGAATAGACTGATCAGAAGTTCTCTTTACTATGATAATAACATTCGATACGTAGAAGGGATTGATGCAGGAGAAGATTTAATGATAACCCCCAGATTAGTTTATTACTCTCGCAAAGTGGCTTCTTGCAATTCTATCACTTATCATTATAACCGAAATAATCCCAATTCGTATGTAAGTGTTTTCAATCATAGCTGGGACATGCAGCATCAACTCATTAAAGCAAGCCAAATGAATGTTGATTTCTTTAGCAATAAAGAAGAGCAATTTAGAGAAGCGATGAACAGACAATATGTAGAGAGGTTAAAGTATATATCTGAGCTCACCTTTATGAATCGCAATCATCAAGGATACAACACAGTAATTGACATGCTTGATGAAACAGATAGAAAATATTGGCCGTTAATCGGTTGGGATAGGTTACAAAAACGTTGGTTGGATCATCATTTTTTTATCTTACATCTTATATTTTCATTACGAATCATGCATGGTGAGATTCACCAATTGACGAAATCATTTATTTCAAAAAAGAAACATGAAGAATGAGAAATCTTGATCAATTCATAAAAAAACATATAACTTTTCGACCAGTTAGTATGTTTGCAGCAGATATTGAAGCAAACAAAACTGTTCTCACAAACGAAATTAAAGGAAAAAAAGTTTGTGTGATTGGTGGTGCTGGTTCCATTGGTTCTTCGTTCATTAAGGCAATACTCCGATTTGAGCCTAAGAGTGTGGTGGTTGTTGACCTCAATGAGAATGGACTGGCAGAACTGGTACGTGATGTGCGAAGTACTGATGGGCTTTATGTTCCAGATGAATTCCGTTGCTATACATTGAATTTCGCAGACCCAATCTTTGAGCGTATCTTCCGTGAAGAAAAAGGGTTTGACATTGTCGCTAACTTTTCAGCTCACAAGCACGTGCGTTCTGAGAAAGACCGATATAGTGTACAGGCTCTGATAGAGAACAATGACATCAAGGCCAAGAAATTGATGGACTTGCTGACGTTCTATCCTCCGAAGCATTTCTTCTGCGTTAGTACCGATAAAGCAGCTAACCCTGTGAACATCATGGGAGCGTCGAAACGCATCATGGAAGACTTGGTGATGACCTATAACAAGTGTTTCAAGGTTACTACCGCTCGCTTTGCCAATGTCGCTTTTAGTAATGGTTCCCTTCCTGACGGTTGGATTCATAGACTTCAGAAGATGCAGCCACTAGCAGCTCCATCGGATGTAAAACGATATTTCGTTTCTCCTGAAGAATCTGGGCAGATTTGTATGTTAGCTTGTATCTTAGGCAAGGGTGGTGAAGTTTTTTTTCCAAAGTTAGGAGAAGACCAAATGCTCACGTTCTCTGCCATTTGTGATGACTTTGTTAAGGCTAATGGTTTAGAGAAAGAGGAATGCTCAACAGATGAGGAAGCCAAAAGGAAAGCTGCCGCTTTAGATAGTAGCCAGTTAATAATAGCTAATGGGCAACCTTTGAAGTACCCCACTGTCTATTTCAAGAGTGATACCACAGGAGAAAAGGCCTACGAGGAATTTTATGTCCCAGGCGAGATAATTGACATGCAGCGTTTCCAAGCCTTAGGTGTTGTAGAGCAAACTACTCGTCACAACATGGATGAGGTTAATTCGTTCTTTGATAAATTGGAGGCCATTTTCCAAAAGGATGACTTCACTAAGTCTCAAGTGGTAGCAGCTATCAAGGAGTTTATTCCAAATTTTGAGCACGAAGAAAAAGGTAAGAACTTGGATCAAAAAATGTAATGATGGAATTCAAGAAAGTAACAGATTATATTCACGGCCTATATGGTACTCAGGATTTTGTACCATTAGCTGTACCTGTATTTATCGGAAATGAAAAGAAATATCTAAACGAGTGTATTGATACAACATTTGTAAGTAGTGTTGGTAAGTTCGTTGATCGTTTTGAGGAAGAAACGGCTAAATACACAGGCTGTAAAAGAGCTGTGGTTTGTGTAAGTGGCACCAATGCTCTCCACATGTCTCTGATGTTGGCTGGTGTGGAACGTGATGATGAGGTGTTGACACAAGCTTTGACCTTTATTGCAACATGCAATGCTCTCAGTTATATTGGCGCTCATCCTGTTTTTATCGATGTCGATAAGGATACGATGGGGTTGTCGCCTGTTGCAGTTAGAGAGTGGTTGGCTAAGAATTCGGAACAGAAGGATGGACAATGCTACAATAAAAGGACTGGTCGGAGGGTGAAGGCTTGTGTTCCTATGCATACCTTCGGACATCCTGTACATTTGGATGAATTGGTTGAAGTACTAAATGAATACCACATAGAACTTGTTGAGGATGCTGCTGAGAGTATCGGTTCACTTTATAAGGGTAAGCATACGGGTACCTTTGGTAAGGTTGGTGCATTGAGCTTCAATGGAAACAAGACTATTACAACTGGTGGTGGTGGCATGATGCTTTTCAATGATGAAGAACTGGGTGCATTTGCTAAGCATATTACTACGCAAGCAAAGGTTCCTCATCGTTGGGAGTTTCGTCATGATCATATTGGTTACAACTATCGCATGCCCAATATCAATGCAGCCCTTGGCTGTGCACAGTTGGAGCACATTGAAGAGTATGTAGCTAGCAAGCGTGAGACAGCTAAAGCATACGAAGAATTCTTTAAGGATATTCCTGACATTGACTTCTTCGTGGAACCAAAGGATACTCGCAGCAATTATTGGCTCAATGCTGTGATTTTAAAGGATAAGGAAACTCAACAGGACTTCCTTCAATATACCAATGATAATGGTGTCATGACCCGTCCTATTTGGGAACTGATGAATCGACTTCCAATGTTTGAGGACTGCGAGAATGATGGACTAAAGAATACCATTTGGTTTGCTGATAGGGTTGTTAATATTCCAAGTAGTGTAAGAATCAAATGAAGCCTTTAATTCTTTTGGGCGGTGGTGGCCACTGCAAGTCTGTGATTGAGGCTGCAGAAAGTGCTGGGTATCAGATTCTGGGTGTGCTGGATATGCCAGAGGATGTAGGAACTGAGGTTTTGTCAACAAAGGTGATAGGAACTGACGATG
>JAEEGL016743187.1_pt1 | contig 19193 bp, 19 predicted proteins | sample 9134231 | NCBI WGS metagenome assembly JAEEGL01 (sample SAMN16246548, study PRJNA631951) | gut metagenome | biome: gut microbiome; feature: rumen; material: fiber-attached | host: Bos | place: Iran: Karaj | collected 2018-10 | reverse complement strand
TAGGATTGCCCATTCATACCAGATAAGTCACGTCCACACCCTAAGGTGCAGAACTAGTGACTATTGACGGTATGAATAATCATTGAAATTTCCTAGGTTTCATGATGTACCGAATAATCAGCTAATGCTGTTATTGTTTTACCCTCAAAAATCGCACCGCCGTCCTGCGCTCAGAACAACTGGCAGTACTTGCGTACAAAGATAAAGATTATTTTCGAAAGTAGCAAGAAAAAAGGGCAAAAAAAAACTCCGAAGCTGCGGAGCTTCGGAGTTGAATATGGAGTTCTGCGCGGAGCATCAGAACGTGTAGCCGAGGGTGAGGAGCACCTGATGGCGCTTGTTGCTGACCTTCACGGCGTTGCAGATGTTGTCGTCGAGGGCCGTCTCGTTGTCGACATAGTTCATGAAGGGTGAGAACTCGCCGTTGGTGGCGCTGTACTGATAGGCCAAGTCGAGGTTCATAGCGCCCAGACGGGTGCCGATGCCGCAGGTGACGCGATTGGTCGACTTCCAGTTGGTGTAGTCGGTAGCCGAGCTGTAGTAGGAGCCGTCGGTCTGGAGCGAGCCGTCCTTGAAGCCGTTCTTGTTGTACATCGGCGAGACGTAGTTGTAGCCCAGGCGGATGGCCACGGTGGGATCGGGACGGAACTCGGCGCCGAGCTTCAGCGTAGCAACGCCCTTGAGAGTCTCCTCGGTGTGGCGGTTCATGATGTTGTCGCTCTCGCTCTCATCGTAGGCATAGCCCCAGCTGTCGTAGGACGTGCCAGTGTTGTAGCGGGTATCGGTAGAGCCGTAGTCGGCATACTCGAGCGTGGCGCCGAGGGCCAGCTGCGTGCCGATGGTGTGACCGGCGCTGAGTCCGAAGCGCCACGGGGTGAAGAGCTTGAAGTCATAGCGCTCGTTGGCATCGGCCGTGTGGCTGCCGTCGCTGACCACGGTATAGTTTTCAGTCTTCAGGTCGTACCACGTAGGTGTGTGGACGTAGGCACCGATGCGGAAGGCCGACTCGTCCATCGGGCGCAGGATGATACCGGCCTTGATGTCGGCTCCTGTACCGTCGATGAAGCGCTCGTCGCTGACGGTGAGGTCATAGGGACCGTTGGGGCCAATGAGACGCTCGCTGTACTCGCCGTAGTGGCGGTAGTTGACGTCGTGGATGCCGATGGTCAGACCGAGGTACAGCTTATTGCCCATGTTGCCGCTGAGGTTCAGGTCGTATTCGCTGATGTAGCCCTTGTGCGAGCGGTTGAACATATACTCCGTGCCCTCGTCGTAGTACCACGTGTTGTCCGACCCGTCGTAGTTCAGGTTGCGGGCATAGATGTCGTCGAGCTGTGAGCACGAGGCATAGCTCTTGTCCAGACGCGGCGCACCAGTCTGATCTACCTGGTAGAGCAGTCCGTTCTTGGCCTTAGCATAGGTGAGCTTGTTCTGCGACGCATTCTGCAGTCCGTCGGCTGCCGAGAGGATGTAATTGAAGTTACGACTCTTGCGGTAGTTGAAGCCGAAGTTGAGCCATGAGTCCACGTCGGTACGCATGGAGTAGACGAAACCTGCCTGATCGAAACTCATCTTGGTGGAACTGGCGCCGGCGAAATCGGCAGCATCCTGCTGGCTGACAACGCCGAACGACATACTGATGTTGGAACGGCGGAACAGTCCGATGCCGGCGGGGTTGGTCGACATGGTGGTGATGTCGGCACCAAGTGCCTCCATGGCGCCGCCCATACCGATGTAGCGTGCCGTACCGTTGAGTTCGGGTGTCACGAGCTTTGCGTTCTCGTAGGTCTCCTGAGCCGTCATGGACACTGTGCCCGCGACAGCCATTATTGCAACAAACAATCTTTTCATAGCGAAATAATTCTTAATTCTTAATTGCCAAAGGCAACAACTCTTAATTCTTAACTCTTAATTTAAACATTACCGTCTTCCGCCAAAGCCTCCGCCACCGCCGGAACGACCGCCACCGCCGCCAGTAGAACGGCTGCCGCCGAAGCTGCCACCGCCGGAGCTGCCACCGCTATAGCTGGAGCCGCTCGACGACGTGCTAGGCGTGTAGGTCGGTGTATAGGTACGCGTATTGGTGTTGGTGGTAGCCGTACGGGCACGGTTGCCGCCGAAGTTGCCGTTGGCATTGGTGGTGCGGCCGACGGTGGTGCGACCGGTTGCTGATGTGCTGCCCAGCGAGCGGGTACCAGTAGTGGTAGTCCGTCCGAACGACCCTACGCGTGAGCCGCCGAAGGTGCCAGCGCCGTAGCGCACACCGCCGCTGGCCGTCCGCGTGCCGCGCGGTCCGCCGTAGTTGATGCGGCCGTGGTTTTCCGTGCCGGTGGGGCCGTTGTAGCTGACGTAACCGCCGTACCAGCCGCCGTAGTACCAGGGATGATAGTAGCCATAGCCATAGTAGCCGTAGTACCAGGGATCGTACCAGCCGTAGTAGCCATAGTACCAAGGATCGTAGTACCAGGGGTCATACCAGCCGCCATACCAGCCTGTGTACCAGGGGGAGTAGCTGCTGTAGAACCAGGGCGAGTGCCAGGCTCCGTCGCGACGTCCGTCAGCATAGCCGTCCCAGTAGGAGGCTGAGGGCTCATAGCCGTCCCAGCGGCTCATGCGCTGCGTCAGCGTGAAGTCCTGCTGCGTGGAGTCGGGATAGACGCCAGCCTGTCCGTCGAAGTCAATGATGTCGACAGCCGCAGAGTCGGGAATCTCGTTGTAGAAGTGGCCCGCGTGCGTGCGGCGGTTGTACTCGTCCACGTTGCGGTTGCAGCCGGGATAGTAGGTGTCGCGCGGCAGTCCGTACTGAGCCTGTGCCTTCTGCATGTTCTTCTTTGTCGGGACGAAGTACATATCGTCGTCCTGAGCCATCATCGTCAGAGGCAGAGCCCCCAGCAAGAGCGATAATAAAATGTACTTTTTCATATCTCTTCTCCTTCTTTTGATAGTTTCACGTTGCGAAATTACGATATATTTTCCTGCAAAGTTAGGGAAAAACCCTAAAACGTGATAGGTTTTTCCCTATTTTTTGTAATTTTGCCGAGAAATTTAACATCCGCATGAAGTATTACGAAGTAAAATTCACCATCCTGCCCTATAGCGACGACGCTGCCGACATCGTGGCGGCGCTGGCTGGCGAGGCCGGTTTCGAGTCGTTCGACACGTCGGCCGAGGGACTGACGGGCTACGTCCAGCAGCCGCTCTTCGACGAGCCGATGCTGCGCCAGCTGCTCGACATGTGTCCCCTAGCCGACGTCACCGTCACTTACACCGTCGGCGAGGCTGAGGACCGCGACTGGAACGAGGCGTGGGAGCAGGAGGGGTTTGAGCCTATCTTTATCGAGAAACGAGATTTCGAGGTACGAGGTACGAGGTACGAGGTGCGAGGTATCCTCATCCACGACGGCCGCCATCTGCCGCAAGACTATTCTCCTTCCTCCTTCCTCGTTCCTCCTTCCTCAAAAAAACAAATAGCCATCGAAATCGACGCGCGCCAGGCCTTCGGCACAGGCACCCACGAGACGACACGCATGATGTGCGCCGCCCTACTCGACCACAATCTGGAGGGCTGCCGCGTGCTCGACTGCGGCACGGGCACGGGCATACTGGCGATTGCGGCCTTGAAGCTTGGCGCACGCGAGGCCGTGGGCTACGACATCGACGAGTGGTCGGCCGACAACGCCCGCCACAACGCCGTCATCAACCGCGTTGACCACCGCTTCACCTCGCTGTTGGGCGACGCGTCTATATTAGATAAGGTGGAGGGCACGTTCGACGTTGTCATGGCCAACATCAACCGCAACATCCTGCTGGCCGACATGCCGGCCTTCGTAGCCAAGATGGCGCCTGGCGCCACGCTCCTGCTCAGCGGCTTTTACGCCGAGGACGTGCCACTACTGGTGGCCAAAGCCGAGGAGCTGGGACTCTCGCTCAAGAGCCGGCACGAGGATCAGAAGTGGGCGAGCTTACGCTTCGCGAATAAAGAATTGAAGAATTGAAAAATTGAAGAATTGAAGTCTTTAAGCATTGAGCATTAAGCATTGTGGAAAAAGAGAAGATCATACTGGGTATTGACCCTGGCACCAACATCATGGGCTACGGTGTGCTGCGCATCGTCGACAAGAAGGCCGAGATGGTGACGATGGGCGTCATCGACCTCCGTAAGTTCGGCGACGCCTACCTGAAGCTGGGGCATATCTTCGAACGCGTGACGGGCATCATCGACTCGTTCCTACCTGACGAGATGGCCATCGAGGCACCCTTCTTCGGCAAGAACGTGCAGTCGATGCTGAAGCTCGGACGGGCCCAGGGCGTCGCCATCGCCGCCGCCATCCACCACGGCGTGCCCATCCACGAGTATGCCCCGATGAAGATCAAGATGGCGCTGACGGGCAACGGCTCGGCCTCGAAGGAGCAGGTGGCCGGTATGCTGCAACGGATGTTGAAGCTGCGCCAGGAGGACATGTCGCAGTTCATGGACGCCACCGATGCCCTCGCCGCCGCCTACTGCCACTACCTGCAAATGGGACGGCCCGTGAGCGAGGCCGGCTACCGCGGATGGAAAGATTTTATCAACAAGAACAAGGACAAGGTGAAAGGACTATGAAGATAACCGCCATATACGGCCCCAATGGTTGCGGCAAGACGCAGTACGTGGAACGGCTGCGCCGCCAGATGGCCAGCGACCGCGTGCGCTATGTCGCCTTCCGCGACTCTTACGGCGTGGCCACCGACCAGGCCTACTACCTGCAGTTGCGCTGGAACCAGCACGACATTGACCCCGAGACGCCCAACGTGGAGGAGCTGTTCGAGAAAGCCTACCACGAGACGGGCGACGACACCCCCGAGCGCCGCCGGTGGCAGCAGGAGCTCTACCGTCTGTTCCAGCTGGAGCCGTTGCTCGACAAGTATATCATCACCCTCTCGAGCGGCGAGCTGCGCAAGTTCCAGCTGGCACGTACCCTGCTGGCGCAGCCGCGGACGCTCATTATCGACAACCCCTTCATAGGCCTAGATGCCGAGACGCGAGAGCAGCTCTCACAGCTGATCTCTTATCTCTCATCTCTTATCTCTCATCTCGACCACATCTACCTCGTCGTGTCGCGCCGTAAGGACATTCCCGACTACGTTACCGACATCGTCGACCTCACCCCCACGACAGACAGCCCCGAGGTCATCAGCTTCCACGACGTCAGCATCCGCTACGACGAGCGAACCATTCTCAAGAACCTTGACTGGAGCGTCCGCCAAGGCGAGCATTGGGCACTCTCAGGCCAGAACGGTGCCGGCAAGTCGACACTGCTGTCGCTCGTCTGCTCGGACAATCCCCAGCGCTACGCCTGCGACATTCGTCTCTTCGGGCACCAGCTGGGCGGTGGCGGCCTGAGCATCTGGGACCTGAAGCGACGCATCGGCTACGTCTCGCCCGAGATGCATCGCAGCTATCATCGCAACCTGCCCGCCCTCCACGTCGTGGCTAGCGGACTGAAGGATACCGTAGGACTCTACGTGCGCCCCACGGAGGCCGAGCGCCAGCAATGCCTGTGGTGGATGCGCCTCTTCGGCGTCGACCACCTGGCCGACCGCTCGTTCCTCCAGCTGTCGAGTGGCGAACAGCGTCTGCTGCTCGTCGTGCGCGCCTTTGTCAAGGACCCCGACCTGCTCATCCTCGACGAGCCCCTTCATGGCCTCGACGACCGTGGCCGCCGTCTCGTTCTCAGCCTCATCGAAGCCTTCTGCGCCCGTCCCGACAAGACCCTCATCTTCGTCAGCCACTACCGCGAGGAGTGGCCCCAATGCATCGACCACGAGCTCTTCCTGAAGCGGGAGGAGTAAATTTTTTTTCGAGGAAAAGAGAAAGGAAATATACAACAATTATTTGGAACTATCAAGAAAAATATGTATTTTTGCAGAAAAATGGAGTCATTATGCCCAAAGTCAGCGTCATTTTACCCATTTACAACGTTGCTCCTTATCTTGATGAGGCGTTCCAGTCTGTGCTGTCGCAGACCTTGACAGACATCGAGGTTATTGCTGTCAACGATGGTTCAACAGACAACAGTCAGGAGGTGATAGACCGCTATGCCGCTCAGGACCATCGCATCATCGCGCTACGGCAAGAGAACCAAGGGCAGTCGGTAGCCCGGAACCTGGCCCTGCAGCACGCCTCCGGACAATACATCTACATGATGGACTCCGACGACAAGCTGAGCGACCCCGACGCGCTACAGACCTGCTACGACTATGCCGTGAAGACACAGGCCGACTTCATTTTCTTCGACGGAGGCACCTTCTCGGAAGAGAATGCGGGCCGCACCTCCTGGAATACGACAAGGACACATCTCATTGAGGAGCACAAACGCTATGACGGCGAGTACCTGCTCAATCTGATGCTCGACACCAGCACCCACAACTGCGTAGTCTGGCTGCTATTCATCCGCAAGGACTTCCTCGACCGTACGGGACTGACGTTCTATCCCGGCATCATCCATGAGGACGAGCTCTTCACGACCATCCTTGCCCTCAGGAGCCAAGCCATCTGCGGCCTGAAACAGTCGTTGGTCAAGCATCGTGTCAGGTCGGCATCGACCATGGGACTGCGCTACACCAAGCGCAACATGAACTGCTACCTCACGGTCATCGACGAGCTTCTGAAGTTCCAGGACTCCGCTCTCACACGGAAATTCGCGAGCTACACCCTGAGCAAGGTCTTCTATACTGGCCACCAGATACCCTTCCGAGAGAAGTTCGGGGTGTTCTGGCGCGCCGTCACTTCGGGCTACCTGAAATATATCGGTTTGAGATCCACATTAGTCTTTTGGTTGAAGTCATGAAGAAAGTCATACTTTTCGTCTGTTCCCTGATACTCCTGACGGCCTGCGGACAACAGCCGGAAGGCCATCGCGTCGTCGTGTGCATCCCCGTCTACGGCCAAAGTCTGGCGCTGGGCGAAGAGGCTACGCTCATTACCGATCTCGAGGAGCTGGGCAAGAGCTACGACGGACGCATCGTGACCGAGAACCTGGACCACACCTTCGGCTACTTCGACAACGACGCCCTGAAGCAATGGGGCAAGAAAGTCATTGGCTACAAGAAGCGCACCTTCGAGCTGTCCATCTACGGCATGGCCGAGGCGCTGGCCTCACAACTGGGACAGGACACGCTCGTCTGCATCTTCCCCAGCGGACAAGGCAACACGACATTGGCAAGACTCAGCAAGGGAACCACCCCCTACGACAATTTCCTCAAGAACATCCGGACGGCTGCCGAGAACGCGCGTGACAACGGCTGGGAGTTCCACCTGCCAGCCATCTGCTGGATGCAGGGCGAATCTGACATCGAGGACTATCCCGGTACCGACTACAAGCAGCTGCTCACGCAGTTTGCCGCCGACATCAACCGCGACGTCAAGGCCATCACAGGACAGTCGGAGGACGTCAGAATCATCTGCTATCAGTCGAACAACGTGTCGGGTGGCGACCGGTTCGATCAGAACGCCTACCAATGCATAGAGAGCGGCGTGCCGCAGAGCCAGATGGAACTGATACGCGACGACTCGCTCTTCTGGGCCAGCGGTCCTACCTACCCCTACACGTTCGTCAGGGAGCGGATTCACATCGACGGCATCTGCCAGCAGAGGGTTGGCCACTTGGCCGCCTTGTCGGCCCTCGACATCATTCGTAGCCTGCAGCCACGTCGTCGCGGACTCATCCCCATAGCCGTCGACGGACATGACTGTCAGGTCGTCGTCCGCTATCACGTTCCGGCACCTCCGCTACAGCTGGACACAACGGCGGTCGTCAAGGCCAAGAACTACGGCTTCGGCGTCATCACACCCGACAACAAGGACATTCTGCAGTCGGTCACTATCGCCGGCGACAGCATCGTCCTGACGTGTAGCGAGCCAGTAGACAGCTGCCGGGTGCGCTATGCCATCAACGGCATCAAGAAGAAAAGCGGCTACCGCAGCGGTTCTCGCGGCAACCTCAGGGACTCGCAAGGCGATGCCCTCGCCGTTACCGTCAAAGGGAAGAAATACCCGCTGCACAATTGGAGTTATCAGTATGACATGGCTATCAAACCAGACTATAAGTATGAAAAATAAAGAACAGCTGCGAACGGGGCTGAACGACAGTCCGAAGGTGAAACGCCTGCTCGACTGGCTCATCATGAACCAGCGCGACGCCCGACCACGTTGGTACATCCGGCTCCTGGCACCACTCTACCAGCACAGGGGACGGCACTCGAAAATCTACCGAAGCGTGCGCATGGACACCCCGCCCTACCGAACCTTCAGTCTGGGCGACCATTCGGTCGTGGAGTCGTTTTCGTGTATCAACAATGCTGTTGGCGACGTGGTCATTGGCGACCACACACGCATCGGACTACACAACACCATCATCGGTCCCGTCACCATCGGCCAGCACGTGAACCTGGCGCAGGGCATCGTCGTTACGGCCTTAAATCACAACTATAGCATACCAGACCAGCGAATTGATCAGCAAGGTGTTACGACCGCCGCCGTCACCATCGAAAACGACTGCTGGATAGGTGCCAACGCCGTCATCCTGCCGGGTGTCACCATCGGCGAACATTCGGTCGTGGCAGCCGGGGCCGTCGTCACCAAGGATGTTCCCTCCCACTCCCTCGTAGCTGGCGTGCCGGCAAGAATCATCAAGCAGATATGAGAATAGGTATCGAAGCGCAACGCATCTTCCGCAAGAACAAGCACGGCATGGACTACGTCGTGCTACAGGAGATTATCGAGCTACAGAAGATGGACCACGAGAACGAGTATTTCGTCTTTGTGGCGCCTGGTCCTGACCGTTGTGTCGAAGCGTCGTCCAACGTCCACGTAGTGGAGGTGCCCGGCAGTTTCTACCCCATGTGGGAGCAGATTTCGCTTCCGCGGGCAGCCCGGAAGGCGGGTGTCGAGTTGCTGCATTGTACCAGCAATACGGCGCCCATATTTTGCCGTTTGCCGCTGATACTGACCTTACACGACATCATCTTCCTGGAACCGCGCGACAAGCAGAATAAGTCGCTCTACCAGAACATGGGATGGCTCTACCGCCGGCTGGTCGTTCCCCGCATCCTGCCCCATTGCCGCCGGATTATTACCGTATCGGACTTTGAGCGACAGAACATCATGAGCCGCCTTCAGATTCCAAGCGAGCGGATGGCCATGATCTACAACGGCTACAACGAGTGGTTCAAGCCCCAGGAAGGGAGCGCCACAAAGGACTACTTCTTCTTCCTCGGCAATACCGACCCGAAGAAGAACACGGAGCGGACGCTCATTGCCTACGCCCACTACCTGCGACAGTCGGCCGTCAAGCGACGCTTGCTCATGGCCGACCTCGACCAGCAGTATCTGGACGCTATCATCGCGCGCAATCAGCTGGAGGACATCCGCGAGTACATCTCCATGCCGGGCTATATTGCCAACAGCGAACTGCCCAAAATCTACGCCGGTGCCTTCGCCTTCCTCTACACGTCGCTACGCGAGAGTTTCGGCATCCCTTTGCTGGAGGCTATGGCCTGCGGCACGCCCGTCATCACGTCGAACACGTCGTCGATGCCTGAGATTGGTGGGAAGGATGCGCTCTTGATTGACCCCGAGAAGCCGGAGGAGATAACCGCCATGATGCTGCGGCTGGAGCACGATCAGGAGCTGTACGACCGGCAGTCAGCCTACGGCATCCAGCGGGCTCAATTGTTCACGTGGAGGAAGACGGCCGAGCAGCTCTTACGGCTCTACGAGGAGGTCTATGCAGAACTTCCTGACAAATAAAAAACGGGGCGAGAACACGACTACCAGTCGAATAAGCTGAGCGACTGGTCCTGAGCCTCGGGTTCCTCCTTTTGTTCTTCTTGTTGCTGCTGACTGGCCTTGAACTGAATCATCAGCTGGCGGGCGTCGGCGTTGCCTTGCGTGTTCAGGCGGTAGTAGCCGCGTCGGCCGGTACTCTCGATAAGCGACTGTTGCGACTTTGAGTTACGAAGCAGGTATTGTTGCACGTAAGCCCGCAGCTCCTCGTAGTCGGGCTGCGAGAAGAAGCTGCAGTTTTGGTTATAGAGATGCTTGGCGAGCGACTGTACGCTAATGCCGCGCTCTCCAACATCCATGAGTATTTGCAACAGTTGCTTGTCGTAAGTCATCTCGTTTGTTGATAGAAAAAAGGTCGGCAAACAAGTGCTTACCGACCTTCTTTATTCTTGTGGAAAATGTCTTATGCCAATGTAACTTTCTCAGCATCGTTAGCCAGCTTGCCCTCCTTGAAGAGCCAGCCGAGACCCAGAAGAGTTTCCTCCTCAGAAATCTTTGCAGCCTTAGCAATCTCCTTCACGGTCAGAGCCTTCTCAGCTGCTGCCAGAGCCTGATAAACATCACCTGCCTTGAAGCCAGCGTTCTCAGCGTTTACGACGAGAGCAGCTTTAGTAGCCTTGGGAGCTGCGGCCTTCTTTACGGTTGTGGTCTTCTTAGCTGCTGTAGCCTTTGTCTCAGTAGCAGCCTTCTTAGTTGTAGCTTTCTTTTCTGCCATAGTTTTAAAAAAATTAATACTCTTATTGAAGTGTTTATAACCTCTTTATTTTTCCTGCTGCAAAGTTACTTTAACTTTTCATACAAGTTATTGATTCTTAGGCTTTTTTTAGTAAAATTGACGTTATTCTTGATGTAAGTCAATTTCATTATTCGGCAGAATTTGCATTTTCCAATATTTCTTTATACCTTTGCACGCAGTATGAAACACTTACATCTTACCATTTTTCTTCTTGCCCTGGTACTGACGGCCTGTGGCAGTTCGGACAACAAGAGCCAGACGGACTTCGACCACGTGACGGTCGACAAGTCCGTTGCCATCGACAATAGCCAGGAGGCGCCCCAATGCCGCGTCCACCTGGATATCCTCCAGCCCGTGAACGCCACCAACGAAGCTGGCCGGCGCATCAACGAGCAGCTGGTCAAGAAGATTTTCGACATGGAGCAGCTCAGTCCGCAGGCGGCTGCCGACTCGTTTGCCAACCAGTACACACGCGACTATCGGAGCAACATGACCCCACTCTATCGCGAGGACCGTTCCGACGCGATGAAGCGTACCTGGTACGAGTACCACTATACCGTCACCACCGAGACGCAGGAGCCGTGCGACGGCATCATCAACTACCTCATCACGATTGACTACTACGAGGGTGGCGCCCACGGCATCACGCAGCTGCTGACGATGAACTTCGACGCCGGGACGGGCGAGCTCGTGACGCTGGCCGACATCTTCGGAGCCGACTACGAGGGGCCGCTCTGCTCAAAGCTGCTCGAGGCGCTGCAGGACAAGACAGGCTGCAAGGACCTGGAGGCGTTGCACGAGCGCGGCTATCTGTACTCTATGGATATGTTCGTGCCCGAGAACTATATCGTGGGCGACGACGAGGTCACCTTCGTCTACAACCCCTACGAGATAGCGCCCTATAGCGAGGGCAGGATCGAGCTGAAAGTGAAACGCTAAAACTAACGATAAGAGGATGGAGATTATTGAGAAATACTTCAAGGAGCTGACCGACGACCAGCGTCGTCAGTTGTCGATGCTCGACGGGCTGTACAGGGAGTGGAACGCGAAGATTAACGTCGTCTCGCGCAAGGACATCGACAACCTGTACGAGCACCACGTGCTTCACTCGCTGGCCATCGCCAAGGCCTACCGGTTCCAGCCGGGCACGGAGATACTGGACTTCGGCACAGGTGGCGGTTTCCCCGGTATTCCGCTGGCTATCATGCTGCCGCAATGCCGCTTCAAGCTCATCGACGGTACGGGCAAGAAAATCAAGGTGGCTCAGGAGGTCATCGCGGCCATTGGGCTAAAGAACTGCCAGGCCGTCCACCTGCGTGGCGAGGAGGAGCGCGGGCTCTACGACTTCGTAGTCAGCCGTGCCGTCATGCCGTTGCCCGACCTTCTGAAGATTGTGCGCAAGAACATCTCGCGCCAGCAGAGGAACGTCCTGCCGAATGGTGTCATCTGTCTCAAGGGCGGCAACATCGACGGCGAGCTCCAGCCGTTCAAGCGCGTCGCCGAGGTGCAGGACATCAGCCAATGGTTTGCCGAGGAGTGGTTCAAAGAGAAGTATGTCATCCATGTCCCCGTATAATAAAAGATGATGAAGATACAGCACTTTGTATGCAACATGCTGCAGGAGAACTGCTACGTGGTCAGCGACGAGAGCCTCGAGGCGGTGGTCATCGACTGCGGCGCGCTCTACGATGCTGAGCGCCAGGCCATTGCCAACTACATAACGGAGCAGGGACTCAGACTAAAAAATGTATTGTGTACCCACGCGCATTTCGACCATTGCTTCGGAAATGCCGCACTCTGGCGGCGCTTTGGCGTGAAGCCGTCCTTGCCACGGCTCGACGAGCGCTTTGCCGACCTCGACCAGCAGATGCGCCAGATGATGGGCACGGGCTACGAGGAGGAGCAGGCTCCCCTGGGGCCGTCCTACGACGAGCACGACACCTTTACGTTTGGCACGCACCAACTGACAGTTCTTGCCACGCCGGGCCACTCGCCTGGCTCCTGCTGCCTCTACTGCCAGGCCGAGGGTGTGCTCTTCTCGGGCGACACCCTGTTCTGTCAGAGCATCGGCCGCACGGACTTCGAGGGCGGCAGCTGGAGCGACATGCTGCTGAGTCTGAACAAGCTCAAGCAGTTGCCTGCCGACACCGTGGTGCTGCCGGGACACGGGCCCCAGACGACCATCGGACGGGAGCTCGCGACCAACCCCTACATGAGGGGTTAGTCGAAGAGCGTCTCTATCTCCTGTATCTCGTCGTCGTCGAACCAGCTGTTGAGCTTTGCCTTGGCGCGCTCTTTCACCTCGGGGTCTACGTCGACCCAGATTTTCTTCAGCACATAGAGCAGCACGGCCAGGTCGTCGGTCAGTCCGGCAATGGGAATGGCGTCGGGAATGACGTCGATAGGGCTGATCATGTAGCCCAGGGCTCCGACGATGATGGCCTTGTCCTTGGTGCTGATCTTGTCGCTCTGCAAGGTGTAGAACAGCAACAGAGCGGCATAGACCAATTTTGCTCCGGCACGCTTTGCCACGCGTGCAATCTTGTCAACGAAGTCCTTCTGCGAGAACTTGTTGGCGTAGCTCATAAAATCAGGCAATTCCATATTCTTCTATTCGTTTTTGGTTGTTAATTGACTATTTCAATATGCGGACAATTCGTATGCCCGTGTGCGAGGGATGCTTCTTCAGATATTCGCCCAGCGTCATCGGCTCTTCCACGACGCGCTTGTGCAGCTGCGAGGCGTTGAGCAGGTGGAGTCCGTCCTGCCGCCATACGGCAAAGCCCAGGTGGGCGATGTCGAGGCCGGGCTTCTGACAGGTGATGGCTATGATGTCGCCGTCGCGGACGGCCTGGCGCAGGGCTTCCGTGTTGCGCACGTCGGCCTTGGCGATGTAGCGGTACTGTCGCCCGTTAAGCGAGTCTTCCTGAGCCTTGATGAGGGGCACCAGGGCGGGCGTCTCCTTCAGGGCGCGATAGGCCTGTGGGTGCTGGCTCATGTAGCTGACGGCTATCGTCTGCGTGGCGTTAAACGGCGGGCGCGGCTCCTGTATCTCCTCCACCAGTCCGAGCCGGCTGTTGTCCTCTATCCAGTCCGTGAAGTAGTGGAGTCGGCTGGCGTAGCCGTCGAGTATGCCGCCACGATAGCGCAGTTCCATCAGGGCGTTCATGAAGTCGCGGACGGTATAGAGGTGGCGTTGCGCGCAGAGGGTCAGGGCCGTGACGTTCTCGACGAGTGTGGTGCAGTCCAGCTGGCGGGTGTTCACCACGAGCTGTTCGTCGCGGTTGACCTCCAGGGTGTGGGCCACGTAGGGGCGTCCTATGAACTTCCTGGCGAAGTGGAGCGCGTAGTTCGTCGTCGCGGGCAGGTGGCGCGCCTCGCTCAGCAGGCTGCTCACCAGTTGCGTGTCGGCCGGCTCCACGGTCTGTGCCACCATCAGCAGCCACATCATGACACCTATTATTATTAATATATATCTTTTCATTTCTTCAATTCTTCATTCTTTTTGCAGCGGACTGTCACGGACTTTATAAAACTTTCCGTATAGTCTGCGTTAGTCCGCTGCTAATAAAAAATTCAATTTTTCAATTTTTCAATTTTTCAATTTTTCAATTCTTCAATTTTTCAATTCTTCAATTCTTCAATTTTTCAATTCTTCAATTTTTCAATTTTCAATCTTCTCTTGTATTTGCTCTTCATGCCGAAGTTGATGCCGGCATAGAGGTTGATGCTCCCAAAGGTATTGTTCGTGCGGAAGCGGGGCTTGTGGTAGTTGCTCGTGCGGATGATGGCACTCATGCCGGCATACCAGCGCATGTTGTTGTAGACCACGCCGAAACGGCCCACGCCGTCGATGTTCACGTTGTTGAAGCTGAAGCCGGCATCGTCGTTGTTGTCGCTGCCTACATCGCCCGTCGATCGCTTGTGGGCTATGGCCAGCTGTCCGCTGGCCGCCAGCAGCCAGTGGTGAGGCAGCACCTGGTTCCAGGCATAGCCGCCCGAGAGGGCGAAGTCCGTATACTGCACGTGGTTGAAGTAGAGACTGCTGTCCACCTGAGCCACGTTCTCGCCCATGTAGCGGTCGAAGGTGCGTTGCAGCTTCTGGTGGTCCAGGTCGAGCGAGTTGTGGGTGTATCCGAATCCGGCTATCCAGGAGCCGCAGCTCACCTTCTGGAGCGTGCTCTGGCTGAAGGCTGCCGGATAGGAGAATCGTCCGTGGTTGAAGATGTAGTAGATGTTGAGTCCTGTGATGCCAGCCCTGACACCATCGAACGGCACGTTCTCCAAGGCCTTCGTGTCGACGTCGTCGCCCAAATTGATGCTACGCAGCTTATAGTCGTTTCCCGTGCGGCGGTAGAAGAGGTCGACGCCTATCTGCGAGGAGTAGATGCTGAGGTCGAGCTCGCGCTTCTGTCCGTTGTTGCTGAAGCCAAGATTCTGCAGGTCGAACGTGTAGCCGGCGAAGAACCATCGCCAGCCGAAGTAGGGTCCCACCTTCAGCTTCGGGTCGGGCGAGAGCGTCACCTCCTGCCCTTGCTGGCTGACTATGGTGTACTGGTCGAGCGTATAGGTCGTCTGCATCATCATGGTCATGTTGTAGTGCTGCGGCTCAATATAGAGTGTGTCGAGGCGGTCGAATCCACGAATAATGCGCTTCAGCAGACTCATGCCGAGAGCCTCCTGCGCACACATCACTATCAGTAGAAGGATTAAGGTCCTGGTCATCACTCTTTCAATGCTTCAATTTATACATTCTCCTCAAGAAACTATCCTCCATCCTCGTTCCTCGAAAACTTCAATTCCTCAATTCTTCAATTTTTCAATTCTTCTAAATCTTCCCCAGTATGCGATCCATGACCCAGTTGACGGGCGTGGCCGACACGCTGGTGCACGTGCAGACGGAGAGGCCCTGCAGGTGCTCAATGACGTTCTTGATGAGCGGGTACTGCACGTAGGGCGGGTTGGGCACCTCCAGCACCTCCGTCCCCTGACTCGTATGCAGGCGGATGGGAGCATAGTCGAAGACCGAGAAGCTCAGCGAGCCCAGGTCGCCGACGATGTCGATGCGGTCCTCGTGGGCCGACTCGTGGGCCACGAAGCACCAGGAGCCCGAGCCGGGCAGTCCGTTCTCGAACTTGAAGCAGGCGCTCACCGTGTCCTCCGCCTTGTAGTGTCCGCCGCGATTGGCCACCATGCCCTGGGCGTCGAGTATGACGCCGAACATCTCCTGCAGCAAGTCCAGCTGGTGGGGAGCCAGGTCGTAGAAGTAGCCGCCGCCCGCAATCTCCGGACGCAGGCGCCAGGGCAGGTTCTCAGGCCCGCCACAATCCTGCTCGCGAGGCGGTACGGCAAACCTCACCTGCACGTTGATAACGCGCCCTATGATGCCGTTCTCCACTATCTGGCGCACGCGCTGGAAGTAAGGCAGATAGCGCCTATAGTAAGCCACGAAGCAAGGCACGCCCGTCTGCTCCGACACCCGGTTCACGCGGGCGCAGTCCTCGTAGCTCGCCGCCAGCGGCTTCTCCACGTAGACGGGCTTCCCCGCCTTCATCGCCATAATGGCATAGGTGGCGTGGCTCGACGGCGGCGTGGCAATGTAGACGGCGTTCACGTCGGGGTCGTCAATCAGCTCCTGCGCGTCGGTATACCATTTCGGTATGTGGTGGCTCACGGCGTAGGCCCTGACATTCTTCTCGTGACGGCTCATCACGGCCACCACCTCGCTGCCTGCCACGTCGCTGAACGCGGGACCGCTCTTCTTCTCGGTCACCTCGCCACAGCCGATGAATCCCCACTTAATGATTTTCATCTTTCCATATTTTGGGTGCAAAGGTAGTGCAAACCGAGCGAAATGCCAAAGGAAAACAAGTTTTTCTTTGCATTTCCGAACCGATGGAGCAGCGAGAGCCATCAAACTCGTTTGAATGGCCGAGTCGCGACAGAAGTCGGCGAAGTCAACGAGAGTACCTAAGAGACAAAGTCACAGAGGACGAATAACCCCCGCTTATTTCCAAATAACCCCCGCTTATTTCCAAATAAGCCCCGCTTAATTTCGAATAAGCCCCACTTATTGCGCCCACCCTTGAAAGAAGCTAAAATTTACCTTTTACTTTCGCCTTTCGAAAGAAGCAAAAATCGCCTTTACCTTCGCCGCAGCCACAGTGTTTACTGCAGAATGCAGAAAAACCCAAATTACAAACTCAGCACTCTGACACAAGAAAGAAAAACCAGTTTTTCTTTGGTTTTTCGCTCAACTTTTCGTAACTCTGCGACAAAAGTCGCGAAGTTACTCCGTCTCGGCAAAAAAAAGAAACGAATTTCTTTTGTTTTGCGCTCAACTTTTCGTAACTTTGCACACATGAAGAAAGTACTGCTAACCACCACTCTTACCATCATGGTATTTCTCGGAGTCTCTGCCGCTTCAAGCACTAAAACCGTGCACCTAAAGGTGATTGAAACCAGCGACGTCCACGGACACTTCTTCCCCTACGACTTCATGGAGGGGCAGACGCTGAAGGGAACGCTGGCGCGCGCCAGCACCTATATCAAGAAGGAGCGGCAGGAGTACGGCGACCGCCTGCTGCTCATCGACAACGGCGACATACTGCAGGGCCAGCCATGCGTCTACTGGTCGAACTATGTCATGCCGGAGGACGAGAACCTGGCGGCAAGCGTGGTGAACTACCTGGGCTACGACGCCGAGACCGTGGGCAACCACGACATTGAGCCGGGCCACAAGGTGTACGACAAGTGGATACGCGAGGTGCGATGTCCGCTGCTGGGTGCCAACATCGTCGGCAAGGAGCAGCCCACGGGCGGGCGGCCCTATCAGGTATACAACGGTCTGCAGCCCTACTCCGTGCACTACCGCGACGGCGTGAAGATCTGCATCCTCGGTATGCTGACGCCAACCATATCGCATTGGCTCAACGAGAGCGTCTGGCACGGCATGGAGTTCGAGGAGATGGTCAGTTGCGCCAAGAAATGGATAGCGTATATCAAGGAATACGAGCGGCCGGACCTCATCTTCGGACTCTTCCACAGCGGACGCGACGGCGGCATCGTGGACGACCGTGGGGCTGAGGAGAACGCTACGGCAGCCGTGGCTCGCGAAGTGCCGGGGTTCGACGTCATCTTCTTCGGGCACGACCATCAGGTGCACAACGAATGGATTACCAACAAGGAGGGCAACAGGGTGCTCATCATCGACCCTTCGTGCTACGTCCACAACGTGGCAGAGGCAGAGATTGTGCTGACCTACACGAACGGGCACCTCACGAAGAAGGACATTGAGGGACGCATCGTCAGCGTCAGCGACATCAAGGCAGACTACCAGATGATCAAGCAATTCATGCCGCAGATAATCAGCATCAGAGACTATACGAGTAGAAAGATTGGTCGCTTCGAAAGCCCCATCTACACCCGCGAGAGCTTCTTCGGCAACTCGGCCTTCACCGACCTCATCCACAACCTGCAACTGCAGATATCGAAAGCCGACATCTCGTTCAACGCGCCCCTGTCGTTCAATAGCGTTATCGAGGCTGGCGACGTCAAACAGGGCGACATGTTCAAGCTCTACCGCTTCGAGAACCAGCTCTACGTGCTCCGCATGACGGGCGAGGAGATACGCCGCCACCTGGAGTTTTCATACGACATGTGGACGACCACCATGACCTCGCCCAATGACCACGCCCTGAGGCTTAACCCCAACGCTACGGAAGACCAGCAGCGCACGGGATTCGAATACTACACCTTCAACTTCGACTCGGCCTGCGGTATCGACTACGAGGTGGACCTGACGAAGCCCGACGGCGAGAAGGTGCGCATACTGCAGATGACTGACGGCCAGCCGTTTGACGAGAAGAAGTGGTACCGCGTGGTCATGAACAGCTACCGCGCCAGCGGCGGCGGCGAACTGCTGACCAGGGGTGCCGGCATACCCAAGGACTCGCTCGAGAGCCGCGTGCTCTTCCACACCGAACTCGACCAGCGATACTACCTGACGAAAGAGATAGAGCGCCAGGGAGTCATCAATCCGCAACCTAACCACAACTGGCGCTTCATCCCCGAGGAATGGGTAAAGCCCGCCCTGGAACGCGACAGGAAAATACTGTTTGGAGATTGAGTCTTTTTCGAGGAACGAGTAACGAGGAGACGAGAATAGAAAGGAAAGACAAGGTTAACATGAAGACTTATTACTTTGTGTTCTGCAAGGACGACTTGCTACTGGAGCAACAGGCGGACGGCACGTTCACCATTCCCCTGGCCGACGAGCCGCCGACGGAGGTGAAGCCGTGGACACACCTGATGAACGTGGCGCCGATGGACGACGGCACGCCCGTGACCACCTACCGCATAGACACACCACTACCCGCGGACGGGGCGCTCGTCCCCACCCCACTCCGGCAGAGCTACTACAAACTGAGCAAGCCGCTCTACCTGAAAGCCGGCAAGTGCCAGGAGCTGCTCTACTGGGACCAGAACACCCACTTCTGCGGCGTCTGCGGCGCGCCGATGCACATGAGCACGGACATTTCGAAGAAGTGTACGGAGTGCGGCAAGGAGGTATGGCCGCAGCTGGCCACGGCCGTCATCGTGCTCATCCATCGCGGCGACGAGGTGCTGCTG
>JAEEGL016554486.1_pt1 | contig 19194 bp, 8 predicted proteins | sample 9134231 | NCBI WGS metagenome assembly JAEEGL01 (sample SAMN16246548, study PRJNA631951) | gut metagenome | biome: gut microbiome; feature: rumen; material: fiber-attached | host: Bos | place: Iran: Karaj | collected 2018-10 | reverse complement strand
TGGTGGGGTGGTCGGCATGCCATACGCCGCACGCAGCTGAAACTCCAGCAGGCAAAGAATGAGGAGAACGACGCACGCGAGCAACTGGCGGTCGATATAGAATCGGCGTGGAGCCAGCTCACCGAATCCTACAAGCAGATAGATATTGCCCGCTCCAGCGTTGACGAGGCGGCCGAGAACCTCCGTATGTCGTCCGACCAGTACCGTGCCGGCACGATGACCCTCAGCGACCTTCTCGATGCCGAGACTCTCAACCGACAGGCTCGCAACAGCCTTTCCGAAGCCATGGCCACCTACCAGGTTCGTCTGTCCGACTATATGCGTAAGACACGGTAGCGAAGCCAGGAAGTCATTTCGTTCGAAAAATCCCTGTTTCCGCATCTGCAAAGTCAAAGAATGTTGGTGCGGACAGACAGCATCACCATCAAACTGAAACAGAGAATTAAGGGAGGGTAGTGGATATTGTTACAGTAAGACAAACATATAGTTATGGCAAAAAAACAATCTCAGGTCAAGGAGCGGCAGAAGACCAATATCAGAGAGCCGCGTCGGTATAAAGTCATCATTCATAACGACGACTTTACCACGATGGACTTTGTCGTGAAAGTGTTGATGGAAGTGTTCTTCCTCAGCGAGGAGAATGCGCAAGCCTTGATGTTGCAGGTGCACCATTCGAACAAGGCCGTAGCGGGTGTCTATACTTACGACATCGCTGTGTCGAAAGCCCAAAAAGCGGTAAACATGGCACGGGAGAATGGTTTTCCCTTGCGTCTGACCGTAGAACCTGAAGAAACGTAACCATCATGGCAGAAATGAAACAGACAGAAAGGGCTTCAAAAGCCCTGAACGAAGCTTTGGAATGTTGCAAGAGATACAGGCACGAATTCATCATGCCTGAGCACCTTCTATCCGTGTTGATAGAGGAACCGAACTTCAAGTCCGCCTTGAATATATTCTATGACTCGCGCAAGTTTGCCAGGCGTGTCGAGGAGTTCCTGAGCCAGGTTGAGTCCGTTCCCGATTCCGTGGCGTACGAGCCAGAGGTGTCGTCGCAGATGACAAAAGTTATCGAGAATGCCGTGCAGGACGTGGTCGCGAGCCAGTCGGAATCGTTGGATATTCCCCATCTGGTCAATGGCATTTTGAAGCTCCAGGAGTCGTGGGCCTCCTATTTCCTGAAAGATTGCCTTTATGGAAAAGAAAGCAACTTTATAAGCCATCTGATTGATTTCTATGAGTTTGAAAGTCAGTTGGAGATGCAGTACGGAGAAGAGGACGGCACGTCTGTCTCGTGGAAGGGGCTGGTGACGTGCATGAACGACCACTACAAGAGCCACAACCCTCTGATAGGAAGGGAACAAGAGCTGAGGCGCACCATCCAGGTCCTTTGTCGCCGCGACAAGAACAATCCCCTGCACGTCGGGGAACCGGGTGTTGGCAAGACCGCCCTTGTCTGGGGATTGACACGTCTCATAGAGGAGGACAAGGTGCCGAAGAGATTGAAGGGAAGCCGAATATACCAGCTGGATGTGGGCACCCTGTTGGCGGGCACGCAATACAGAGGCGACTTTGAAAACCGAATCAAGCAGATTATGGAGGGCATTCAGGAAGAGAGCGACAATAATATCGTCTATATTGACGAAATTCATTCTCTGGTGGGTGCAGGAGCATCCAGCGATAATGCCATGGATGCGTCAAACATGCTCAAACCGTATCTTGAAGCTGGCAGAATCAGGTTTATAGGTTCGACCACCTACGAGGAATACAATCGCTATTTTTCGCGTTCGAAAGGCTTGGTGCGTCGCTTTCAGCAGATAGACATCGCAGAGCCTTCTGTCGATGAGACAAAAAACATCATCAGACAACTGCAGCCGTGCTATGAGGAGTTCCACGGCGTTGAATATGAGGACGAAGCCATCACATTTGCTGTGGATGCAAGCATGAAGCACATCAACGACCGCTTTCTGCCTGACAAGGCCATCGACCTCATAGACGAAGCCGGAGCGGCGATGGAGATAGCCGAGGATGCCAAAAGAATCGGCAAAAAGGAGATTGCAGAGGTGCTGTCGAAAATCTGCAAGGTGGATGCGCTTTCCGAGGCTGAGGCCGACGATTATCAAAAGCTTGAAACCCTGTCGGAGCGGATGTTGTCGCAGATTTACGGACAGGATGAGGCTATTTGTCAGGTGGTGGAGGCTATCCAGATGTCAAGAGCCGGTCTTCTTGACGACAACAAACCCTTGGCCTCGCTTCTCTTCGTTGGTCCCACAGGTGTCGGTAAGACGGAGGTTGCGCGCGTGTTGTCCAAAGAACTGGGCATCGAGCTTATTCGATTCGACATGAGCGAATACACCGAGAAACATGCTGTGGCGAAGCTCATCGGATCGCCCGCCGGATATGTGGGTTATGAAGACGGCGGCTTGCTGACTGACGCCATACGGAAGTCGCCTAACTGCGTGCTTCTCCTTGACGAAATAGAGAAAGCCCACCAGGACATCTACAACATCCTGCTGCAGGTCATGGATTATGCCAGGCTTACGGACAACAAGGGGCGGCACGCGGACTTCAGGAACGTCGTACTGATAATGACTTCCAACGCCGGAGCACAATACGCTTCCCAGGCTTCTATCGGGTTCAATAGTGCCGTAAGTCGGGGCGAAGCGATGATGAAGCAGGTGAAAAGGACGTTCAAACCCGAATTCTTGAACAGATTGTCCGGTTCTGTCGTGTTTCGCGACATGGATAAACAGATGGCCACGTCGATTTTACATAAGAAACTAAGGGAACTTAATGCAAAACTGGAGGCAAAGAATGTAAAGATGACGCTCAGTTCTGAGGCTTTCGACCATCTATTGGCAGAAGGCTTTACACCAGAATATGGTGCTCGCGAGATGGATCGGGTCATTTCTCAGAGGCTGAAGCCCATTTTGATGCGTGAAATTCTCTTTGGAAGTTTGAAAAATGGTGGTAACATTACAATAGAGTTGACAGATGGCAGTTTATCAATTAGATGACGATTTGTGGTTCCCCGACCCTCATCTGGGCGAAGAAAGCGGGTTGGTTGCCGTGGGTGGCGATTTGTCTGTAGAGCGTTTGCTACTGGCATACAGCAATGGCTTTTTCCCTTGGTTCTCCTTTCATATCACGAACGAACCTCATTGGTATTGTCCTCTGGACAGGTATGTGATATTCCCCCAGGAAATACATATCAGCCACTCCATGAGGCAGTTGATGAAACAAAACAGGTACAACGTAACCATCAATCGGGATTTTGAAGGAGTCATACGCGGCTGCTCGACAGCAGAGGGGCGTAATCAGGAATTTGGCGCATGGTTGGGCCCGGAAATCATTAAGGCATACACCGAATTGCACCGTCTCGGCTATGCGGAAAGCGTAGAAGTATGGGATTCAAACTATATCTCTCCAGAACACAAATTGGGAAAACTGGTCGGCGGCCTCTATGGCGTTGCCATTCGCAATGCTTTTTTCGGGGAAAGCATGTTCTCCTTGGTGCCTAATGCCTCAAAGTTGGCACTCATCCATTTAGCTCAAGTTCTTGCATTAGTTGGTGACCACTTTATCGACTGCCAGTTTGAAACTCCTCACCTCAGATCCATGGGAGGGCGACACATCACATACGAAGAATACATGGACATCTTGAATGGCAAAGCCTCAGAAGCTCACGGCGTCGGCTACTGATGGAAAGGTTACGTGTGATTGTCCACGACTATGGAGGGAGATGAATAGATACGATATAAGCCACTTTTAAGTAGTGGCTTATATCGTATTTTGGTGAGTCGGATGGGGCTCGAACCCATGACCCACAGCTTAGAAGGCTGTTGCTCTAATCCGACTGAGCTACCGAACCATCGTACTTTTCGGGTGCAAAGGTACGAATAAGCGAGCAAAATGCCAAATTTATTTGTGCATTTTCGAGCGGAAGTACCTAAAATAAGTATTGGTTATGGTGTGTTTCAACGTCCACAGAGGCGGCGGAAGTCACAGTAGAGGCATTGTTTCTCCGTGTCGTCGGTTTGGGTAAAGGGGCGCGTGGGGTCGTAGATTTCAGCTATGACGCGGCGCAGTCCTTCAAGGTAGGGTTCGGCGAGTTCGCTAATGTCGGTCACGTCATTCTTGTCAAGTTTGAGCAAAGGACTATAGTGGATGGCATCGGTGGCCGAAAGAATGTAGAAGAGGGCGGGACAGACAGGCAGAGGCTGTTCGCGTGCCATGATGACGGCGTAGAGGAACGTCTGTAGATAGTAGCCGTGGGCGTTGTGGGCGCTGCCGTCGAAGATTCCTTCGATGTTTGTGGGGCCGGTCTTGGCACGACCAGTCTTGTAATCGAGGACACGGAGGGTTTCGCGTCCGCCGATTTGCATGATGTCCATGCGGTCGATGCGTCCGCCGGTCTTGAGTGTGATGTCCCTGTCGCCGCAATGGACGGTGATGTCCATAAAGTGGTCTTTCTCCATCTCGTAGATGGTGAAGGGAGTGTGCTCCATGTCCCAGCGCAATTGCTGCTCGACGAGTTTTTGGATGACCTCGCGGATGATGAGGTTAATGCCTGAGTGAGTCTGGAACTTGTTGTTCTCGAAAGCCCAGTCGATGAAGGGGGCGAGAGGTGAAGGAAGAAGGGTGAAGGGTGAAGGGTGAAGAATGAAGGGCTCGAGGTCGGAACGGAGGACTTGGCGACGACCGGTGGTTTGCGCAAGTTGGTCGTAGAAGTGTTCGCAGGTGTCGTGGAAGATGGTGCCGAAGTGGCGGGCGTCGATGCCGTCCTGTGGGCGGTCGGGCATACGGATGTAGGCCACTTGCTGGTAGTAGAAGCGGAGGGGACAGTCGATGTACTGGTTGATGGCGGTGGGGGAGAGGCTCTTCTTTCGGTAGAGCTTGTCCATGATGCGGCTGTCCTTCTCGACGATGATGGTAGGTCGAGTGGCAATGGGGGAGCGGAGCGTCACGGTTGTCTGCTCGATGGGCAGGTCGGTTTCGGTCAGCAGTTGGCGCAAGAAGCGGCTTTGCTCGCGCTGGGAAACGCCGCTGCTGTTGTCGTTATATACGAGTGTGATGTCCTGGGCACGCTGTAGGAGACGATAGAAGGAGTAGGCATAGACGGCGTCCTGGCGCTCGGTGGTGTCGAGGCCGAAGTGGGCGCGTAATATATAAGGTATAAGGGATGTGTCGTTGCTGCGGCGTGGAATGATGCCTTCGCCGACGGAGAGCATGATGAGGTGATGAAAGTCGAGGTTGCGGGCTTCGAGAAGTCCCATGACCTGTATGCCTTCGTCCATTTCACCGTGGAAGGGGATAGTGGCAGTAGCGAGTGCCTGTCGGACGAGACGGCGCAGGGTGGCAGGGCGAACGTTGAGCGTGCCGTCGGCTATGAGCCATCGGAATTGGGTGAGGGTACGGTAGAGTTGGAAGGTGCTTTCGGCGTAGAGCTCCTGCATGGCCATCGAGGGGCTCTGTCCCAAGTGCTTGCCCAGTGCCTCTATGGCGGCAATGAGCCAGTCGGTGAGCTGGAGGTTGTCGGTGGGGTGTTGTAGTGGGAGTTGGTCTTGTGGGAAGGAAGGGAAGAAGGCATTCTTCTCGACGCGCTCTATGGCTGTGGGACGGAAGTGCTGCTGGTCGTCGTCCCATCCCTCGATTTGGAGGTCGAAGAGTGCGGAGAAATAGCCGTGGACAGCGGTGTCGGTAAGTGGGAAGCCCATGGTGATGTTGACCGTCTCGGTGTCGGGTATGGCGTGCATGGCTGGGCGCATTAGAGCCTCGTCGCAGAGCACGATGGCCGTGTCCTTTCCTGTCCGTCCATCTTCGGCCGTTATCCATTGTGGCAGGTAGCGCACTTGTGCATTATCGGTGGTGGTGGCCATCAGGCGGATGCGTTTGTCGGGGTTGGAGAGGTTGTCGTAGATGTCGTCGGAGAGAGCGCAGGGGTAGTGCTCGAGGTTGTGACGCATGAAGAGCCCTGCCTCGTGGTCGGCTGCCTGCTTGGTGTAATAGACATCGTAATCCCAGTAGAAAAGTGCTCTCCCCGCGTCGCGCAGATAGGCAAAGAGCGTTTCCTCCACCTCGTCGAGAACGTTGAAACCGACGAAGCAGTAGAGGGATGAAAAAGATTGAGGATTGAGAATTGAGGATTGAGGATTGAGAATTGAGGATTGAGGATTGAGGATTGAGGATTGAGGATTGAGAATTGAGGATTGAGGATTGAGAATTGAGGATTGAGGATTGAGAATTGAAGATTGAGGATTGAGGATTGAGGATTCCTCTCCTCCAAGATTCTTCATTTTCTCCGCTACTTCACGGTATATCCCTCCCTTGTACATGAGGCCGTCCTTTCGCAATTCCTCCTTCAGTCGGTGGTACATTTCGGGCATGGCCTTCCACATTTCCAGGAAACGCTGCTTCAGTTCTGTTTGGTGGTCAGGCTCGAAGTTGGCAAAGAATTGGCGCAGGGCCTCTATCTGACTTTCGCTCAAGAAGTCCGTCTGCTCGAGTGCGGCCAAATCGGCTCCATTGGCGAAGAGCTTGTCGGCATCCACCAAATGCTTGTCGATGTCGCCGAAGTCGTTCATCAGTATCTCGCCCCAACCGTAGAAGTCGTCGAGCGTTTGGGGGTGGGGAACGAGCGAGGCATATATCCTGTAGAGTCGACAGACGCATAGGATGGTGTCGCAGGGCGTGAGGTTGGAAAACTGTTGGAAGAGCTCGTCGATGGTGATGAAGCGCGGAGCCCACACGGGGCCTTGCGCAATGTGCGACAGAAACGAGTTCATGTACAGTTCAGCTCGTTTTCCAGGGAAAACAATCGTCACTTCGGACAGGTTGTTGCCGTAGCGCCCTATCAGGTCTTGTGCCACATAGTATAGGAAGGCGTTGCCCATGTCTGGCTTCCCTCTCTGCTCCCCTTGCAGGGGGAGAATGGTCGCTTTATCTTCTTGCATCTCGTTTTTCGTTTGCCGTTTGTTTTTCCTTTCGTAATTCGCAATCTCTAATCCCTAATCCCTAATCCCTAATCCCTAATCTCTAATCCCTAATCCCTAATCCTTAACCTCTAATCCCTAATCCTTAACCTCTAATCCCTAATCTCCTCCACCTTATTCTTATATACATACCATAGCCAGCCCTCGACTTGCCTGTCGGGGTACATGCTTTGAAGGATTTCTTTGTATTCCTTCACCTGTGTTTTGTAATCCTCATTCTCCCTTCCGAATTTGAAATCGACGACGATGATGCGTTCAGACGACATCATCACGCGGTCGGGGCGTTTCTTCTTCAGTTTCCCATTGTCGTCAGGGACGAGTATATTACATTCGTTAAAAAGACGGTATCGTCCCGAGAACCAGTCCTGTACTCTTTCGTGGCGAAGACCGCGGAGTGCCAGTTCGCGCACGTGCTTTTCCTGTTCCTCGGTCTTCAATATCCCTCTTAGAGAAAACTGGCGCACCACATGACTGATGTCGTCGCTCGTATGGATTTGGCTGAAGATGTAGTGCAATAGCTTACCTTGTTCGATGTAATCCAGCGTCGTGCTGTCGATGTCTGCCTCTTCTCCCGCCTGTCGAACAAACTTCTCTGCCTCTCCGCTTTGACGGAAGGTGAAGCCACCTTCGTACGATTGCATTTGGATTGAGGATTGAGGATTGAGAATTGAGGATTGAGGATTGGGAGATTGAGGATTGGGAGATTGAGGATTGAGAATTGAGGATTGAGGATTGAGGATTGAGGGTTGAGGATTTTGTTCATTAAAAACATTTCTCTCACCTCCAAAACTATACGTCGTGAAAGGCGATTCCTCGTCCTCCTTTTCCACGGTGATGCCCTCCACCTCGTCCAGACCTACGTACAACAGGTCGGCGGTCGTTTCGTCCAGCTTCGTCCCCAGCACCTTCTTTCCGCTTTCTTCGTCCTCTCTCGTTTCTCCTTTGCTCAACCCCCATACGAGTAGGTTGACCTTGGCACGTGTGAAGGCCACGTACAGCGTGTTCAGTTCGTCGGCCCTGCGGTTGGCGTGCTCCACAATGTAGTCGGGCTCGAAGACGGTGTCCTGAATCTTCTTGGACGAGAATTTGATGGGTAGTGTCCCCATTTGGTTCAACGGCTCCTCCTGTGGCGAACACCAATAGAGGTCGCCTTGCATGTCCTTCTCTATGTCCCATTCGGTAAAGGGCATCAGCACGGTGTGGAAGGCCAGGCCCTTCGATTTGTGAATGGTGTAGATGCGTATGCCTTGCGACTCGCCGTTGGGTATGGCGATTTTGCACATATTGTCGTTCCAGTATTGGAGGAAGGTCGGGATGTCCGACGGGTTGTCGCGCAGGTAGTTGGCCAGTTCGTCGAAGAAGCAGAACAGGTAGGCATCCTGCTGTTCTATCTCGTGGATGTCGAGCAGACGGTAGAGCTTTTCGCACAACTCGTAGAGGGGCAGCAGCCGCAACTCTTCGAGGTGTTGCATAAAGGCTTCGGGCAATATGTCCCCGATACTAGGTAGCATGGCGTCGCTCTCCGTTATTTCGCGGTGCTGGACATCTTGCAGGTAGTGCTTGGCCACATAGCGGACAGCCACGGGGTCGCGCTCGATGTCGTCCACCATTTGCAGGGCGTTGACCACCATGTTCACGGCCACGGAAGCTCCGAGCAGGAAGGCCTCGTTGCTGACTAGTTGCACCTCGGGTATATGTTTGGCAAAATAGGAGATGACAGGATTAATGAATCGGTTCTTGCGGAGCAGGATGGTCATCTCCTCGTAGGGAAGTCCTTGGTCGTGGAGGCAGCGAACCTGGGCACACAGGTCGGCCAGCATGGTTTCTGTCCAGGCTTCGATGGTCTCTTTCTGGTCGCTGCGGCAGATGCGTATGCGCACGTACCCGCCTTCCTTGTCCTTCTTCGGGTCGATTTGCTGTTCGACGTCGGCGTACAGGTCCCTGAGCTGGTGGCTTTCGTTACCGGCAAGTAGGTCTAACTTGTCGGCTGCGATGCGGAAGAAACGGTTGTTGAACGTGACGATGCGTCCGAGGCTTCGGAAGTTCACGTCGAGCGGCTCTTCCTTGAGTGGCACGCCGTTGTAGCCGTCTCGCCCAAGACCTTGCAGGATGTGCCAGTCGCCGTTTCTCCATCGGTAGATGCTCTGCTTGATGTCGCCCACAATCATGCTCAGGCCGCCCGAAGCCAGATTGTCGAGCAACAGGGTGCGGAAGTTCTCCCATTGCAGTTGGCTCGTGTCCTGAAATTCGTCAATCATGATGTTGCGAAACTGTGTGCCTGTGCGTTCGAAGATGAACGAGGCATCGTCGTTGCCAATCATTCGCTTGAGCATGATGGGCGTACGTGCCAGCATGAAGCGGTTGCGCTCGTTCGACAGACGGGTTATCTCGTCGTCGATGGCTCCGAGCAGGCCTATCGGGGAGAGGTTGGCCAATGCCAGTTCTATGCTTCCCGTCTTGTGTAGCCCCTTTTCGTGCAATTTGTGCAGTTGTTCCAACTGGTTGGAGAGCGCTTCGGCGATGGGGTGGAGCGAAGGGTCCTTGCGTAGGGCACTTTTGAGCATCTTCTTCGGGTCGTCAACCATGTCTGTCAGTCGTTTTCCGAACGTGGCTTCCAAGTGGCCGTCTTTCATGCTCTCGATGTATTTCCGCACGTCGGCCTGATAGTTGAAGAAGTCTTCGTAGTCGTATCCAGCCTTGCGCAACGTCTCCTCGAACTGGGTGGCCGATTGCTTAATGGGGTCAACGGCTTTCCTTCGCTCCGTCGCCAGCGTCTTTTTGAATTGGGCAATGTTTGTCAGGTCGAAAGGCTTGTTGTCGGGCTGGAGCGAACGCTTCAGGTATTCCTCTTGGAAGAGCATTCCGGCCATGTGCTTCAGTTCCCGCCTCACATCCCAGGGACGGCCATCTGCCAACTGTTGCTCGATGTACTGTTGCAGCCATCTCCGAGGCGACGTCCCTCTCTCTTCTCTCCGCTCTCCTCTTTCTTCTTTCCCCTCATCTCCCAGTTCCTCCATGAAGTTCTCCACGGCCAGCTCTATGACATCCTTGTCGTCCAAATCCACTTGCAGCCGTGCGTTCAATCCCAGTTCGTGTGCCATGTTTCGGAGCACGCTCTGGAAGAATGCATCGATGGTGGATACACAAAACCGGCTGTAGTCGTGCAGGATGGCATGCAGGGCGCGATGGCTTCGTTCACGAATCTCCTCGTCGGGCATATCCTGTTGGTACGTCTCGCGCAGAATTTCCTTGCACTTCCGGAAAGCGTCCTTGTCGCCCGTCCCCTTCCAGAAGTTGTAGAGGAACTGCAGGATGCGGTCTTTCATCTCGGCCGTAGCCTTGTTGGTGAAGGTCACCGCCAATGTATGCCTATACTCACGTTCGCCATGCACCAGTAGCAGGGCGATGTATTGCAGGGCCAGGTTGAATGTCTTTCCGCTGCCTGCAGAAGCCTTGAGAAGTAGAAATCGAGATTGCATAGCGCAAAGATACGGATTTAATTGATAATTCACAATTGATAATTGATAATTATTTTGTAACTTTGCACCCAATTAATAAAATTGTAAATTGTAAGTTGTTCAATTGTAAATAAATTGTAAATTGTAAGTTGTTCAATTGTAAATAAATTGTAAATTGTAAATTGTCCAATTGTAAATTACCATGGCTGGATATTTAGTAGAAGACACGCGTAAGGTGACCACCCATCGCCTTATGGAGATGAAGCAGCAAGGCAAGAAGATAGCCATGCTGACAGCGTATGATTACACAATGGCACAGATTGTCGATGGAGCCGGTGTGGATGTGATATTGATAGGCGATTCGGCTTCGAACGTCATGGCCGGCAATGTCACCACGCTGCCCATTACCGTTGACCAGATGATATACCATGCCAAGAGCGTGGTGCGAGGCGTGAAGCGTGCCCTCGTGGTGTGCGACATGCCCTTCGGTTCGTATCAGGTCAATGCCTCCGAGGGCATCACAAACGCCATACGCATCATGAAGGAAGCCCATTGCGACGCACTAAAGCTCGAAGGCGGCGAGGAAATCATAGAGACCGTTCGCACCATTCTTGCGGCAGGCATTCCCGTCTGTGGCCACCTGGGACTTACCCCGCAGAGCATCAATAAGTTCGGCACTTACGCCGTTCGTGCCCGTGAGGAAGCCGAGGCAGAGAAGCTCGTTCGCGATGCCCATCTGCTGGCCGAAGCAGGTTGCTTTGCCATCGTGCTGGAGAAGATACCTGCAGCCTTGACGGAGCGTGTGTGCCGCGAGGTGAATGTGCCCATCATCGGCATCGGGGGCGGTCCTGCTGACGGACAGGTGCTGGTGCTCCACGACATGCTGGGCATGAATAAGAACTTCTCGCCCAAGTTCCTCCGTCGCTATGCCGACCTCCACACCGTCATGACCGACGCCATTGGCCAGTACGTGACCGACGTGAAGTCGGGCGACTTCCCCAACGACGACGAGAAGTATTGATTCTTTGCTAAAAGAACTTCGAATTACAAGGCAAGAGGCTGTGTCAAAACGAACGGCACCGCCTCTTGCCTTTTATTTCTACCACAGATTACGCAGATTATACGTATTTAATAATAAACCACTCTAATTCCGTTCCTAAAATCCGACACGTCGGAGGATTGATACCAATAGACATTGAGCAGGGTCATCAGCCGACGTTGGGGTAAAATGTAAATATTCTTTACCGCCTTCGACGAGGTCCTATAACCTATGGGCGAAAGTTAAGTTAACTTAAGGCTTGAAGTTAACTTAACTTAAGGCCCGAAGTTAACTTAACTTATCGCCCTAAGTTAAGGCTATCTTTTTCTAAAGTTGTAAACTGTTGATTGCCTGTGTTATAGAGAAACGGTCGCAAGAATATACGAATGTCAAGATTTTTCATAATGAAACTCTCTCCAATGTACTTTGTAATCTTCGCTGTATCGGATTGCTATTCGACCGAACGGGGGTGACTATGATAATGACCAATTGGGGATAAAAGCTTCGTTGGGACGCGGCACGTCGCGTCCCAATAATGGTGGCAGCGTTGTTTGAATTATTAAGGGATGCACCACCGTTCGTGCCGGGTGACGAATCTTCCACAACGGCGTAGGAAATCCTCCACGACGGCGTTAAGCGACGAATTTGCCTTTGGGCGTCGGAGAGGGCGATTTTACGTTTTTTTACAAAAAAAGTTAAGAAACCTTTTGCCGTGTCAAAGGGATTCACTAAATTTGGGGGAATTTAAGGGCTTTTGTGCCCAAAATTTCGAGAAATACATCAAAAACTAACTAATAATTATCTAATGAAAAACAGTATTCTACAGCGAGGAATCACCCGTCTGCTGGGCTCGGCCTGTACTGCTTTTCTCATTGGTGGGGCCGTCACTTCATGTAGTGACGACCTGCTCACCGGACAACCTTCGTGGTTGGGAGAAAGCATATATGCTGAACTCGAACGGCGAGGTGACTTCAAGGAGACATTGAAGCTTATCAATGCCCAAAGCGAGGACTACAAGTCTGTGTTGCAGAAGACCGGAAGCAAGACGCTGTTCGTGGCAGACGACGCGGCTTGGAAGGACTTCTACGCCAACAACCCTTGGGGAGTGACCTCCATCGAGTCGATGACAGAGGCTCAGAAGCGTCTGCTCTTCAAGGCAAACATGATTAACAGCGCCTATCTGGTGGAGCTGTTGGGTAACATCCCGACAAGCAACGCCAGCGCCGACCCCATCGAGGGACAGTGCATGCGCCGCACCACATCCGTTGACCTGATGGACTCGGTGCCCTTGGTGAAGCGTGCCCACTATCCCGAGGTCAATCCTGCCCGTTTCAATACGCTTACGGGCGAACAGGTGGACTATTGGAGTCGCGTGCGTGGAAAAGACTCGGTGCTCGTGTTGCAGGACGACGGTGTGGCAACGATGATTCACTTCATGCCCAAGTTCATGCTGAACAACAACATCTCCAGCGAGGACGTGGCCTTCCTGACCAACGGGGAAATCAGTTCAAACCAGGGTGCCTTTGTCAACGGCAAGGTCATCACCGAGAAGGACATTACTTGCCAGAATGGCTACATCCACGTGCTTGAAGGCGTGGCCACTCCGCTCGACAATCTGGCCAACGTCATCGCCAGCGAACTCCAGTTCAGCATCTACCACCGCTTGCTCGACCGCTTCTCGTACCCCCACTACGACGAGGCCGTCAGCCGCGAATACCAGCGACAGTACGGAGGCAAGGACAGCGTGTTCGTGAAGCGCTATTTCAACAAAGGACATGCGTCAAATGCCTTTGGGCAGACGGACGAGGGTGTGAGCGTGACCACACAGCTGAACTACGATCCGGGATGGAATCGCTACCGTCTGAACACGGCCGGCGTGAACACATACCAGTATGATGGCGCCGTGATGCTCGTGCCCACCGACCAGGCTTTGTTGGACTATCTGGAGAACGAGGGCGCCGACCTGAAGATCCGTTACGACGGTGCAGGTCCTGGCCTCACGGCTTGGGACAACGCTCCCGACAAGGTTGTGCTGCCCCTGCTGAACAATACCATGTTGCCCAGCCTGAAGGCCGCCATCCCCAGCCAGTTTGCCAGCATCAATAATTCGGCCAGCGACCCCATGGGCGTGGAAAAGGCCGACATCGACAAGGTGATCTGGGCCTGCAACGGTGTTGTCTATCAGACCAACAAGGTGTATGTGGCACCCGAGTACGTCAGCGTCTATTATCCCTGCGTCATCCGTGGTGATGAAGACCTCAACCTGACCTACACCGTGGTGGACAACGACAGCAAGGTGACCGGCGGTGAAGGTTTCTATGCCTATCTCAACAACATGGGTTCGAAGTACAGCTTCATCATCCCCACGGATAATGCCTTGCAGACCTACTACGACCCCGTTTCACGTTACCGTACTTCCCGCAACGGTTCGTCAACGTCCGTTGCCTACAAGTTCTACGTCAACACCAGCGGCTACATTGCAGCCTATCCCTATTTGGTGGACTGGAGTGATGAGGCTCTTGACGAGTACGGACGTGGCAAGATTGCCGACACGAGCACCGACCAGGTGACGCTGAGTTCCTCGGGCTCTTCCTCGGGCGATGCCTTCAACCACTTCAAGGACATCCTCAACAGCTCGCTCACCGTGGGCCTGTTCAAGCCCGGACAGAGGTTCTATCAGGGCAAGAACGGCAGCCCCATCATCGTGGAGTGGAATGGCGACCAGGTGATTGGCGTAGCAGGCTCCTTCCAGTACGAGCGCAACTATTTCGTCCCTGTAACTGAGGTGTTTGAGAAGAGCGAGGAGGGTAACGGACGCAGCTACATCATCGACCAGGAGCCTTTGATGAGCACGTTCACCAGCCCGTATGCAGCCCTCACCGACAGCCTTCGCGAGAACGACTTCGGTGTGTTTGCCAACCTCATGGCATCGTCGGGACAGACGTTCGTGGAGGACAACCAGGGCATGAGAATCGAAGGCGGCATCCTGCGCAGCGACGATGGCAGCAGCCATACGACCGTTGACCAGGCCCTTTCGCTCCTCGACAATTACCACTATACAATATACGTGCCCACGAACGAGAGCATACAGCAGCTTATCGATGCTCATAAACTGCCCACGCCCGACGACGTGGACAACGTCTTCAACTGCCTCTCGGTGATGGACCCAGAGACCGAACTCGAAGACTATAATTACATGAAGGAGCAGTTGAGCGACATGCTGACTACCATCACCAACTTCGTGAACTATCACATTCAGGATAATTCCGTATTCGTAGAAGGCGAGGAGCACAGCAACGACGTTTACGAAAGTGCTTGCCTCGACACCACGACCAACCGCTTCGTGAAGTTGTATGTCAACTATTCGCAGGGTGGCGAACTCACGGTGTTGGACAATACGGGCAACACCCGTCGTGTGAATCCCAACCTCTGCAATGTGCTGACCCGCCAGTACTACTTCAACGGTGCAACGCTCAACGGAGCCGGAAGCGAGAGCACCAGCGAGATTTATTCTTCGTCCTACGCCGTCATCCATCAGATTGACGCCCCGCTGGTGCCCTTCCTGGTTGACGAGAAACACCCTCGTGGCAGCTACTATAGCCCCGAAGCCTACCAGAAAGTGTATGAAATCATTGAGGCGCACCCCGTCACGGACCCGACGCCCACACCAACTCCAAACTCCATTAAGCGCAAGAGAAGATGAAAACACTTAAATATACCTTATTTATATTCATGTGTCTGGCATCTACGCTTGTCAGAGCACAGATTACGCGCGTCAGTGGTACCGTTTCCGACGAGTTCGGCGAACTGCCCGGCGTAGCTATCAAGGAAATCGACCCCTCGAACCGTGTCGTAAGCAGCACGGTGACGGACGGTAACGGTAACTTCACCATGACGCTGAAGGACGGCAAGAAGAACAAACTGGTCTTCAGCTGTGTGGGTATGAAGCCACATGTCATACAGCCTATCACCAAGCAAGTGTACAAAATCACGATGGGGGCCGACGTGAAGGTCATGAAAGAGGCCGTCGTCACAGCCAAGAAGATGGCCAAGACCTCTGGCCTGGCCATTCCTGAACGAGAAGTCAGCTTTGCAGCTCAGGGACTGGATGCCAAGGAGTTCGAAGGCCTGGGTATCACCTCCGTCGATGAAGCCCTGCAGGGACGTATCGCAGGTCTGGACATCGTGGCCACCTCTGGTAACCTCGGTGGTGGTTCACAGATGCGTCTGCGTGGTGTTTCCACCATTTCAACCCTCACCAGTAACGAACCCCTTATCGTGGTCAACGGCGACATCGCCTCCGACATCGACCTGACGGACTTTGACGTGGCTACGGCTACGGATGAGAAGTTCGCAGAACTGCTGAAGGTGAACACCGAGGACATCCTTGACATCAAGGTGCTGAAGGATGCTTCCGCAACGGCCATTTGGGGTATGCGTGGTGCAAACGGTGTCATCGAAATCACCACAAAGCGTGGTTCGCGCGGCCCTGCCCGTGTCAGCTACTCGGGTAAGGTGACCATCAACGACAAGAACCGTCCCGTGAAGCTCCTCAACGGTGACCAATACACCATGATGCTGAAAGAGGCATACTTCAATCCCCGCCTCTCTGACACCGATGGCGACATTCCCGAACTGAACTACGACTATACGGGATTCTCGGAAGCCTATATGTACGACAACAACACCGACTGGACGAAGCTCGTTTCGCAGTTGGGCGTGCGCCAGAACCACTACATCAGTGTGACTGGTGGTGATGACAAGACCCTCTTCCGCGTCAGCGGTGGTTACGACCACGAGACGGGTAACATCATCGAGCAGAAACTCGACCGCTTCTCCACTCGTATGGCCCTCGACTACTATGTCAGCGACCGTATCAAGATTATCTCCGACTTCTCCCTGACCTATACCAACAACAAGCGCAACTACGATGGTTTGTGGGGTATTGCCATGGTGAAGATGCCCAACCTCTCGCCCTACTACGAGTACGAGAACGGCGTGCCCTCCGACGACTATTACTTCATGCTCCAGAAGGGTGCATTCGCATCGACCAACAACGACAAGCTGGACGACCAGCGCGGCCTGGCCAACCCCTTGGCAAGTGCCAAACTGGCCATGAGCAAGCAACGCACCTACGACCTGGCTCCGAAACTGGAGTTGGAGTACAAGCTGTTAGGGCTCGACGACAGCAAGCATCAACTGAAGTACAACGGCGTGGTATTTATCAACGTACACAATGAGTACAACGACCGCGACTATCCTCGTGAACTGAGCACGGCCAACTTCTTGGACACGCACACCGCCTATTCGCGCAGCGCAAAGAGCCTCTCCTTCACGACGCGCCACACGCTGAACTACATTCCCCACTTCAAGAACGAAGACCACACCATGACCATGCTGGCCCGCTTCGAACTGACAAGCGGAAGCAGCAGCAGTCAGAACACCGATGCCTACCGTCTGCCGACGGGTGTGACATCGCCCTCTGCCGGTGGTATCATCTCCGGCATGAGCTCCGACTACGGACAGTGGCGCGGACTGATGTACATGTACAGTGGTCACTACTCCTACAAGGGCCGCTATTCGTTGGACGGCACCATACGTATGGACGGTACCACCCGTTTCGGTCCCAATAAGCGTTGGCTCTATTCGCCCGCCATCTCTGCCCGTTGGAACATCATCGACGAAAGCTTCATGCAGAAGGTTCGCGACAAGGCCCGCATGAGCATGTTGGGTCTCAGCGCCGGTTGGGGTAGGGTAGGTAACCCTCCAGGCTCCGACTATCTATATATGAATAAGTATAGCGCTAGTTCTTCTTATCTCGGACGCACGTCCATGACATCGAGCGGTCTGAAGCTGGTGAACCTGGGTCCGGAACACGTGACTTCCTATAACCTCGGTCTGAACCTCGGCTTCTTCGACGACCGCATCACCTTCCGCCTTGACCTCTATTCACGTCTGACCACCGACATGATGATGTACGGTGCAATCCCCAACAGTACGGGTTACAGTGGCATCACGAAGAATGTGGGTGACATGAAGAACAACGGTTGGGAATTCAACATCAACGGTAACCGTCTGCTCAAGAAGGGCAAGTTCTCTCTCGACTTCTATGTCAACTTTGCCAACAACCGCAACGTCATCACCCGAATGGACGAAAACGTATTGGAAAGCTTGAACAGCGACTTTGCCCGCAAGAACGCTGCTGTACTGCAACGTGTGCAGATAGACAATCCCTTCGGTGCCATCTATGGTTTCCGTTGCGAGGGTACCTATCAGTACAACTTCACCACAGCGCAGAAGATTGCCAAGGGCACCTTCATGCCTGAGGAACTGGCTGCCAAGGGCTATCGGACGCTGCAAGACTGCGTAGATGGCGGCGTGGCATTCCCCATTGCCTTGAATGCCGACAAAAAGATTGTCTTTAACGAAAAGGGCGAACCCCTGCAGATGATGTTCTGCTACACCGAAGGACAGTCGCTCGGCAAGTTCAACGGCGGTGATGCCATGTACGAAGACGTGAACCACGACGGCCAGATTAACGAACTCGATATTGTCTATCTCGGCAATTCGCTTCCGAAGTTGACTGGCGGTTTCGGCTTCACGCTAAACTACGGACACTGGAAACTCTCTACACAGTTCAACTACCGCGTTGACTACGACGTCTATAACCTGGCACGCCTGAACGTGGAATCCATGAACAGCAACAACAACCAGAGCGAGGCCGTCAACCACCGTTGGCGTCGCGAGGGCAATGGCGGCTACGGCAGCTACATCCCCCGTGCCCTCTCAGGCTTCTACACGTCCAACTACAACACCCTGGTCAGCGATCGCTTCATCGAGGACGCCTCTTTCCTTCGCCTCAACTATTTGCAGCTGAGCTATTCGTTCGACTCGAGCCTCATCAAGAAGTGGCACCTCAACCAACTGAAGTTGTATGCCAGTGCGCGTAACCTATTCTGTCTGACCAAGTATAGCGGTGTTGACCCCGAGGTCAGCTATGGCGGTATGAGCATTTCTACGGACAATGCCAACACCCCCGCCCATGCCAAGGCATACACCATTGGTCTGAATATCGAATTCTAAAAGAAAGGAGACCATCAACATGAAAACATATAGAATCAAATCCTTGATAGGGGCAGCAGTAGCCTGTCTTGCCCTGTCCAGTTGTGGTGATTTCCTGAACATCGAACCGAAGACCTTCGTCTCGGAGGACAACTTCTGGAACGAAAAGACGGACATCGACCAAATGGTGACGGGAATCTACACCAAGATGCAAAGCGATGCCTACATCCGGCGCTGCATCATGTGGGGCGAAACCCGTAGCGACAATATCGGAGAAGGCAATAACTGTTCGGGCCAGACCGATATCTACCGCACCCTCAGAGAATACCTTCTCTCCACCAACCAGTTTACGAACTGGCAACCCTTCTATGCTGTCATCAACCAGTGCAACATCATCATTGCCCGTGCGCCGGAGGTGAGCGAGAAGGACCCCGTTTACACCCAGTCCGATGTGCTGGCAACACAGGCAGAGGCTTCCTTCCTGCGTGCTCTTTCCTATTTCTATCTCGTGCGCGCGTTTAAGGATGTGCCCTTCTATTTCAACCCGATTCAGTCAGACGACGATGCTGATCCGATAGGTGTTACCGATGGCGACGTAATTGTTCGTGCCTTGATTGCAGACCTTGAATCGGTAGTCAGCAATGCC
>JAEEGL016273376.1_pt1 | contig 19194 bp, 16 predicted proteins | sample 9134231 | NCBI WGS metagenome assembly JAEEGL01 (sample SAMN16246548, study PRJNA631951) | gut metagenome | biome: gut microbiome; feature: rumen; material: fiber-attached | host: Bos | place: Iran: Karaj | collected 2018-10 | reverse complement strand
TTGACGAATTCGATTTGGTTTTCCTCGCAATAACGGATGATGTCGGCGCGAGTGAACTCTGCTGCAGGCTTCTGAAGGTACTGCACCAGACGATTGGGGTTCATGGCAATTCTTTGGTCCATTACGATTTGTTTATTTAAAGATTTAAAAATTGACTACGTCGAATGCTTCGCATTTCAAAAATTCAAAGATTTTGCGCAAAGATAGTAATTATTCCGTCATGCTTATCCAAAAGAAGAATAATTGCTGTTTTTTCCTTTGAATCCATGTTTTTTTCCTATTTTTGCGATAACAAAATCAAGAATTATGGCACTAAGAGACTGGATGATTTCATTCAACAACGCCAAGACTATGGAAGCCAACGGCGAGCAAGGTCCTGAACTGATAGCGGAATACGAGCGCGTGTTGTCCAAATTGGGCGAAGGGCCGCTCACCGAGGCACAGGAAAACGTCCGCAAGGAAGTTTGTCGAAACCTATACGAATTGTATGCCCTCAACGGGGATGAGGCGAAGGCGGAGGAATACAGAAAGATGTCGGAATGAAACGGCTTGGTGTCGTGTTTTAGTCGATAATGTATGCCTGCGGCAATTCAGGTGTGGCAGAGTCGTTTTGGGCGACAAACCGGCTCACCTCAGACCCTTTGTTATGTGCATAATGCAGGTCCTTGCCAGAGACCAATGAGGCAATAACGCCTGCTAGGAACGAATCTCCGCAACCAACGGGCTTGACATCCTTCACTTTACGGGTCTTCATGGAAGACGTTTCACCATTTCGCAAGAAAATGTGTGAACCTCTATTGGAGAGTGTTATGATGATGATGTTAATATTGGGGAATTTGTCAAACAGTACTTTGCTCCTCTTCAAGTAGTCTTTCTTCGTCCCCTTGTTCTCGTCGGATGTGTTGTTGATGGCGGGGAATAAGCCAAAGATTTCTCCGATAATGTCCACTTCATCATGTCCGAGTTTGACGGTGTTGGCTAGAAGTAGGGACTTGTAGATGATTTTATTGGTTTCAGCATCGGGTTTCTTACGGATGTTAGGGTCGTACACCTTGATGACGTTAGGCGTGGTTATGGCACTGACAAAATCTTGAATGAATTGTCTTGATTTTGGGCTTCTTTGTCCCAAAGTCCCCCAACAAACGGCGCAGCAGTTGTCCCGGATGTCTTTCAGCCGAACTTGTTGCTCGGGTGGGGCATCTTCAAATCCAATATAATCCCAAGCGACATCTTCAACGATGTTGTAATGGGGGTTGTTGCCTTTGTCATAACTGACCTTTACAATGCTGGTCGGTTTGTCGGGCACGCGAGCGATCAGAGAACCTATGTTGCAGTTGTCCAAAAAATCCACGACGGCATCTCCCAAAAGATCATTGCCCACGGCACTGACCACTACGGTACGGATGTCTTTTTGTGAGATGAGTCGATGGCAGTTGATAGCCCAATTGCTGGGTGCTCCGCCGATAGTAAGTATTCCTTTTTTGGGATTGGCATCAAAAAGGATTTCTCCGAGTGAGACGATGTATTTGGTGTTCATGGGAGTTTGCGTTTTTTTTTTATTTTCAATTTTGCCAAGGATACTGCCCATGTGCAGAAGCATTATAGGCATCGATGCTGTTTTGCAGATGGCGCATAAAGCCCTCGTATTCATACATTCCGTTCGCCGCTTTCTCAAGGCCGGTGAAACTGAGGTCGTATGACATCGGCGGGTTGTCCAAGTCCATTTGCTTCATCTCGCGAATCTGCTCGGTGCTCTGATACATGAGTCGGGCGCGAACGTATCTCTTCGAATCCGGATGGTCTGTCTCGGCCCATTGTTCCAGCACCAGCTTGAACCCGATAGGGGTCTTGGTCTCGATGGTGTTGGGTAGTTCGTATGATTCGACCCGCAACGCGGCAAGCACTGCGGCAATCATTGAGTCGTGGGAGCAAAGGAAAGCGAACTTATGGCCCTCTGGGGCCATTTCAGCCTGTAACCTTTGCAGCATGCAGTGGCTAATATTGACCGAGATGATGGGGGCGGTGAACAGTATGTCGCCATAATAATCCTTGACATAGGCCAGTTTCTTCCAGTCGTCGAAGCTGAGTCGACGACCAAAGGCTGCATCCCGTGCGTTCTCCATCTCGTAATACTGGAGGATGAAGGCATCGCTGGCCATGTTGGCGTCTTTCAGGCCGCCTCGCATCGTAGGCTCCAAGGGCTTGCCATTCTTGTCGTAGAAATTGAGGTTAACGCCCACATAGTTGTCGAAATGCGCATTGCCGCGTTTGCGGGCATACTCGGAGTGTTTCATTCTCAGCATCTTCTCCAAAAACGTATAGGAAGGGGCTTGCAGTTCGCCCAATTCGCGATAGGCCTCAGCTTGGAAAGCGTCAATGTCGAAACTGCCGTCAACTGTACAGCGGTCGTTCAATAAAGGGAGGTAGTCTTGATCCAAATAGCCCACCTTCCCATTCGCGTCCACTTTATAGTCAATGGGGATGGTCATTAGCGGCAGCATACCCGCAGCGAAAGCCTGAGCCGTAGCGATAGTGCGTTGTTTGGAACTGGCACCGAAATAGATGTCGGCACTGTCTAACACAAAATGCTCGTTGTCTAACCACAAGCGACAATACTCGCCAAACAATATTTCCAAGGCACCGCCTCTCAAAGTGAGATAGCTGCCTGGTACCGACCATCGGGTCCATTGATACCCGTTGCCAGTCATCCCGTCGAGGGTGCTGAGATAGGTTTCCAATGGGGCGCGGACGCTGTGGCGGCTGACGATGGTGACTTTTTCTAAAGTGAGGTCTTTTTGTGCGTAAATGAAGCTGTTAACGAATAGCAACAGCGTGATGAAGAGAAATCTAAGTTTGTTCATGGTAATACTTTTTTATTTTTATTAAATGCAATTTGTGGTTCAATTTTGAAAAACAAAAATACAAAAAATAGTTGAGTAAATCGTTTTGTTTTGCGAATATTAAAAAGCTACTTATTTGATGCATAATTCACTGTGTAAGTGCGAGACGGAATCCCGTATATCCATACTGCAATCCTGGAAAATTAACGATTCGATTAGACACCCTACAAGTCTTTTCTTCACTATTCCACCCTCCCCCGCGTAAAACATGGCAGTCTCCACTTAATGGGCCTTTCGGATTGGTCTGCGAACCGCTACTGTAGCTATAATCCCAGTAGTCTTGACACCATTCCCAAACATTGCCGCTCATATCATACAAACCTAGTTCATTTGGAGATTTGCCTTTTACATCATGAGGCCTGCAATTATTCGAATAGAGTTTTCCACCATTAAAGGGATTCCCGTCATCAATACGTCCGCTTAAATACTTATCACCGCTGTTTTTCCAAAACCAACCTACATTATTAATATCATCCCCTCCCGAATACTTATAGCCCTTACTTTTTCTCCCGCCTCTAGCAGCATATTCCCACTCTGCTTCAGTGGGCAAGCGAAAGTTCTTACCTGTCAATTGGTTAAGCCTTCGGATAAACAACTGGCAATCATCCCAACTTACTTGGTCTACTGGTTGGTTTTCACCATCAAAAAAATTTGGGTTTTCATGCATTACCGCTATCCACAATGCCAATGGCACCTCTGTTTCACCCATATAAAAGCTCTCCAATGAAACGAGGTGAACAGGTTTCTCGGGACCACAAGCTTCTTTGTCATAATTAGTTTCATTTGGATTGTCTTTTTGAGCACCCATCTGAAACACACCTCCTGCAACAGGTTTCATTACAAAGGAAACACCATTGACAGTAAAAGTAAGGTCGTTCTGTGCTATTGCTACTTTGATTAATCCAATTGTTATGCACAGCAGCAAAGCTAAGGTTTTAATGCTTTTCATTGTTTTCATTACCCAGTTATATCCCATCGGGCTCGTCGGTGTTAATTATTAATTATGTCGTTTCATTACTTTCTCGTAAAAACGGGTCAATAGTACTATGAAATAATTGTAAATTTATATTTTATAGATTCAATTTAAAACATTATTTGGTAGGCAGAGGCGAAAACCGCCGTCTCCTAACCCTAGGTCGGGACCGTAAATGAACCGAAACGATATCCTGCATTCCTTGACACCACAATAACACCCACCACGTAATACTCGTAATACACCCGATGAAGGGCCTTGAGGATTGATCGAAGACGACTTACTATAATATTCACTATCCCACCAATCCTGACACCACTCCCAAACATTGCCACACATATCATACAGTCCCAGTTCATTCGGCGCCTTCTTTTTCACGATATGTATTCTGTTTCCGCTATTATCATGATACCATGCCACATCCTCTAATATGTTACTACCAGCATATTTGTATCCATTACCTTTCTTTCCGCCTCGTGCGGCATATTCCCACTCAGCTTCAGTAGGTAGACGAAAGTTCTTTCCTGTTAAGAGGTTTAACTTGGAGATGAATTCTTGACACTCATCCCAACTCACAATATATATAGGATAATCATCGCCTTCTCCTACTAAAGGCCAAGTTATAGGAATAATATAATTCATCATTTTATCACGTTGTTGGCTTACGGTTGTGCCCATTACAGCCAACCATAAAGCTTGTGTCACTTCGGTCTCACCTAAATAAAAATCACTAAGTGTTACGTTGTGTACAGGTTTCTCAAAACTAATTGTTTCACCGTCCTGTCCTCCCATCCGAAACGAGCCACCCTCAACAGGTTTCATCACGAAGGAAACCCCATTGACAGTAAAGGCAAGGTCATTCTGTGCTATGGATACTTTGATTAATCCAATTGTTATGCACAGCAGCAAAGCTAAGGTTTTAATGCTTTTCATTTTTTCATTGCCCAGTTATATCCCATTGGGCTCGTCGGTTTTGATAAGTTAGCTATATTAAATTGATTCTTGTTATACTCTAATAATTATTACTTTCGTTCAAAGCAACCGCGGCTTCATAGTATCGGTATTCACAACGGGAATAGTGGTTATTATTTAGGCAGTTCTAAATCATAGTCCAAAGCTTAATAGTATTCTATTCGCGACATATCATCAAAAAAATGTTGTTCTTCCCGTGTATTGTGGCATGTGTATTTTCTGCCACAGTTTTTGCAAACATTGTTTCTTGAAGGTTTCGTATTAACTGGTATGATAGCCATGAACCAAGTGGAGTTCTCATCATTCGCATTACAGAAATGCGTAGTGTCTTGATATTGGAGCATAGTTTCTCCGTTCTCATACAACTCTATTTGTTCGGATGGTTTTGGATTGCCAAAAGTTTTGTTTGTCATAGTATATATGACATCTGCGGAGCTATAAATAAACAAAATGCATAAAAACGCCCCCAAGGGAGCTATGACGCAATCCAAAAGCCTGTTTCCAAACGACATTACCTCAACAAAAGGACATAGTACACATCTACAAAGAAATAACAACATAACAACTATAAATAATAGTAAAAGTATGTCATAAAATAGCGTGAATAATATAGATATTGCTGTTTCCATAATGATTGATTTAATATGTAAGACAATAATGTTTATTATAATCCACGTTGAGTACGGTTTCCCATAGGAATTGCTTCTTCTCGACTTCGATTTCTATCTATAGGTAAATCTTCGTCTTCAAAATCATAATCACCATCATCTCCCGATACCTTGCGATAGAATTGATGGGTTAGTTTGTCAATGTCAGCAGAATTGATGAGAACAAATCTTGTGTCATCCATATCAAAAAGCTTAAAGCCACCAGGTTTTACAGAGTCTTTAGTTATCACTACAATATGTATTTTAGCATGTAACTTATGCCCGCCTTCCGAGGGATTATTGACTTGGGCATCATCTATTAAAGCCATCCCTGCATAGTAATTGGTCGATTCTCCAGCAAAACGTGTTGCTTTCGTAGCAAAGGTTGGATTCATATCAATTTGTTCTATTGAGATAATATTGTCAGCACCGATTCCTTTCTCATATAATTGTTCCATTCCTCCTCCTGGTTGGTTATATTTTTCCTTAACCGTCCTGATTTTCTCTGGAATCAATCCATTTCTTTTAATTGCAATTCTTGCCGTAGGGAAGTTTTCAGGCGGAAGAGCCAATAACTTTCGAGCTTCTACGGTTGATAACGTTGGATCATAAGTGGCAAACCAACGACCGCTTTTCCCTATTTTTATACCTTCTTTTGCAATACTATTTGCTGCGTCTATCGTAGTATAATGGTACGCTGTACCATAACGATTTGCTGTCACTTTTCCTAATTTGCTTGTAACTTTTCCTCCGACAATTGTGCTTACGACATCTGACGTAGCTGCTCCAATCTTTTCAGCATCCCCAGAAGCAACATTTTGAACAGTATTCTCTATAGATTCGATTGTAGTTTTACCGAGGTATTTTGAATAATCCCAGCCGAATTCTATATAGTCGCTAAAACTATCGCCTACATCCATTAGTTCACGACAAGCATCAGGCAATTCCTTCACTGAATGGTATAGTCCTTCAGCTGAGTCATAAAACTGTTTAAAAAACCCATAAGAGAATTCACTCATAGTTTCAAGCACTTCACCATTTGCATATGCATTTCCTATCCCTGCCATTGTTTCCCTGAAAACGCTTACATCTTTTCGTGAGTTTTCTTGAGAATAACCTAAAGCGGCTATACAAACCAAAACTAATAATGCAATTAACTTTTTCATAGCAATATTGATTTAATGATTTATTATTTATAATCCTCTGTGAAGTCTGGTTGTTTGAGCTATTACAATTGCCCTGTCGCGTATCACATTCTTGTTCACAAGAAGGTCTTCTTTAAGAACACGGCTCGCTATGGTAGGAACCCTTTTGACGAGTGCAGCAATATTATGGCCTCCAACAAAATTGTTTCCCAAATAGGTTCTAGTCAAAGTTGGCGTTTTAATCCAATTTGATTCTTCAAATCGAAGTGTGCGGGAATAATAGTCCATCACTTCACTTGTTTTAATACCAAATGGATCATAAACGACATTACAATCTATCATTTTCATTTCATATAAGGAATCCCTTAATTTTCTTATCTTAGGATTCTCTCCTATTGCCGCCACTTCCTCACCTCGCGGGTATGAGAGATATTTACAACTTTGTGAGAATTCAGATACAGTCATAGAATTTAGGACAGCCTGGACTTCTTTTATTTTTTGAGTTATTTCTTTTTCAAAAACCTTTGTATTCTCATTGATTGCTTGTTTGATTTGTTCATTAAGATCTTTCTCGAAAGCGCACCAATTCTCTTTCTTCCACGAAACGACTTCTGGATCATTGGCACTCAAGCCACTTTTTACTATTTCTTTCCGAATCTCTTTTTCAAAATCTTCTCTTGCTTTTTTACTCTCTGAAGCAATGAAATCTTTTAATTGTTCTTGCGCCAAAGATACTGCTATATTATGAGCGATATTGACAACTTCAGCTGATGATGAATTCTTGATATTGTTCAACAAAGTCCTCACCTTGCTTTCAAGAAGATAAGGTTTTATTGATGGTGCTTTTTTTGTAACGTATGAGGTATGAGCAAAGATATTATTGTCATAAAACACACTGTATAAAAAGCTGTATTGTACAGCACGAGCCAAATCTGTATTATTTATCTCTGAGAAATACTTGTAAGCTGTTTTCTCATAAGATTCTCCCAACGAAACATTAGAATGTTGGTCGTTGAAATATGAAACAGGCAACGCTCCTGTATTGGACAAAGCATATATTGAATAGTCAGACATTCTCAAAGAATACACGGCATCCGTTGTGTTCCAATTATATACAATACTTTTTTGGCCATCTGGACTCAACACCTGATCAGACAAAGGTTTCTTAAATGGATAAGTCTTTGGGGACGGGTATTTTACATCAAAAAACCGCAACTTGCCTGATTCGCTCCAACCTTTTAACAGCACATCGTTGATGGTTAGCAAATCGCCATACTCCGTGTTCTCAAGAATGTCACTTAGGTAAGTAGGACACCAATCATAGTTGCGGTTCTGCACTCTCCCCGCCAGTACATCGTTCATATCTAAGCTTTGGGACAAAGATGGATTCTGATAGGCGGCAAGCATTAGTATGGTTTCGATGCATAGTGGTTGTATTTCTTGCAAAGAACCTGCCTGTCTTTCCCTGCCAATAATAATTAGTTTCTTTGAGTTAGAAAAAGCTCCTAACAACAAATCCGAATCAAGGGTAAACTGCCTGATGTCTGATTTCTTTTGGTAAAGATTATCATTTTTGTTGATGACCCAAGCCACAAACCCAGGTTTGTCGCTTAGATATACTCCAGAACGAGCAGAGTTCAAAAGAAATTTTACCCCATACTTCTCCCCCTGAGTATTAAAGAACAATTCGTTTTTGGTAATAAACCAGTCGTTCAACTCGGCCAAAGAGATTTTGTAGTTAATATTGTCTTTCGAAAAGAAAGCCTTTCCTTTCTTGACAGGAAGTTCCAAAGTGGCGCGTTCTGCTTTGTAGTCTGAAGCATACAACAGTTTATGCAATCTCTTCTCCAATTGAACGGTTTGTTCATGGGAAATCGACCTGACAACAATTAAGACATCTTTTATGTAACCATCATAGCCAAGTTTATGTTTCTTGATGTCCAAAGAATAGTCATATTGGCTGAACACTTGTCGAATGCCCTCTTCTGTAACTTCTGGAGTGGGTTCTGCGATAAGAAACAAACAGCTGTTGTCGGGGTATTCAGCTAATCCAACAGTTTGGAAATGGAAAGGATACTTGGCTCTAAAGTCAGTATAAACCGATGTGGAGTTTGTTGAAGCTTGGCATGCTCCATTTGCTGCCAACAAGTTAGGTGACATCAAAAGCAGGACGATTAGTGTCGTAATGCCCCATAGGGTTGCTACATTTTTGGTCGATTTTGACCTTTGTGGTCTCGGTTTGTAAATTGTTTTCATGGCTATATTGTTTTTAGGTCTGTTTTATGTTTTTTTGTTTTTAATAAACGTTGGTTTGTGTACGAGCCTTTTTAAGATGCCTAGATCCTATCTCTTCATCTGACGCAATACTTTCACAACTTCGTACGCCTTATTCACCTCACAAAATATTTCACTGGCGTGTGTGCGGACTTTCTCGCTGGAATTGGCATAGCAATCAGGATGACACCCGTCGTCTGCTTGCGAGGAGCCTTCCGTTCGATGTGGCAGAGATAACTAACAATCTCTTTAAATGGTAATTGAATAGGGTGTGTCATAGCTTTATTGTTTATGTGATCATCCTTTTGTTTTTTTAGCGATTCCCATGCCGGGATATTCGTACCAATATACCCTACTGTTTGGCTTTTCCAATGTTCACATAGTGGAAACCCACATATTTCACAGGTGTCGGTGCCACATAAACTAGCGACAGCATTCTCTTTTGTAATGGTGAAAGTGGTCGAAATCTCGTCCTTCTCTATATAGCTTTTGCAGTATCGAGTAGAATCATGAAACTGAAAAAGCGTGTCGTTTTCTTGAGTGACAATAGGGATACATGAAGATATTACAGGAGGTGACGACATTTCACCAATATTTATGTATATCTGAAAGCCAAACAACGAGCTGTAAATTGCACCTACCAGCCCTAAAATCAAAAGGTCACGGTCTTCATGTCGGATATACCTCCCACTCACAATCTTAAACAAACACTCAAAAAAAGGTATGGCAAACATTGCGGCTAGCATTCCCAAAGAGATACAATCGCTTTTCATAGTATTATTGTTTTAGTTCCATAACTATCTCTATTTCCTCAACCTCTACAGGAAGACTTTCAAACAGATTGATTGGCTTTCCGTTGGTGATGAGCAAATCGTTCTCAATGCGGATACCGATGTTTTCCTCTGGGATGTAGATGCCCGGCTCAAGGGTGAGTATCATGCCAGGTTCAAACGGAATGAATGCATCCAGATTGTCGTGTGTGTCTAGGCCAATATGGTGTACCACACCGTGAGGCAGGTATTTCTTGACTAACGGATGGGCAGGATCCTGATTGTTGACATCTTCAGCAGTAAACAATCCCAATCCTATCATCTCCTGTTCCATTAATTGACGCGTAGCCGCATTGATGTCGTTGATGGTGTTGCCGGGGACATAAAGTTTCTCCACTTCCTTCATCACGCGAAGGACAGCCTCATAACATTCGCGCTGGCGGGGCGTGAACTTGCCGTTGATGGGAATGGTACGGCTCAAATCCGAGGAATAGTTCTTGTACTCGCAACCCACATCGAAGAGGAGCAGGTCACCATCATTGAGTTGCGCTTGGTTTTTCGAGTAATGTAGACTACAGGCGTTTCCTCCAGAGGCGATGATAGGTTTAAAAGCGTTGCCGTTCGCGTTATTGTATTTAAAAACGTATTCTAACTCGGCTTGCATCTGGTATTCGTACATACCAGGATTCACTGTAGCCATGCAATGGCTGAAGGCTTCAGTTGTGATGTTGCAGGCGTGTTTGATAAGTTCAATTTCCTCTTCCGATTTTACCAAGCGCATGGCGTTCAGAATAGGTGCTGTGCGACCATAGCCGTGAATTGGATAACGCGCCTTGATGTCTTTGTTGAATCGATGTTGTACTGTTTCCACATTACACTCATACTTCGGATATTCGTAGGTATTGAGGAAGATGGTCTCGCAATAGCCTGAGTAGGCCAAAGTGTTCAGCACGGCATAGAACGAATCACTACCCATTATGGTTTTGATCCCCGAAATGGCGGCAGCATGGCTTTCGTCAAGCATCTCGCCTTCATAGATGGCCTTCGCCTCATTGTAAGGCTCAATAAAAAGTATCTCACGCTTGGTTTCATCCGGATAGTCAGGGGCTATGATGAGAAAAGCATTCTCCACCTCAATACCAGTCAAGTAGTAGAAGTCCGACTGCTGGCGGAAGGGATAGAACTCATCACCGTTGCGAGGCATCGATTCGTTAGCTGTAAAGAGAGCGACGGACTTGGGCGGTAGTTGTGCCTCAAAGTTGGCGCGATTCTTCTCAAAGAGGCTTGAGGGTTGCGCATTGACAATACTCATAATGGTTAAAGACACAATGGCTAATACTAGTTTTCTCATAATATCTTGTTTTATAAGTTGTTTTGTTTATTTTTCCAGATTGCTCACTTCAGTCACGATATTGGATGTCAATTCAATGATTTCCATGATTTCTTCGAGGCAGCACCATTCGTAAACACTATGTGAAGCCTGTTGCGCACCATAGAGACAAGGCCCTCCTGGTAAACCTTTTGCAACCATCGATGCTGATGTAGTGCCAGCACGCAGTTCAAAGCTCTTCATAGGTATCCCTGTTTTTTCTGCTGCGCGTTGGATTACGCCAATCGCTTGTGGATGCATGGTATAGGCGATATTTTCATATTGAAGTTCGTCATTTTCGAGGTCAATTTCAACAAAAGGATAGGCTTGAAGCGTTCTACGATAGGCCTCGTCAAGATTGGCTTTGAAACGTTCACCATCAGCCTTGTCAAAATAGCGAATACGGACTCGTATACGCACATCATGTCCATTGGGCAATACCTCCATGCTGTAGCAATGCACATAACCCTGATGTCCTTCCGAATAAGAGGGGTGAATCTCAGGCGGTAATTGGCCGATGAAGTAGGCCATAGCCGTGCGGGCGTCTGCGTATTTCATAGCTTTAGCTCGTGAGGGGTGAGCTTGGTTGCCTTTAAACAAGTAGGTACGTCCTTCTGCCGTAAAGTTGGCGACGCTAAACTGGTAAGTGTATGAGCCGTCAACGTCTATCAAAATATCGGGGGTGCGATCATAATAGCTCAAATCCATACCCATGACGTCTTTGTCCACTTCCTCGTTCTGCGTGAAAGTGAAATATACATCACCATGCTTGAAACTCGGATTGTTGACCATTTGTTCGATGAGTGTCACCAAGATGGTGCAACCGGCCTTGCAGTCGGCACCAAGCAACGTATTTCCATCTGTGGTGATGATGGTCTTGCCAACGACATCTTTCAAATGACCGCCTTCTGGATTGTTCGGGCTTAATACCAGTCCGTTACCCAAGGCAATGTCGCCACCGTCATAGTTAGGATGCACTTGCGGACGAATGCCGTTGGCGTTGGCTTCAGGGGTAACATCCATGTGAGCCATGAACATGATCGAAGGTACTTCTTTTTCAATGTTCGATGACACTTTCACATAAACGAAATAGCTGGGCGACATCTTTATGTCTAAGACGTTGTTCTTGTCGATGGTTTTCAACTCATTGAAAATCAGGTTGGCCATTTCCTTCTGACCTTCGGTCATGGGAAATGATTCAGGATCAGGATCGTCAATGGATTGGCTCTCAATCTTTACATAGTTGAGAAATCGGCTGAGGACGTGGTTAGCTTCAGGGTTCTGTAAACCTTGCGCGTTTGCCATACTTACCAGAACGATGGCGATGAGGGTGATAAATGACTTTTTCATTTCTTTATTGCCTAGTTATATCCCATTAGGCCCGTCGGTATTAATTGTTGAACTCTGTTGTTTTTGTTATTTGTTTTTTCTTCCACATACAAATATGATTTGTTCATGATGTTTTTACTTCATTTGCCGCAACTCTTTCACGGCTTCATAGGCCTTGTTCACTTCACAGAACCTTTCGTTGGCGCGTTTGCGGACCTGCTCGCTGGAATTGACACAACGATCGGGGTGACACTCCATCGCCAACTTACGATAGGCTTTCTTTACATCTGCATCAGTGGCGTTGGAAGAAACACCCAACACAGAATAGTAATAATCTGTGCCTTTAGATTCAGTTTTTTGGCCGCTTCCTGAATTATTGTGCTGATAATCTTTCTGATAACTCTGTTGATAGCTACTTTGATTATTTGTCTTGTAGCTACTTCGATAAGTATAGCTGTCATTAGCTTGGTACCTCGCGCTGAATTCTGCTCCATTTGCGATGACGCTAACAACAATTCTACCTACAACCCATAACACGATTGCGTATCCATATCCATAGGTTGCACCCACGATAATTGTGATTATTAGAAGAAAAAATCTCATAGTTCAATTACTTTTTAATGTTATTATTTCGATTGACTGTTCAAGTTTATTCAAGATAATCAGACGCAAGCCAGCGATAAAACCATGGCATACTATTTCTGATAGACGCTTTACAGATGGCCATTTCGTTCCTTTTGAAACTTTCTATTTCAGCATCTGTTTTTTTGCGCATGTCGCGCACTTTTTCCTCAACCTCCTTTTGCACCCTTTGGTCGAAACGGATTTTTTCCTCTCTGCGTTGGGTTTCCAATTGGCGTTGATAACAAGTGCAGTTCCACTGGTCGGCTTTCCAATAGAAAGTACGATAACATTTGGGACATTTGACGATGCCGGACTCGGTTTTCACCGTCTTTCCAACAGTGCCACATGAAGGACAGGTTACTTTTTCTTGTCTCAACTCGATATGCCCATGCTGTTGGTAAACCATATAAGCTTTATACAAAGCCTCGTTGAAAATGGCATTCAATTCTTCAACCGCTTCATCATCCTTACGATGATTAGTGGCATTAAAGAATGTCAAGAATGCCGCCATCTTATTGCTGAAGGTTCCATCCTTCTGCTTCAATTCACGGAAAAACTCCTTGTCCAAAGTGTCATAACCCGATGACAAATCCTGTTTACACTGGATGATGAGTTGTTCCATAGTGGAAAGATTTCTAGACAACTCCGACATGTGCTGCGACTTCTTCACGAAACAATCTTTCAGTAGCTCGTTTTTGTCATCCTTCATTTTCCAAAGATTTAGAGCTTTGTCGGCGAACCCATCAATGCTATTTCCACGATTTGTAGAAATATTTCCTAATACATTACAAGCTAATCGGTATGCGACTTGATACGTTTCCGTCGTTAGATAGCCTAGTTTATACGACATATTGCCCACCTTGGTATCACACCCATTCAGCATTAATTCGCCAAATCCGACATACATAGTGGCCAAATCCACGTATGTTTCGTTCACATTGACATCAATAGCGCAATACAATCCGTTTGCCATTAAGAACTTGTGGCAGATTTCGTGAGCCAATACGGCAAGCGTGGCTTCCCAATTACTCTGAAAAGCATTGGATATGTTGATGCGGACGACGGGCTCCATGGTGTCATTCAAACTGATGTTGCCGCCTTCGTTTTCGCCGAGTTCTTCGAACTTGATGTTTGTCTGATAATTGTGAAGTCCAACGAACTCCAGCATGTTCTTGGCTTCGTCTAACAATGTGGACATGGGTATGAGCGTATTGGGACGCACCCAATGCTTCGGTTCGTATAGTACGAACTCTTTGCGAGGAGCTTTTTGCTCGATGTGGCAGAGATAACTAGCAATCTCTTTGAAGGATAATTGAATAGGTTGTTTCATGGCTTTATTGTTTTTATTGGCTATTCAGACTTGTTCAACTGTTTTGACGACGCAAAGATACATAAAAAATAATTAGTGTCAAGTAAAAAAAAGTTGATAGCGCAAATATAAGAAATAGATATTATATTATAATATTGAAATACAATAATATATATAGATAAAAAGAATCGTTCTAAATTATAGGACGAATCAAAGAAACAAGGATTACCAGACGATATTTCACTGGCATAACGAAAAAAGCCCGCCATTGGCGGGCTAATCAGAGAAGCGATACATATGTTTAAGCGCTTTTGTCGCCTCTGGGTTTTGGATTGAATCCAAAGTTTAGATATCTTTTATATTCTTTGTACTTGTCATCAACAAATCGGTATGCTCCTCCGCCCTTTCCAGACGGATTTTCGTCATTTACTTCTTTAATTACACCTCTTTCTGTTAGCAGTTTCCGTAAATTTGATCTTTCAACAGAAACACCCATAGCGTGCAAAATTACATTATATATATGTATAAGGTGGGATATATCAAACGATGTTTCCGTTGAAAGCATGTGTTTTCCCAAAGGACGCGTTCTTACCTCTTGGAAAAGTCGTTTGAGCCCATTCTTCAAAATTTCAAAGTGATCATGCGCAAGTGCTTCTTCGCCGTGTGCAAAGTTTTCTTTGATTTTAATAAGTTTTGACACAGGAATCCATTGAGCAAAGTTTGGACAAATGTCCGAGGGAATCTCGTCTCTAACGCAGACCAATGTCATGTATGGAATAGATACCACCCTTTTGTTTCGATCGTCTCGATTTAAAGCGGACATTGCTTCTAGCTGACAAAGGAAGTCTGTGTTAGGTTTTATAGTATATGAAACTTCAACTTCGGGAGTTTCTTCGCTCGTAACCTTAATGCCATTCACGGTTATGTCCTTCTTTACTTTCCATTTTCTACAAAGGGCAGCTTCCATTGTATCCTCCAAGGTCCAGTTATCACCATCGTTGACTTTCTCGTTTTCGATACTTTGGCCACAATGCATAAACCTACCTGGCAGCCACCAATCACCTTTGCCTGCTGGTCTATGAACAAACACACATAGTTCTGTGTTGTCGGGGTGTTTTTCGGGCTTAATACCGAAAACCACCATATCTACTGCAATAATCGCTCTAGAGTGATTGTAATGATAAGGCTTTTCATCGACCGTTTCTTTCGCTTCGTTATTTGAGCCATCTTTTTTATCCAGCTCTATTTCTTTGCTGTCTTCCATTTTAGTATAATTTATCGTATAACGGAGTGCTTAATATTTTATTGTGTCGCGAAAAACAAATCATATCTTTTATTATCTTTGCTGCAAAAAAGAATAAAAGCATGGAAAGCAAGAAACAAATCCAACAGATTGGCAATGAAAGTCAAAAAACAACTAATTATGATTATGACATTTTTGTTTCATACAGACACTTGTCTTCGGATTCAAAAATACATAGCGCATCTTTGGCCAGATCCATAACACAAGCATTTCAATTAGAAGGATTCAAGGTGTTCTTTTATTGTAATAATACAAAGGACGCTTTTGAAATTATCGAAAACACCAAAAGCCGGTATTATATAATTTTAGTCACGCAGTATTCTATTGATACGGTTAAGAATTATCATTATAAAACTATTGAAGAAAAAGAAAGCATTAATGAGAGCAAAGAAGGTGACGGATATAACTTTGCAAAGGAGCTTTACTTAATAGACAAAGGCATTGCTTCTAATAAAATAGACAAAAGGAACGTTTTTTTGTTCAATATAGACAAGTGCTTTGAACGCAGACGGGATATACCAGAAACCTTTTCGGATTGTGGTTATAAACTTCTAGGGTCACAAAAACCGCAAAGGACAGAAGTAATCAATTTTCCGACAGACGAAGATTTTTCAATTGATAAATTAATCAACCCCGACCCCGATAAAGATGGCGAGATAAAAATCGAAAAATCCCCGAGATATAGTTACGAAAGATGTAAAGAATTGTATGAAACAATCAAGAAATCATACGATTCTTCTCGACGTACTTATAGGTTTGTACTAATCCTAATGTCTTGTGTGTTACTTGGCACATTAGCAGCGTTATTAGTACAACATAATGAGTTAAGCCGATTTAAAAGGGAAAGCATTATATTTGCTGGCGGAGGAACAGTTCAACGATATATAGACAGTGTCTATCAAGACAGCGGAGTCAACATTAAACATTACAAACTCAATCCAGGTTCAAAATACATACACCTCCCTTCAACAGCAGCATGGCAACTTTTATGGGACGATGTCAATGAAGGTGAGCCTCGCCAATATTGCCCCATTGTTCTATCAACAAGTAAAATAAAAGCAGAAGGAGCCAATATTGAAGAATTTGAAAAAAATAATAGAAAAATAGTAGAATATCCAATTGATTCCATTCCATTGAAGGTGCAGGTGTTTGATAACAAAAAAAATAATGGTAGGATTACTATAGACTCATTAAAAAAAATACTTAATGATACCATCAACTATGAAATCTGGACCACAACAAAAGAAAGTGGAACATATCTCGAATATAAAGAACTTCTTAACGATACTAATAGTATTAGTATGTTTGACCTTGATGCCCTTGTAGAAAAGCAATCGGGAGGTAGGAAATACTTTAATCCAAAAAAACTTATAGGTAATTCCAATGAAAACAAAACGAAAATACTCTTGGCTAACGAACACTATTACTATGAACTCAAAAAGTCGGCATCTAATTTTACTATAATCTCAGACACAATATCACAGAAACAGAAGATAAATTTATATGTGTACACTGTTGGCTATGCAAAAACAAATTCAGACGGAACCTCAACGGACGAATTGGTAATACGACCAGAAGCAATACGATTTCTTAATAGTATAGGTTGCGATACGGATGACCGTGAAGCAATTACTAGTAATAAAATAATAGTGACTATGAATAAACGAAAACAACAATAAGCCTTCTGAATACGAAATCTGTTTTTTTTGAATCAATCACTAGTGTCCACTAAAAATTTGGACGATTAAAAATTGAGTGTTTAACTTTAAAATAACAATAGTTCACTATTATCAATTTGTTCTTTGACATCGTTGTAATCAGTTTTATCGAAGAGGTTTCTAAGCTCCTATCCAGAAAGTCTGTTAGCTGAGCAAAAACGAATCTATCTTTTTTCATCTCGCCGGTTGTTTCGGCAAAGATAATATCCAAATCCGTTGACTCAAAAAATCTCGAATCACCTGATTTTACAACTATTTCAAAGAACTATATCGATTTTTTAGTGGACAGCAATGTGAATCAATATCAAGTAAAACAACATAACACCTCATCATCATGGAACTTAAAGACGAAAGACCCATTGTGGTAGGAATTGGAGAAGCATTGTTTGACTGCTTCCAGAACGTTGATACTAATACTAAAGAAGAAATAGCACTGGGCGGTGCCCCTTTAATATTTGCATATCACGCAGCCAAGTCACATTGTCGAGGGGTAATTATAAGTGCCGTTGGGAAAGATGGTATTGGAAGTTATCTTAAGAAGCAAGTCACCAAGAAGGGTGTAACACCTGTATTTAATACAGTTGATGATAAAAATACTGGATTGGTGAACGTGAACAACGACGATCCTAACAATCCCCTCTATTCAATTAAAAAAGATTCTGCATGGACAGAAATAAAGCTTTCTGATGATGATCTTAAAAAATGGGCAGGAGAGGCTGCTGCTGTTTATTTTGGTTCTCTTGCAAGTCATTGTGGCGAAACTTCAAAAACGACCATAGAAAATTTCCTAAAAACTGTTCCTAAAGATTGTTATAAGATATTTGATGTCAATCTTCGTTGCAATCAAGACGAATATAACGAGGATATGATTCGCGAATACGTAAATGAATGCAATGTTTTGAAGGCCAATGAAGATGAAATTATATATGTGGGCAGAATTTATGGTATTGTGGAAAAAGAAAGTGATAAAAAAGAAAACAAAGAAGATAGTTATACCATAGGTAAAAAGCTAATGGAACAGTATTGCTCTAACATAGAAATCCTAATTCTAACAAAGGGAGAGAAAGGTAGCACGGTTTTTTGGAAAGATGGAGATAAAGAAAATGCAAAGACAATTTATTCCCAATCTATCCACATCTCGGTTGAACCAAAGGAAACAGTTGGTGCTGGTGATGCAATGGCTGGAGCATTTATTGGAGAATTATTGAATGGCAGAACAAAATCAGAAGCCCACTTGTTTGCGGCACTAAGAGCTGATTTGGTTTGTAAAGAAGGTAGCATGCCCAAAATTAAAGGTACAGACTTTTTTTTCAGCTATTCAAAGAAAGATAAGGAGGTGGTGGATATGTTTTATAACAAGTTTATAGATAGCAAAGAATATACTGTGTTTAAAGACACACCCGACATAAAACCAGGTAAAAAACTCGGGAATGTTATTGGAGAGGCCATAGAAAACTGTCAAGTTTTAATCTATTTTTCTTCCGAGAATGCAAATAAATCACCCAATGTCATTTGGGAAATCAAAAAAGCAATACTGACAAAAAAAGACATTATAGTAATAAAACTGGATGATTCTCAATATTCAGAAGAAGTGCGTCAGGATTTAGAAACGATTAAATATCTGAGATTCGATTGGTACAAACGGACAAAGTATCTGAAACTTAGTATACGTAGGAATTTGGATGATAACTATAATGAGATTATAGATATTTATAAAGCTCGGCCAATATAAGTCACAATTATCAATAGCCATACAATCTTAATGCGGTATGGTATTCACCTCGTCAGCATATTAAAATAAGCAGCCAACAGTTTCTGCGCCCCGATGTATGCGCTCATGCGCTGGCCGCGCACATCGGCT